>Ga0307373_10006549_pt1 | contig 18483 bp, 22 predicted proteins | sample OX2MG_FD_202534 | JGI IMG/M metagenome (GOLD analysis project Ga0307373, IMG submission 202534) | Soil microbial communities from Risofladan, Vaasa, Finland - OX-2 | ecosystem: Environmental > Terrestrial > Soil > Coastal area > Acid sulfate soil | place: Finland: Risofladan, Vaasa | collected...
GAGCATCGCCGCCAGCTCAAGGTCTTGTTCAGAATTCATCCGGCTCCAGAGCGCCTAACCAGTCTGATACTGTATGCATCGTGGCGGACACTTAAACAGAGATTTAACGGCCTTAGCTAGATAAATACACTACATTGCCATTTATATCTAGAAAGTAAACGTTCCGTCATGAATGGTTATGTTTTTTATTGAAAACTATCATCAATAGATGTTTTTACAATTTTATTTAATCTATAACTACTTTCTCTAACTTATAATCGGCATTGTTTGTGTCGAGAGGGATGTTCGGCCATTCTATCCCTCGAGCCGACACCTCTGTGCTGACTCCTGCCGCAACCAGGATCGGCCCTGCGCAGTCGGTATGGTTTGGACAACCGTCCGGTCCATCGAATGGTCCGGCGAATGGTCCGGCTGGTCCGGTGGCTCGCCCGAACCGGCTCGCTCGACCTCGCGGCGGGGAAAATTGCTCAGCGTGCGGATGGCGCAATGCCAATCGGCGGCAGGGCGCCTCGCGGGCCGGGAATTTACCTGGCGCCGGCGCGAGTTGAGAGCAGGGCGGCCGTATGGTACTGCATAGGGGTTCGGGGCGTGGCGCAGCCTGGTAGCGCACCTGCCTTGGGAGCAGGGGGTCGGCCGTTCAAATCGGCTCGCCCCGATAGCGCCAGTAGCTCAGGTGGAAAGAGCGGCGGCCTTCTAAGCCGCGGGTCAGGGGTTCGAATCCCTTCTGGCGCGCCACATTAGCTGTTGCTGTCGTCGGATTGCGGGGCGCCGCGGCTCTGAGGCTAAGCAGCTCTGGAGTGTTGAATCTCCGGGGTATAGATCATTACGGGATCGAATGGTGAGTGTAGCTCAGCATGGCAGAGCACCGGGTTGTGGCCTCGGTGGTCGAGGGTTCAAATCCCTTCACTCACCCCAAAACATACTGCCGGGCAAACATACTGTCGGGTAAAGATCTTCCTGCATCGGTGGGCCGTTAGCTCAGTTGGTAGAGCAGCTGACTCTTAATCAGCGGGTCTCCGGTTCGAGCCCGGAACGGCCCACCATCCATTTTCCTCTACGCGCAGAAGAGTTTTCGTGTGCGCCTAGATGCCAGTGATTGGTCGTCGATTCTCTTGATGTAGACGGAATGTAGACGCGCGGCGGACGTTGGCCGCATCTGAGATGCAAAATGTCGCACTCAGGACTCCGAACGCACGCGCACATCATTTGTCCTTAAAACTATCGGCTGCCATCGGGCGCTCGGCCCCTCAAGGATGACGGGAGCACATCAGCCGATGATGCCTTCGGAGCGCGCGCTGCGCGACAGGCAAGTCGCATTCGTGATGCGTCTGCACTCTCTCTGTCTCGTCGCTCAACCGGGCAAAAGACCCGCCATGCCCCCTTTCGGACGGCCGCACGGCGCTTCAACCGACCCCACCAACTGACTCTCCATTAGACCGGCAGAATTTTTTCGTCGAAGTGATCGTTGCCACGGAATCAATCGGTAATGCTCAACGAGAGGTTGCACTTCCGAACGTGGAGTTGACCCGGTTTCTTGGAGTGTGTTTGGCAGTAAGGCAAGGAGGAGAGCGATGCCGAAAACACATCCACCATACCCAGCCGAGTATCGGCGGCGGATGGTCGAACTGGCGCGCGCGGGGCGGTCGCTGAAGGAGTTGGCGCGTGAGTTCGAACCGTCAGTCGAGAGCATTCGGCAGTGGGTCAGACAGGCGCAACTCGATATGGGAGAGCGCAGCGACGGACTGACCAGCAGTGAGCGGGAAGAACTGACGCGGCTTAGGCGCGAGAACCGGGTCCTGCGCGAAGAGCGCGAGATCTTGTCAAAAGCCGCGGCCTGGTTCGCCACGGAGACCGGCTCAGTGCCGTCACGGCGTTCCAATTCGTGAGTGCGAATCAGGCCATGCACGTGGTTGCCACGATGTGCCGGGTGTTGGGAGTCTCCACCAGCGGCTACTATGCGTGGCGGATACGGCCGCGCTCAGAGCGAGCGCGTGCCGATGCGGAACTGAGCCTGCAGATCCAAGCGATTCATGAACGCTCACGCGCAACCTACGGCGCGCCGCGCATTCACGCCGAGCTGACCGCGCAGGGCGTCCGCGTCGGTCGCAAGCGGGTCGCGCGGCTGATGGAGCTGGCCGGCATCTATGGCGTGAGCCGCTGCAAGTGGATCACCACCACCGCGCGGGATCGCGCCGCGCGGCCCGCGCCAGATCTGGTCGAGCGCAACTTCAGCGCGGCGGGACCCGATCGGTTGTGGGTCGCCGATATCACTTACATTCCCACGTGGGCCGGCTTTCTGTATCTGGCCGTAGTGCTCGACGCGTTCAGTCGAAGAGTAGTCGGGTGGGCGATGGAAACTCACCTGCGCACGGAACTGGTGTTAGCGGCGCTCAATATGGCGCTCGGACAGCGCCGGCCCGCGGCAGTGATTCATCACTCCGACCAGGGCAGCCAATACACTTCGATCGCGTTCGGGACGCGCTGCCAGCAGGCAGGGGTGCGACCCTCGATGGGTTCGGTCGGCGATTGTTTCGACAACGCGATGGCGGAGAGCTTTTTCGCCACTCTGGAATGCGAGCTGCTCGAGCGCCGCCGGTTCCAGACCCAGGCCGAGGCGCGGATGGCAACCTTCGACTTCATCGAGGGCTGGTACAATCCGCGCCGCCGCCACTCCGCCCTCGGCTACCAGTCGCCGATCGATTACGAACGCTCCTATGGCGACCGTGCAAACCAAACACTGAGGTGCGCGGCCGCCACACGCACCGCTGGGCCGCTGAAAAACGCGGCGGCCGGCGCGGTGCACGGCGTCGCGGCCGCGGATCCAAAACCTTTAAGCTTTCCGGCCTCACCCTCAATGCAAATGAAGGGTGAGGCCGAAAAGCTGGAATCAGACCCGCATTAATGCGAAAACTCGGAGGCAGCTAAAACCATTAAACACCCAAGCCCAAAACTATCCACCGAAACGGGGTAGCTCCAGTCCACCAACAGGGCGTGGCGGTTCTCCATCAGCGCGTTGGCCGAGTGGCACAACTTCGCTTCCTTGCCCGCGCCCTTCTTGGCCAGCTTCGCCTCGGGGTCGGTGGTCGACTGATGCGTCGCATTGCTGCGGCGCTCGCCGTGGAAGTTCACCGTCGGGATGCCAATTCGCACCGGCTTCGAAGGTTCTTGCGTGTCTAGTGTATCGAGATAATCGCCTGAATAAATCAGCGCGAAAATTCAATTCGAGGCCTCGGGGTAGATATCGACGCTGGTGGGTAACTTTACTGGCGATGATTCATAAAACGTTTTATTTCACCCGGATAATGCCTCAAATGGAATGCCAGAATAGTAACGTTATTTATGGGACACAACGCTAGATAATCCGCTGTCAAATCTCGGCGAGCGAATGCGACGCCAAGGGTACAAAAACGAACGCGATTTCGCATCGCGCCGAAAAGTTGCAAGCGCCGATTGTGCTGTCGGCGGCGCGCCACGGATGATCGCCGCCTTCACTGCAGATGGCGCACCGGGTTCGGCGCAATCCCTTCAGTCCGGGCCGATTAGTCGACGAACTCCGGAGGCTCTATCGTTAGCTATGGGAAAGGGCTATTCTAGGTGGCCAACGTTCGGTTCGTTCCTTTCACCTATACTCGGGAATTTGCCCGGGTTTTCTGTTCGTGAGCTTCCCGGCCAAAAAGTATTACGGAGGGCACATGCCCAGTAAATTATATGTAGGCAACCTCGCCTACGCGGTATCTAACGCTGACCTCGAACAGCTCTTTGCGCAGGCCGGTCAGGTGCAAAGCGCAACAGTCATCATGGACAAGATTTCCGGCCAGTCCAAAGGCTTTGGTTTTGTCGAGATGGCGAATGCCGAGGAAGCCACCAAGGCAATCGCACAGTTCAACGATTCCGAGCTCAAGGGGCGCAATATAAAGGTGAACGAGGCCAAGCCACGTGAATCGAACTTCGGTGGTGGCGCCCGCAACGGTAGCGGCCCCGGTCGCGACCGCTGGTAGAAGAGTTAAGGCGGGCTGCGGCCAGCTCTATTCGTTTTCAACCGATGCGAGCGCGCTGATCGCAGAGCACGCAGGCGCATCTGCCGGTTCAAGATCGTAAGAGTGACCGGCGATAGAGGCTAATGCAGGAAAGGTGGCAAGTTGGACAAACGCCAGAGGGAACAAGCGCGTCGGCAGAAACAACTGGACAAACAGCAGCGGCGTGTTAGCCGCGCTGCGGAGCGCCGCACACCAACGGAATCCGATAGCCGGAAAGACCCCGATCTGGCCGGAATGATTCCAGGGCCGCAACCGGGCCAGATTATTTAACCTACGGTGAACTCTCGCGACTCATTGGTCTGCCCGGGCCCCTCTCGTCCCCACCTTTCCTAACTCATCCGCTGGTCAAGTTTCCCCGGGCAGACCAGTAATTGGAAGCGCAATTCTTCAGGACATAACGCGCATTACGAGGTGCTTCCCTAACGTCGGGGTTAATGCGACGCGCTCCGCAAGACAGAGCTGGCCGGGAGAATCTGGACAGCGGGGTAATGGGAGTTTCTGCCTGTGGGCGGCCAAGATGGCGGCCGAACAGGAGAGACCATGAGCAGACGACCGCGCCGGAACCACACTCCGGCATTCAAGGCGTAGGTGGCACTGGCCGCCGTCAGGGGCGAGCTGACGCTGGAGAATGATTTTTTGGGAGGAGCGCTCAGCAAGGCCGGTTTGCTGAGCGCAAAGCGCTGATCGACCGTCACCACGAACTGTCGATCAGCAGACCGGCGCAGGCCCTGAAGATCAGCCGTGGCAGTGTCTATTATCTGCCCCGGCCGGTTTCCGCCACCAATCTCGCCGTGATGCGCCGGATGGACGAGTTGCATCTCGAGGTGCCCTTCGCGGGTAGTCGGATGCTGCGCGATCTCCTGAACGCGGAGGGCGTCGTCAGCGGTCGTCAGCGGTCGTCAGCACGTGGCCACGTTGATGAAGCGCATGGGGATCGAGGCGATTTATCGCAAGCCCAACACCTCGAAGCCGGCGCCGGGGCATAAGATTTACCCGTATCTCCTGCGTAACCTGCCGGTCATCAGGCCCAACCAGGTCTGGGCGATGGACCTCACCTACATCCCCATGGCGCGGGGCTTTGTCGATCTCGCGGCGGTCATCGACTGGTTCAGCCGCCGGGTCCTCGCTTGGCGGTTGTCGATCACCATGGAAGCGGAGTTCTGCATCGAGGCACTCGAGGAAGCTCTGGCCCGCCACGGCAGACCGGAGATTTTCAATTCGGATCAAGGCAGCCAATTCACCAGCGCCAGCTTCACCGACGTTGTTCTCAACGCGGGCATCGCCATCAGCATGGACGGCAAAGGATCGTGGCGCGACAACGTCTTCATCGAGCGATTGTGGCGAAGCGTCAAGTACGAGGAGGTCTATCTCAGCGCCTACGAAAGTGTTGCCGAGGCCCGCAGCGCAATCGGCGGTTACTTCGGATGCTACAATACCCACAGACCTCATTCGAGCCTTGAACGGCGAACGCCGGATCGGGCTTACTTCAACTGGCTACCGCGGATAGTGCGGCATGAACCAGGCAGACGTTCCACTTATCAAACCGAAATTCCTGTTCAGACAAACCCAGCCAGCTCAGTTCGCTTTCGCTGGTGCGCTATCGTGGTAATGACTACTCGGTGCCGACTGAGTATGGCTATCGCGAAGTGCTGGTCCGCGGCTACGTGCATGAGGTGGCGATCGCTTGCGGTGCCGCGGAGATCGCGCGTCATCCGCGCCCCTACGAGAAGGAAGACTTCGGCTACAATCCGCTGCATTACCTGGCGCTGCTGAAGCGCAAGGTCGGCGCGCTGGAGCGCGGGGTGATCGGCTTCGACGCGGTCAAGCATCTGGTGCTGTGCCGGATCGAACGCCGCCCGGGCGACCGTCCAGCATGGCCGAGTCTTCCTGCGGGATACCGGGACTTTTCCGATAGGGCAGTACCCCCAGCACAGGAATACCGGTTCGTTCCTCGAGAAAGCGAAGACCGGGTTCGAGCAGGGAAAGATCACCGCGGAACTTATTGATCAGGAGTCCCTTGATGCGCCGGCGTTCGGCGGGAGACCGCAGTTCAACCGTGCCGACCAGAGATGCCAAAACGCCACCCTTGTCGATGTCTCCAATCAGCAGAACCGGCGAATCCGTCAGCTCAGCAATCGACCAGTTGACGAGGTCGCGATGCCGCAAATTGATCTCCGCAGCGCCGCCAGTGCGGCCAGCGCCTTCGATCACGATCAGATCGAAATCCTCCGCAAGGGCCTCGTAGCTCGCGACCATCTCGGGCCATGCCTCGGCGCGATACCGCTCATGTTCTCGCGCCTTCATGTGAAAGCGCGGCCGTCCACGGATCACGACCTGGCATCCCGACTCACTCTCTGGTTTCGCAGCACGGGATTTATGTTGACGCTGGGATCCAGGCCGCACGCCTCTGCCTGCACCGCCTGCGCACGGCCGATTTCACCGCCGCGCGGACAGACCGCGGCATTGTTCGACATGTTCTGCGACTTAAAGGGAGCGACGCGGACGCCGTTACGCGCGAAGGCCCGGCATAGCGCGGTCACGACGACACTTTTGCCGACGTCCGACGCGGTTCCCATCACCATCAGAGTCTTGGCGCCTATCAGAATTCGATTCCTTTCTGCGCCGATACACCGTCGCGGTATGGATGCTTCACCGCCTGCATCTCGGTGACCACATCCGCGATCGTGCATAGCTCCGCAGGCGCGTCGCGTCCGGTGAGAATGACGTGAAGATCGGAGCGCCGGGCCTGCAACGCCGAGAGCACCTCGCCGAGAGGGATGAAGCCGTAGTTGATGACGTAAGTGATTTCGTCGAAGACCACCAGGTCGTAGCTCTCGTCCAACAGCCACGCACTGGCGAGGTTCCATGCGGCGCGGGCTGCTGCTCGATCGCGGTCCAGATCGAGGCTCTCCCAGGTGAATCCGTGCCCCATCGTAAGCCACGTCAAATTCGGCGTTTGCTCGCCGAGCTTGCGTTCACCCGTTTTCCATTTCCCCTTGATGAACTGGATCATGCCGACGCGCATTCCATGGCCCAGCGCACGAAAAGCGGTGCCTATCGCGGCGGTTGTCTTTCCCTTGCCGTTGCCGGTGTTGATCAGGATCAATCCGCGCCTGCGCCCCGCGGTGCTCATGTCCCTAATCGCCCTTCGCTCCAAGTCGCTAACCCGGTCCGAAGGTCTGCGGAACTCTGAAACATCCAGCCTGAGATTGCTCCGAGAACCAGCCAGAACAGTAGAAAGTCTCCGAGTACGTACACGATGAAAAGGTGCTCAAGTGCGGAAAGAGCAGGGGAAGGAATATCACTTCCGGACACTGGAATGAGAAAGCGAAAAAGCACGCATGGCAGAAACAAAAGCAGGAGGCCACCTATCTTCACTGCTTTCGGTCCAAACGCGAAAATAGTTAGCCCCAGACTGGTGCAGAAAGCGGCGATCAACCATGCAGCCTGTCGGATCGACAAGGCCGCCAGTTCCAGCCCGGGAATCGACGGCGGGACAACCAACGCCGGGCCTAAATGAAATGTTGCAAAGCCAGCCAGTCCCCATAGAACGCCCGGCACCGGCCCCGACTTTCCGCTGAGCGCATACATGGCGGCCAGCAGCATCCCAAAACCTACCCCGACTAGTACATCACCCACTGTGCTGCAAGCGGCGCGAACAAGCGGATTGTCCGAAGGTTCGTTCGCATGCGAATGAGGGTGAACAGGCGCTTGGGCTGTTTCATATCTTTCAGCCTGATGTATCAGAGGCAGTGTCGTCCAACTTTGAAGTACGAACAGAAGGACACCCGCCGCGGCCCCCGCGGCCAGCGCCGCGTACAGCGTTCTGGACAACATTGTCATCTCAGTGGCAGGGAAAACCTGCTGAATGTCGCACGTCATGGGCCGCGGCGTGGATGAAATCATTCGGCGCGAAACCGACCACTGAGATGAGAGTTAGGCCAAGCGCGATCGCCACAACGGCGGAAATGATCCCTGCTGATACCAATCTGGTACCAACGACCACGCGCGCCATGCTCCCGTCGACGGTTAGGATCTCGGACCCAAAGTGTGCCATTTCAATTTCCTCCATTTGAAAAACGTTTGCGTTAAGACTCGATAAATTTCCGCGAGTAGTCATTCATTTGCGCATTTCGTTCGTGTTCCGCGTCTGGCGGACACAAGCATAGATCAACCTCTCTGCGATCGTTGGGTTCGATGCCCAATGAGCGTGGACATACGATGCCAATGTGTTTTTGACAGTGTAGCCTTCCGTCACGACCTGCCCGTCGCGACGACGAACCACTCGATAGGTATGGTCGATCCGATCCTTCAGCGGCGCTAGTTCGGAATAGCGGAATTGATGGCCGCGAAATCGAAGTCCTGCCGGACCGAGTACCGATTCCGACTGGGTTTCAACTTCCACATACCCGAGCGCCTGCAACCGCTCGCGCATGATCGCCTGCGCCGGAATCACCCCCACCATCGGATGGGTCTGTCCATCCAGTGCGGTGATAGCGGAACACATGTACATCAGTCCGCCGCATTCGGCGTATATGGTTCCACCATCCGCGGCGAATGCACTAATCTGCTCGCGCATCGAAACATTCGCAGAGAGCGCTCGAGCGTGAATCTCAGGATAGCCACCGCCGATATAGAGACCGTTCACCGCTGGCAAGCCTGAGTCGGAGATCGGCGAAAAGTACACCAGTTCCGCGCCCAGACTCTTGAGGAGGTGGAGGTTGTATTCGTAGTAAAAGTGGAAAGCCTCGTCGAAGGCGACGCCAATTCTGCATCGCGATGATGAGGCTGCGGCGGCCTTCGCGGACAGTTGGCACGGCACCGGCGGAGCCGCACGCGCGACAGTGAGAATTGCGTCCAGATCGCACCATTCCCCAGTTAGTCTTCCCAACGCGGACAGGATTGAATCGGGCACAGCTTGTTCGTCGGCGGTGCGCAGTCCCAGGTGTCGCTCGGGAAGGTTCAGTGCGGGTTCGTTAGGCAATCCTCCCAATACAGGTAGATCGATCAACGCTCTGCGCAAGATGTCGAGATGGCCCCGGCTCCCCACCCGATTGCAGAAGATTCCCGCCAGCCGTAATTCGGGGTCGAACGCGGCAACCCCGCGCGCAATCGCAGCCACCGTGCGCGCCATCCCCGAAACATCGACGACCAGCATCACCGGAGCCTCGAGCCACTTTGCGATCTCCGCCGTGGAGCCCTCTTCCGTGGTAGGCGAGGCTCCATCGAAAAGGCCCATCACACCTTCGATGAGGGCGATGTCAGCTCCCTCGCATGCGCGGGCGAAAGTGCCAACCACGGCGTCACGGCTCATCATCCAGCCGTCGAGGTTATGACAAGCGTTGCCCGAAGCTCGTACATGATAGGTGGGATCGAGGTAATCCGGCCCGCATTTGAAGACTGCGACTTTGAGACCGCGCTGGCGCAATGCGCGCGTCAGACCGACCATCACACTCGTTTTGCCGATCCCGCTTGCGGTACCGGCTACAACCAGTCGTGGCATGGTGATGGAATTCGCCATCGGAGATTACGCCCTAGTCAGTTCCTTGCCTTCGGAGTGCGATCATCGCCCGCGCACTTGCGCTCGCCTCTCAAAGGTACCCGCTCGAACCATTGGATCCGTTCGCGCAGCGCGACGACATCGCCAACGATGACCAAGGCGGGACCTGAGCGATGCTCACTCCCGACCCGCTTCGCAAGATCGGCGAGCGTTCCCGAAATCACGTGCTGTTCCGGAGTGGTCGCTGCCGCGATATACGCTGCGGGCGTCGATGGCGCACGCCCCTGAGCTATTAGCCTCTGCAGATTCTCCGCGAGCCGATGCGCCGCCATGTAGAGAACCAGGGTCTCGCGCGAATCGCCCATCTCCCCTTCCGCACAGTGGCCGGTCGCGAGTGTGACTTGTGACGCATAGCGGCGATCGGTGAGTGGAATTCCGGCGTATGCGGCGGCACCCAGAGCGGCCGACACACCCGGCACGATTTCAAAGGGTATTCCCGCCTCCGCCAGTTCCTCGGCTTCTTCCGCGCCGCGTCCGAAGATCAATGGATCGCCGGATTTGAGCCTCACCACGACCCGTCCGGCTCGCGCGCGCTCAAGAACCATTGGATGCAATCGATATTCCGTCTTGCCATGCCCGTGGCGCCGTCCGACGGCGAGCAATTCGGCTTGTGCGGGAACCAGTGCCAGTATCTGCGGCGGCACCAATTCGTCGTACGCGACCACTTCAGCCGAGCGCATAAGTTCAAGCGCGCGGATCGTCAGCAGCTTCGGATCTCCCGGACCCGCTCCAACCAGATAGACGATGCCTTGTCCCGCCATCATTCGCGTTCCACCGCCGGCGCCTTGACCTTCGCCTTGCGAAAGCGATGACTGAAGTCGGGTGCGTACAATCGTGAGTTTGCAAAGTCATTCGACGTGAGCACGCGCCCCACGATGATCATCGACTGAGTTTTTATCCCGGCCTCCCGTACCCGAGCATGAATATCGGCGAGCGTTCCGATGACGATTTTCTGATCGGGACAAGTGGCCTTATGAACCACCGCGACCGGGCAGTCGGAGCCGTACTCAGGTATCAACGATTCGGCGACATCTCTAAGAAGCGTAATGCTCAAAAAAAGCGCGAGCGTCGCCTGATGCCGCGCGAGATCGCTCAGCTTTTCCCGATCCGGCATCGGTGTGCGTCCTTCGGCGCGCGTCAAAATCACCGTCTGGCTCAGTTCGGGCAGCGTCAGCTCGCGGCCTAGAACCGCGGCCGCGGCAGTAAACGAGGAAACACCGGGGATCACTTCATAGTCGATGTCCAGCTCGACCAGCCGCCGCATCTGTTCGGCGGTCGAACCGAACACCAGCGGGTCACCGGTATGCACCCGCGCAACATCCTGATTGGCATCACGCGCGGCGACGATCACGTTGATAATCTCATCGAGCGTCATACCGGAGGAATCGAGAACTTTGGCGTCGGCCCGCGCCCTCGCGATCGCTTCACGCGGAACCAACGAACCCGTATATAGGACGACCGGGCACGACGAAATCAGCTCCGCCGCACGAAGAGTCAACAGCTTTGGATCGCCGGGACCTGCTCCGATGATATAAACCTTCATCGTTCTCCTCACAGGCAGCGAAGCACGGTATCGCGAACAATCCCCCAGAGGGGCGCGGGAATTTCGGCGAGCCAGCGTGCGTCCACCGCTTCGTCCTCGGGGAGTTCCTCTTGTCCACTCGGATCCATCAGCAATTGCCACAGGCGGTCACTGACTGACGCGTTGCGTTCGATCAGCAGCCGCTCCGCCAGCAGTGCGGCAAGCGCTTCGCCCTCCAGCTCGAGCCGCAAATAAGGTGCGGCAAGCTCGACGGCACGCCGCGGCGCGAGCCTGATGTAGCGGCGTTCGAGCGCGTCTATTTCACCCGGCGCCGCGAAACCCTCGGCCTCGAAGTCGCACGGCTCCTTGGTATTCCCGACCAGAAAAAATTCGCCGCCGGTCTCGGCGAGAATCGCGCCTGCAAGACGTCCCACGCGCGCCATCATTCGCTCTCCGCCGGTTCCGGCGATCCGCCCAACACCAGCGAATAGCCCGGTCGTTGGCCAGGAAGCACTTCGCCCTCGGTCGTGTATTTGTTGGTGTAGCCCCGGGGCGTGACCATGTAGCCCTCGAAGACGTAGGTGTTACTCGAACCGACCAGCACCGTGGTGAGCATCCCGATTTCGTAGTCGAGAAAGTGATCGACATCGGTCAAAACCGCATGCTGCATTTTTCGGTAGGCACTCTTCACGAGCGCCACCGGAGTCGCACCGTCGCGATACTTCCTGATGATCGATTGCGCCTCAACGATCTGGCGCGTTCGCCTGCCGCTGGCCGGATTGTAGAGGCCAATCACGAAGTCAGCTTGCGCGGCAGCCTCGATTCGGCGCGTTATCACCGGCCACGGCGTCAGCAGGTCTGAAAGCGAAATCGCGCAGAAATCATGCACCAGCGGAGCACCCACCAGCGAGGCGCATGAACTAAGCGCGGTGACGCCGGGGATAATATGAAGCTCGGGCGAATCGCCGCGCTTCCATCCGAGGTCCCGGAGCACCTGGAAGACCAGTCCGGCCATTCCGTAGACGCCCGCATCGCCGGACGAAATCAGTGCGACCTTGGCGCCGTCGCGCGCACGTTCCACCGCGGTCCGAGCACGGCCAATCTCTTCGGTCATCCCGGTCCGGACGATTTCCTTGCCGCGAATCAGTTCGCTGACCAGCTTGATGTAGGTGGTGTAACCGACCACGAGCTCGGCATCCGCGATCGCGCGCGTCGCGGCGGGCGTGACGTGATCATGCGCGCCGGGACCGATTCCCACAACGTAAAGAACACCCTTTGCGTCAGGCATCGGCGACCTCCGCGGCTCGTTTGCTGAATGGCACCCGCGCAACTGCCAGCGTCATCGAACGTCCCGCGTCCGGTTCGGTGTATGGCTGCTTGGGAACGAGCAGGCGCTCAGCGCCTGCGCAAAGGAGTGCCGCAGGCTCAGCCACACCGCGCGTCCCGACGTAGCGCATCACCGTCGCCGACGGATTTTCGATTCCCGGTACGGCGTCCAGCTCTTCGGCGGGATAGATTTCGAGCGGCCATCCGAAGCGCTCGGCGAGCGCCAGGATCCCCGGTTCGTCCTTTTTCTTGTCGATCGTAGCGAGCGCTTTTACCGACTTGAGCGACAGATGATTGCGCGCGAGCACGGTCAGCGTTCCCCGCTCGATCAACTCCGATGCGGTCCCCTTATCGCAGCCGATTCCCAGCACGAGGCTCTTGGGCCGATAGATCACGGCGTTGGCCCAATGCTCCGGATGCGACTCCTTGATCGCGCGATCCGTCGCGATCAGCAGAATCTCGAATGCGCGCGCATCGACGCCGTCGAGTGAAGTGGTGTAACGCACGCCCGGCGGCAAAGCCTTGTTGAGTGGCCACCAGTTGGGCTCGCCCGCTTCCTGCACGAACAGAACCGGCGCGGCATTTACGACCGCGGCGCATCCGCGGGTTACGTTGCGGTCCGGATCGTCGAGCTTCCAGCCGAATTCGCGGCCGAGAATATCGACCGTGAGCGTGCCGATTGCGTCGGAGGCGGTGGTCACCACGGACTGCGATCCGAGTATCTGGGCGACGCGATCGGCAAAGAAGTTGCCGCGGCCAACGTGACCCGAGAGCACGCAGATCGCAAAGCGTGCGGCGTCATCGACGCAGATCACGGCGGGGTCGATCTTTTTGTCCTTGATGAGTGGCGCGATCATTCTCACCACCGCGCCGACACTGATAGCGAAAACGTGGCAGTCATAAGCGGTGAAGGTTTCGGCCAGCACCGGACCCATCGGCAATTTGAGCTTCAGGGCGCGTGATAGCTCCGGGATCGCCTGCGCCGCGCCGAGGAGTTTTTCCGAGACGTAGACGTCAGCATCGCCGAGCGTTGCTGACAGGCGCGCAGCGATCCCGAGCCCATGCCGCGTGATCGCATATACTGCGAATGGTTTACGCTCGCCCATCACGCTTCGACCTTCGCGAGCATGGCTTCGGGTAAAACGTCGCCCGCCAGCACGCCGCTGCGTTCCTTGCGCGTGACTACGACCATCGCGAAACAGTCCCCACGCTCGCCACGCACTTCACGAACGTCTCTGACGATTCTCTGCTCGCGCATCGTTGCCTTGGCCACGTACACGGCCTTTTCGGTGAGTCCGGTCCGCTCCAGCGCGGCGACGACTTTCGGCATCTCGGAACCAATCTTCATCAGGACCGTCGTGTCGAAAGCGTCCAGAATGGCGACGAGATCATCCACGCCGTAGTTCGCGGGGATTATCGCGATTCGTTCGAGACCGTCGGCAAGCGGCGTGCCGGTGATCGCCGGTACCGCCATGATCGACGAGACTCCGGGCACTACTTCCACGCGAATGCCGGGCCAGCGCTGCGCCGCTTCCCGCTGCAGATATCCGAACGTGCTGTAAAGCGAAGGGTCGCCTTCCGTCGCGAACGCCACCGAGCGACCGCGTTCCAGGTGTTCCCCGATTTTCGCAAACGCGACGTCCCACGCGTTGCGCAGGCGCGATGGCTCCTTGCTCATCGGGAAGGTCAGAAACAGTCGCTCCTGTCCGGGCACCTTTCCGATGACGGGTTCGATTATCTTCCACGCCATCGAAGCGCCGTAGTCGGAACTTCTGGGGAGTGCCAGTACTTCAGCGCGCTTGAGCGTTTCGACCGCGCGCAGAGTCATCAGGTCCGGAGCGCCCGGGCCGACGCCGACTCCGTAGAGCGTTCCGTAACTCATTCGGCCTTACCTTGGGCGGCTGGTTTTTCGGCCGCGAAGATCTGAATTGGATTGAGCGCCTCGAAACGCAGGTAACGCGCAAGGGGTTCGGCGCGAGAGATCTGCAGCAGCGTGACTTCGGGCACGATTCCGCGCCGGCGCAGAGCGCCGTAAACCTCGCCTGAGTTCTCCAGAGTGATCGCGTTGACTACCAGCCGTCCACCCGGCCGCAATCGCTCGAGCGCCACCTCAACGATCTCGTCCATGCTGCCCTTGCTGCCGCCGACGAACACCGCGTCCGGCGTTTCGAGATCGGAAAGCGCCTCGGGGGCGCGGCCCGCGATCACCCGCACGTTGTCGATCGCATGGGCGCGCAGGTTCTCGTGGCAGATTTCCACGCCCTCGGGATCAACCTCGATCGCGTAAACGCGCCCCAGCGGCGCCAGCATCGCCGCTTCGATCGAGATCGATCCGGATCCCGCGCCGATATCCCACACCACGCTGTCCGGCCGGATTCGCATCGAGGCCAGCGAGAGCAGCCGCACTTCGCGCTTGGTGATCAAGCCCTTCTTCGGCATCCGCTTGGCAAATTCATCTTCATGGATGAACGGTATTGCCGGCGGCGCCTTCCAAGACTGATTCGTGCGCACGAGGATCAGAACGTTGAGCGTCCCGATGTCCGCGCATGAGGCGAGCTGCTGAATTGAAAACGTCCGCACCCGTTCATCGGGTCCGGCCAGATTTTCGCAGACCCACGCCTTCCATTCGGTCTCGCCATGTTCGAGCATCAGCGCCGCCATCAGCGCGGGCGAGTTCTCGGGGTCAGTGAGAACGCCCACTTTCCCACAGCGCTTAAGCCGCGTGAGAAAACCCTCGCGCTTGCGGCCGTGCAGCGAGATCAACGCGGCGTCATCCCATTTGATACCGGCGCGGGCAAACGCCCACTGCATTGAGCTCGGATGCGGAACCACTTCCACATGCTCCGCACCCAGCCGCTTAATCACCAACGCGCCCACGCCAAAGAACATCGGATCGCCGGATGCAAGGATGCAGACGTGGTGCTCGTTGGCGGCTTCGGCGAGTCGCTCCAGCGCCTGCGCGAGGCCGTCCTTGAAAACCACCCGCGTGCCACTAAACTGCGGAAAAAAAGCGAGATGACGTTCGCCGCCCGCGAGAACCTGCGCCGCCGCAACGGCGCTCACCGCGCGGCTGGAAAGTCCGCCGCAGCCGTCGTCGCCGATCCCGATGAGGGTTATCGCACGCTGACGGCTCATGCGGGCGCCTCGGTGGAAAGCAGCAGCAGTGCGTGAACTATCGCGACCGCGATCGTGCTGCCGCCCTTGCGTCCGCGCGCCACGATGTACGGTGTTGGCAGACGAAGCGCCGCCTCCTTTGATTCGGCGGCCGAAACGAACCCGACCGGCACCCCGATCACGAGCGCCGGCCGCGCACCTGCTTCTTCGACCAGCCGGACGGTTTCGAGCAGCGCCGTCGGTGCGTTGCCCACCGCGACGATTGCGCCGTCGAGTAATCCTGCGCGATGCGCCTTGCGCATCGCTTCAATCGCGCGCGTGCTGTTGGCGGCTTTGGCCGTCGCGATCACGTCGTCGTCGGAGATGAAGCAATGCGTCGAGCAACCGTAGGCCTTGAGCCGATCCTCGTTCAGTCCGGCGGTAATCATTTTGACGTCGACCACGATCGCGCATCCGCGCCGCAAGGCATCGATGCCGGTTCGCACGGCGTCCCGATGAAACCGCATCAGCTCCTTGAATTCGAAGTCCGCCGTCGCATGGATGACGCGGCGAACCACCTGCCATTCAGCGGCGCCGAAGTCGTGCGGCCCTGCCTCACTATCGATAATCGCGAAGCTCCCGTCCTCGATACTGCGGCCTTTCGCGGTCATCTGGCGCATATCGCTCATCGGTTGCCCTCCGACTCGATAACTTGCGGCGGGTACTCTCCCAGCGGTGCGCCATTGAAATCGACCAGGCACGCTTTCACTACGAGTTTTCCACCCGCGTGCCCAGTGCCATGTTCAACAACACGACGGCAGACCAGTGAACCGATTCCAATATTCTCCGCCGAGCAGAGTTCGAGTGCGTGACGGGCCGTATTTGCCTGACGAATCTGTGCGCACAGCTCTTCGCCGGCGCCCAGTTCCGCCGCAAGGCTCGCAAGCAGTTCCATGTTCACCTCGGAACCGGCGGCGTGAGTCTGCATCCGTCCATCCGCCATCTTCGATAGCTTTCCGATCATTCCCACGATGACGGCGCGGCGAAAATTCCGGCGCGCGCAATGCTTCAGCGCGATGCCGACAAAATCGCCCATCTGGATGAATGCGTCTTCCGGCAGATGAGGCAAAAGCTTCATGGCAAAGGCTTCCGACTTTCCTCCGGTCGTCAGGACCAGCTCGCTCAGGCCGCGTTCGTGGGCGACATCGATCGCCTGAATCACGCTCGCCTTGAACGCCGCCGTCGAGTAGGGCCGGACAATTCCAGTGGTGCCAAGAATCGAAATACCGCCGATCAGGCCGAGCCGCGCGTTGATCGTTTCCGTTGCCATCTTCTCGCCGCCCGGCACGCTGATCGTCACGGTCGCGCCGCGATGCGGACTCCCGATGAGTTCCTGCTCGACCATTTCCGTGATGTTGCGGCGCGGAACCGGATTCACTGCGGGCGCCCCGACCTCGAGGCCAAGTCCCGGCTTCGTCACGGTCGCAACACCGTCGCCGCCGCGGATCTCGATCGCCGGTTCGGGCCTGGGGTTGACTTCGGCGATCAACTCCGCGCCATGAGTGCAGTCCGGGTCATCGCCCGCGTCTTTGATCACGCTGCAGATCGCACCGCTCGCCGTCAGTTCGCAACGTTTGAGCGCAAACGTAACCGTCATTCGATTCGGCAGCGTCGTTTCGATTTCCGTCAGCATCGTATTTCTTACAACACAACGCGCAGCCGCTTTGGCTGCCGCAGCGGCGCACGCGCCGGTCGTGAAGCCGGTGCGCAGACCCTTGCGATTTCGCGGCGGTACACTGCTCTCTGCCATGATTCAGCCGTCATCTCAGGACTGCGCCTTGCGCTCCGGATTGTTGAAGAACGCCTCCAGGCGGATGTTCTCCTTTTGCATCCCCGCCGCGACGAGTCTCTCGCGTATCGGATAGATCACGGCGCCGTCGCCGGCGAGGAACGCAGCGGACGGCGGAGTCGATTCGAGCGAACGAGTTAGAATCGCGAGCGCACTGCCGATCCGCGCCGTGTCCGCGATTTCCGGAGCCGGCACAACTACGAGGTTCTGGCAGAGCCCGGCGAGCGAGTGCCGGACGAACGAAGACGACAGGAAATAAATTTCTGACTCGACGAACCAGACCGCGGTCGTGTCATCTGCCCGCGCGCGTGAGCCGAGGCCTTGGAGCAGACCGAGCGCCGCCGTGATGCCGGTGTCGGTTGCGAATACCAGCCGCGGGCCCGCCGATGCGCCGTTGGAAACGAACTTGCCCCATGGCCCGCTGAACGTCAGTTCCGCGCCGACTTCGATCCGATGCATGAAGTTCGAGCCGGGACCTTCGCCGATACGCCGCACCGCAATCTTAAATTCGCGCTGGTCGTCATCGCTGGAGAGAATCGAATACGCGCGCTTGGCGAGCTTGCCACCGGCAAGCTCAATCCCCGTATTGACGATGAGGTACTGGCCGCCCGCGAAACCGATCTCGCCCGCCGCGAGCGCAAACGTCAGCAGTCTCGCCTCGGGACCGAGCCGTTCCGCCTTTACTAGTCGTGCGACTCTAGGCTGCGCCATCGTTCAATCCGCGGGATAAATCTCGTGTACAAAGTCATGCATCTGTTCGAGATCGCTGAAGAGTCGGGTCAAATTCTCGATCTGATTCGCAAGATCCAACTCGACCTTCTTCGTCAGGATTACCAGGCTCCTCAGGTACGGCAGCTTTGTGTCGTTAGCCCGCGTCGCAGCCACGCGTTCCTCCAGCGTCGAGACACTGGCTTCATAAAAGCGCCTGAGGCTTTCGAGGTCCCCCGGATCGCACATCGACCGAATCGGCCCCGGTTGGCTGGCTCCATCGCCTAACTCCGCTAGCTCATGCTGCCTCACCGCTTCATCCTTGAGACCGAGCACTCGCATCAGTCCCAGTCGCAGCGCCGCTATTTCGTGACAAGCCATTTGATCC
>Ga0307373_10006550_pt1 | contig 18482 bp, 19 predicted proteins | sample OX2MG_FD_202534 | JGI IMG/M metagenome (GOLD analysis project Ga0307373, IMG submission 202534) | Soil microbial communities from Risofladan, Vaasa, Finland - OX-2 | ecosystem: Environmental > Terrestrial > Soil > Coastal area > Acid sulfate soil | place: Finland: Risofladan, Vaasa | collected...
CAGGTGAGGTTGCAGCCCTGGGGATCCGGCCTCATCTGTGCGACACCTTGATGGTCGACCAGAAGGCTCGGGAGCGTCTTGCTGGAGCTGTGCTAGAGGCCGCCGCAGTGAGGCCGACCCCCAGCTTGGCATCGGCATGACTGAAGCCTCTTCGCCTGAGGTCGGCCCGGTGGCGAGCTACCTGGTGATCCCGATCAAGAGCTCAGTCGGGTCGAAGCAGCGCCTGGCTGCGGGGCTTCCCTCCGATGTCCGGCAACTGGTGAGTCGGGCTTTGGCATCACGCATGGTCCGCTGCGCCGCGGAGGGGTGGGCGCCGTCTCGAGTCGTGGTGGTGGGGGATGATCCCGAGCTGACCAACCTCTGCCGCCGGTTGGGATTGACCACCGTTGCCGATTTCGGCGACGGCCAGAGTGATGCCGTCCGAGCCGGCCAGGCCTGGTGTCTGGAGCAGGGCGCGACTACCCTGGCGACCATCGCCGCCGACCTGCCCCAAGTTGAGTCATCCGATCTCAGGCGGCTCTGGCAGATGGCCGATGACCTGCCCGTCAACTCGCTCGCACTGATCCCCGACCGCGGCGGCTCAGGGACAAACGGGATGCTGGTCAGGCCAGCCGACCGCGACGTCTTCCTCTTCGGGCCCGACTCGCTCCGTCTGCACTTTGAGCTGGGAGCGCGTCTGGGACTGCAGGTCTCCCTGCTCGATCTACCCTCTCTGACTTGGGACATCGACCGGCCCGAGGACCTGGTTCCCCCTGAGTGGCCCATCTCCGAGGGAGTCCACCCGGTCGTTGCCTGGGCCCGCGAGGTGGCCGCCCTAGGAATGGACCGAAATCACCTCGACCCCCGCTTTGGCCACTGATATGGATCGGCCCCTCGTAGGGGCTGCACCCATCACCGCCTGGGCGGTGGCAGGCATGCCCGAAGTCGCCAGCGGTACTGATCTGGGCCATCTGGCGTTGGAGCCACTGACGTTGGCGGGCGGCCTTCGCCCCTGGGACGTGGTGGTGGTGACCCACAAGGTCGTCTCCAAGGCCGAAGGTCGGGTCTTCTCGTTGGGCGATTACCAGCCGGGGCCGAGGGCCCTGGAGCTGGCGGCCGAGCTCGGCCAGGAACCTGCCATGGTGGAAGCGGTGCTCCGGGAGAGCCGCCGGGTGGTCCGGGCAGAGTCAGGGGTCCTCATCACCGAGACCCAACACGGCCTGGTCTGCGCCAACTCCGGGGTTGACCGCAGCAACGTCGGGGGCGGTGATTGGATCACCTGCCTGCCACTGGACCCGGACCTTTCGGCGCAGCGACTGCGCCAGCAATGGTTGCCTCTTTCTGCCGGCGGACCACTGGGAGTCCTGATCTCGGACACCTTCGGCAGGCCCTTTCGCGAAGGCTCCGTCAATATCGCCATCGGAGTCGCTGGCATGCCGGCGCTGAGCGACTACCGCGGCCTCAACGATCCTCAGGGATATGAGCTGCACGCCTCCACTATCGGTAGCGCCGATGAGATCGCCTCGCTGGGCGAGCTGCTCATGGGCAAGGTCGATGGCCTGCCCTTGGTTGTGGTGCGGGGACTCAACTGGAGTGGCCGGGAGGAGGGCTCCGCGCCGCTCCTCCGCGAACCGGGACAGGACATCTTTCGTCGCTAGCCGACGCCTTCTTGCTAGGCTCGGAAGATGGCTACCCGGTCGGTGCGTGTGCGCCTCTTCGCCTCTCTCCGCGACGTCGCCGGCACCTCCGCACTCGAGCTCGAGCTGCTCGGCGACGACTCGGTCGAGTCTTGCTGGCTGCAGCTCTGCGACCGCTTCCAGGGGCTGACCAGCTGGCGCGCCTCGGTCCGTCCCGCTCGCAACCTCGAGTATGCCGAATGGGACGACTCTGTCGGTAGCGGCGACGAGCTCGCCTTTCTGCCCCCCGTGTCGGGAGGATCTGCTACCTGGGAACCCGTGGTGGAGGTCAAGGTAGGGCCGGATGCCATCGATGAGGCGGAACTCAGCGCCGGGATCGAGCGCCGGGGGATCGGGGCGATCGCCACCTTCGTCGGCCTGGTCCGCGATCCCGACCAGGGCCACCCAGTTAGTCACCTTATCTATGAGGCCTATCCGGAAATGGCCGAGCCGGTACTGCGGGCCATCTGTATCGAGGCGTGCCAGCGTTTCGGCGTCCGAGAGGCCCGGGTACGGCATCGGACGGGTGAGGTACTCACTGGAGCGACCTCGGTGGCAGTGGCTGTGGGTGCTGCCCACCGACGCCAGGCGCTGGACGCCTGCAGCTACATCATCGATGAGCTGAAGTCCCGGGCCCCGATCTGGAAGTCAGAGGACTGATTCTGGGCGCCTGCTAGACTCGGCCGAAGTGGCCAGCACCGAACTGCTCCCCGAGAGGGGCCTCCAGAAGCGTCCGCGTGCCCCCCACGCCGGCCCCATCGCGGGGCGCTTGGAGCTTCTCTTCGAGCTGGTCCGCCGCGACGTCAAACAGCGTTACCGCGGCTCGGTCCTGGGGGTCGCCTGGACCCTGCTGAACCCGCTCATCTTCATGCTGGTCTACTCCCTTGTCTTCGGCAAGTTCCTGCGCGTGCAGTACCCCGGCGGCTCGGCCACTGTCTTCATCCTCTCCGGATTGCTGGCCTGGACCTTCTTCTCCCAGGCCCTGGTCATGGCCACCAACAGCATCGTCGCCAACGCTGCATTGGTTCGCAAGGTGGCCTTTCCCTGGATGCTGCTGACCGTTTCGTCAGTGATCGCGGCCCTTGTCAACTATGCGATCAGCCTGCTGCTCCTCATCCCCTTCATGCTCTTGTCGCACAAGGGTGTTGGTCCCCCCATCCTGGCGGCGCCGTTTCTGGTTCTGGTGACGTTCGCGCTGGCCTTGGGATTCGGTCTGATGCTCGCCGCCGGCAACGTTTACCTGCGCGATCTGACCTACCTGGTAAACCTAGGCACTCTAATCTGGTTCTATATCACTCCGATCATCTATCCATTCACGTTGGTCCAGTCCAAGTTTTCGGGCCACGGGTTGGAAGGGGAACTCGCTCACATCGTCTTGTACATCAACCCGATGACGTGGGTTGTCCTGGGGTTCCAGGACGTGCTGGTTTTTGACCGCTGGCCTCAACATTGGCATGGCCTGGGCTATTCTTTCGTCTTCTCCATGGCATCGATATGGCTCGGCTTGTGGGTCTTCCGGCGCCTTCGCCGACGCTTCGCGGAGGAGGTCTAGATGGCCGAGCCTGCGGTTGCAATCAACAATGTGAGCAAGCGTTTTCGGGTTTATCACCAGCGCGCGGGAACTCTCAAGCAGTCGCTCATCGATCGCCGCCACAGTCGATTCGAAGAGTTCTGGGCAGTCCGCGACGTCAACCTTGAAGTCGCCGAGGGCGAGTCCATCGGCATCATCGGAGAGAACGGCTCGGGCAAGTCGACTTTGCTCAAGTGTGTTGCCGGGATTCTGGTCCAGGACAACGGCACGATCACAGTGAGAGGCCGACTGGCTTCTCTGCTGGAGGTGGGAGCGGGGTTCCATCCCGACTTCACCGGCCGCGAGAACATCTACTTGAACGGGGCCATCTTGGGCCTGCCGCGGCGCTACATCACGTCCATTTTGGACACCATCGTGGAGTTCGCGGAACTGCAGCAGTTTATCGATAATCCCGTCAAAACGTACAGTTCGGGTATGTTTACCCGACTGGGCTTTGCCATTGCTGTCAATCTCGACCCCGACATCCTCCTCGTCGATGAGGTTCTCGCGGTCGGTGATGAGGCTTTCCAGAGACGGTGTATGGAGCGCATCAATGCGCTGCGCGCTGAGGGCCGCACTCTCATTTTTGTCTCACACGCTATGGACTCGGTTCGCGCCGTTTGCGACCGCTGCTTATGGATCGAGCATGGCGTAGTCCGCGACCTGGGGGAGGTGAACGCGGTCACCTCCGCGTACGTCGCCGACGTCAACCGGCGTGAGGAGGTAGAGATGGGGGTCTCCGAGTCCTCGACGATTGACGACAGCCCGGGCCGGATGGGCGTGCGGCTGACGGGAGTGGAGCTGTCCGGACCGGATGGTCCTACCTCGGTCCTCAATACCGGTGATCCGGTTTCGGTGTCGATCGCCTACGAGGCTCCGGCGCCACTCCTGGGAGCACGCTTCACGATCAGCTTCCTGCGCTCCGACGGGGCGCCGATACTGAGCGTGCCCACTGACGACGGGGAGACGGGCCTGGGCGCGCTACCCCGTCAGGGGGAGGTCCGCCTTAGGCTGCCGGGTCTTCCCTTCCTGGAGGGCGTCTACCTGATCACCGTCGACGTCACCGAAATCACGACCGGCCAGCACTACAAGCGTCTTGAGCGCGTTCGCCGCTTTAGGGTCCACAGCGCCGAACATCGGGAGGTGGGGATGGCCTTGCTTGGTCACACCTGGGAGTTGCCCCACGTGGGCGCGCCAGCAGCAGGTCGCTGAGGCGGAGACCGTCGGCGCCGGATCAACCCTCGAGAGGAGCTCCGGCGAACGTCACCTTGTGGTTGGCGATGTAGTTCCAGATCGCGGCCACGCCGCTACCGAAGACCAAAGCGACCAGATAGTAGAGGTGGAAGTGGGAGACGCAGGTGAGAAGCACGGCTTCGTTGATCCCGAGTCCGACCAGGCTGACCGCTTCGAAGATGACAAAGCGCCGCCCCTTGTGAACGCCGCGACGGTCCCGCCAAGTGACCAGCGAGTTGAGCGTGTAGGTGACCAAGATGGCCAGCTGGATTGAGAGTCCCGACGCCAGCCATAGGGGCAGGTGCACGTGGTGGTAGAGGATCACGGTACCCACGAAGGTGGTGACCAGACCAACCATGCCCACGCTGAGGAAGGTGGGAAAGCGCTTGCCGTGGCGTCGGAGAACTTCCTGGACTCCGCCGACAGACGGGCGTCTACGTTCCACAGATGCGCTCAAGTCCCGCAGAGGCTAGCAGAGGTCTGACGGCGGCTCGCTGTCAATCGAGTAGCGCCTTGGTGACAGCGGCGGTGGGCCCACAAACCGTCTGCTCCTCGCTCATAGCTGAAAGACGGGCCGGATCTCGCCGACTGCTGTGCCCACCCAGTTGGTCACCGGCTCGTCTACCAACTTGGCGAGGGACTCGGGAAGGGGGTCATCCAGCGCTCCTAGCTGCTGCAAGGAGCGCAGGGCGATCTGGGGAAGGCCAACTGCTGCGCCTGCTTCCAGTTTGATCACCAGTGCCCAGCTCCCGTCGCGGGCGACGGCGCCGAAGATCGCGGCAGCACCTCCCTTGGATACCAACCTGTTCCCGGCAGCGCCGATCAGAGCCGTGTCGAAGGAGGTGGTCCCGCCGACCAGCCATGGGTGCTCTGCCATGGCCCCCTGGCAGCGCTGGATCGCCGGGTCGGATCGGGTTCCCCGGACCAGGGCGCCGGCGAAGTCCTGGAGCGACAGGCCGAAGCTGGGAAGTCCACAACCGTCGATCCCATAGGGCATTTCCGCGGGGTCCAGATTGGCATAGCCCCCGAGTCGCTCGGCGATCTCAATCTGGAGGGGGTGATCGCGCTTCAGGTACGAGTCCCGGGGCCAGTCCCGGTGCACGCAGGTGGCCAGCATGGCGGCATGCTTTCCCGAGCAGTTGTTATGCAGCTGCGTTGGGGTGCCCCCGCTGCGCAGCAACTCGGCAGCGGCATCTGGATTGCTGGGAGGGTGGATACCGCAGCGAAGCGCGCTCTCGTCGAGCCCGGCCGTGGCCAGGATTCGTTGCGCCGCCGCCACGTGGCCAGGCTCCCCTTGGTGCGATGCGCAGCCAATGGCGACACTGTCACTGCCCAGATGGAACGCGTCGACTGTGCCTGAGGCCACGAAGCTCGCTGTTTGGAAGGGCTTGGAGGCGCTCCGGAGGGTGCTCACCGTGCCCGGATTCCCCAGCTGTCGGGACAGAACCCCTCGCTCATCCACGAACACCAGGTGGCCCCGGATGACCCCTTCCACGATTTCGCCGCGGCGGACCTCCGCCAGCCGGGCCGGCTCCCCCGACAATACGCTTGGCAAGGTCGGCTCCCCCGTGAGTAGCTCTCTGATCCCGAGCAAGGCCCCGACAGGTGGGTGGATTTAGTCTACGTAGCCGCGGAGGCCGACTCCGAGCCCGCCGGTACCTGTAGGGAGGACCCATCGGTGAAGCGTTTCCAGGATCAGGTGGCTCTGGTGACCGGCGGCGGCCAGGGGATTGGCGCGGCCACCGTGCGCCGCTTCGCCCAAGAGGGGGCCCAGGTGGTCGTCGCCGACCTCAACGGAGAGCGCGCCCAGGCGGTGGCGGCCGAGGTCGGAAGCGAGGCCTTCGCTATCACCTGCGATGTCGGGGAGGAGAGCGGCGTCGAGGCTATGGTGGCGGGGGCACTGGAGCGCTTCGGTGCGATCGACATCCTGGTCAGCAACGCCGGCGTGACCAGGGACAACCTGCTCCACAAGATGAGCCTCGCCGAATGGGATCAAGTTCTCCAGGTGCATACCCGGGGAGCCTTCCTCTGCTCTCGGGCGGTCGCTCGCAACATGGTTTCCCGGCAGCACGGGAAGATGGTCTTTCTCTCGTCCACCTCGGCCCTGGGCAACCGGGGCCAGGCCAACTACGCCACCGCCAAGGCCGGCCTCCAGGGGCTGACCCGGACCCTGGCCCTGGAGCTGGGCAAGTTTCAGATCAACGTCAATTCTGTGGCTCCGGGCTTTGTCGACACGGCGATGACCAGAGCGGTGGCGGAGCGGCTGCACGTCCCTCTGGAGGAATTCCTGCGAGACGCGGCCAGTCGTATCCCGTTGGGCCGGCTGGGCCAGCCCGAGGACATCGCCTCCGTGATCGCTTTTCTCTGTTCCGAGGACGCCGCCTACGTCAGCGGACAGGTGCTCTACGTCAACGGGGGGAGGCCGAGCTGAGTCCGATGGCCTAGGAGATCCCCGCAGGAGGGACCCAGTTGGGGGGCCGTCGTTCCAGGAAGGCCGACATCCCCTCGCTGGCCTCAGAGCTGACGAAGAGCTTGGCCGAAAGCTCGGCCATGGCGGAGAACGCTGCTTCCCGGCGCATACCAGGCACATCGGCGAGGATTTGCTTGGTGGTGGCCAGGGCGTTGGGGTGGGCCAGCAGGAGCTGACTGACGACCAGTTCCACGGCTGCGCCCAGCTCCTGTTCTGAGACCACGTGGGCGACCAGGCCCATGGCCAAGGCCTCGGCGGCACCGAGGGTGGCTCCGGTCAGAAAGAGTCTGGCTGCCGCACTCCGGCCGACCTTGGGCAGCACCACGACAGAGAGCACTGCCGGTGCTAACCCGAGCCGGACCTCGCCAGTTGCAAAGGTTGCCGTCTCGGCGGCGATGGCGATGTCACAAGCGGCCACCAGGCCCACTCCCCCCGCCCGGACGGCTCCCCCCACGGCGCAGACGACGGGCTTGGGGCAGTCGAGGAGGAGCCGGAAGAGAGGCACCAGGGCGCCCACCCCAGGGGCCGGCCGCCCCTCGGCGACACCGGCGGTTTGCTCACGCAGATCCGCACCGGCGCAGAAGGCAGGCCCGGTATGACCGAGGACGATGACCCGGACTTGAGGGTCGCTCTGAGCTCGCTCGATTTCCTGGGTGAGAGCCAGCAACATGGCGGCTGAGAGGGCGTTGCGGTTGCTGGGCGAGTCCAGTTGCAAGCGGGCCACCGCCCCGGAGAACTCCGACCGCACTGGGCTTGTCTGCATCTCCAATCCTCCCAGCTGGTTCTCAGCCACTTCTGCCGTGGCTGCGCTACCTTATCTCCAAGGTGGGAACGGATGGCCTCGCCCGGCGCGGAAGCGCAACTTGAATATTGTCCCAGCCCGTGAAGGGGAGTCAGAGTGAGGTGCGCATGAGACGGCTGACCTGGGGTGCCGTGCCCGCTCTGCTGGCGCTGGCTCTTCTTTTGGCCAGTTGTGGGGTGGCGGGCACCGGCGGCAACGCTCCCAAGGTGGCCAAGATTCCATCTCTGAAGCTGTCCCCAACCGCCCTCTCCCAGTCCCTTCTGGCGCTGCAGCAGGCCTACGTGGATCTCTACAAGAACGTCAGCCCGTCGGTGGTTCAGATCTCCACCAAGGCGGACCTCGGTTCCGGGATCGTCTTCAACTCCCAGGGCGACATCGTCACCAACAACCACGTTGCCAATGGCTACAAGACCTTCGAGGTGACGTTGGCCAACGGCAAGCAGTACCCAGGAACTCTGGTCAACAACTTTTCGCCAGATGACCTGGCGGTGATCCACATCGACGCCAGCGGGCTGCACCCGGCCACCTTCGCCGACTCTTCGCAGCTGGAGGTGGGCGACATCGTGATGGCCATCGGTAATCCCCTCGGCTTCCAGAGCAGCGCTACCGACGGGATCATCAGCGCCGTCGGCCGAACCGTCAGCGAGCCCAACGGAGTGACCCTGCCCGACGTCATTCAGACCTCGGCTCCCATCAATCCGGGCAACAGTGGGGGAGCGCTGGTCGACCTCCAAGGACAGGTGGTGGGAATCCCCACCCTGGCCGCTGTCGACCAGGAACTGGGCGGATCGCAAGCCTCGGGAATCGGTTTCGCCATCCCCAGCAGCGTGGTCGCCAATATCGCCGGCCAGATCGTCAAATACGGCAAGGTGCAGACGTCTGATCGATCCTGTCTCGGCATCGAGGTCGAGCAGGTGACCGGCTCCAACGGACAGGACGCCGGGGTACTGGTCAGCTCCGTCACCCGTTCTGCAGCGACTGTGGCCGGCCTGAAGGCGCGGGACGTGATCACTGCCCTGAACGGCCAACCCACCCTGGCGGTGCAGGAGCTCACCGACGCCTTGGCCAACATCAATCCGGGCAAGACCGTCTCCCTGTCGGTCACCCACGCCGACGGGTCCAAGGCCACGGTCTCCATCGCCCTGGGGCAGTTGAGTTCGACCGGCTGTGCCTAAGGGACCGTTGCCCGCCTCGGTGCGCGAACTCCTCGAGGCCCCCAACATGGCCACCCTGGCCACCGTAGGTCCGGACGGCGCCCCCCAGGCAACCGTGATCTGGTACGTGATGGAGGGGGATCGCGTCCTGGTCAACAGCAAGCTGGGCCGGACCAAACCGGCCAACCTCGACCGCGACCCCAGGGTGGCCCTGGCCATCTTCGACCTAGCCACGCCCTATCGCTCGGTCCAGCTCCGGGGCATGGTCTCTGAGCGGCGGGAGGGGGCGGCGGCGGCGACCGACATCCATCTCCTCAGCCGTCGCTACACCGGCCACGAATACGGCGAACCGGAGGCCAGGGTCAGCTACCTGATCACGGTCGAATCCTGGTCGACGTGGGGCCTGGACGAGGGCGGCTGAGCGAAGACCGATCGAGGCCGTCCTAACATGGCGCCTGGGGCGGGGCCGCAAGGATAAGGAGTCCAAATGTCAGATTCGTCCGACGAGCCGGCTAGCGAGATCGATCCCGACCAGCAGATTGCCTGGATCCAAACTCCCTACCATGCCCCGGTCTTTGACCAGGCCGGCCTCGAGTTCGCGACCACGGAATCGCTCCTGGGGGATGAGGCGTCGGACATCTTCCACGGGCTGGCGGTCAAGATCCACGAAGGCGGCCAGGTAGCTGAGATCGCGGCGCTCCAGATCGACAAGGTGACCCTGACCGGCGTCTACACCAGCATTCCCACCGAGCAGGTGCAGAGCCTGCCCCTCTACCAGGAGGAGCGCTGGTTCCACCTGGGTTGGGGCGGTCTCTTCCGTAAGCGCCCCGAGTGGGAGGAGCGGTGACAGTACGGGGTCACCCGCACTTCACCAGGGGGCTGCCCCGGTGAGCAGACTGCTTCGCCCTCGGTACCTGGTCGTTCTGCTAGCGGCCGTTCTGGTGGTGGCGCTGGGAGTCGGGGCCGGGGTGCTGCTCAGGCCCAAGTCCACGTCCCAAGGCAAGCTGCTGGTGCTGCTGACGGTGGACGTGCCCCTGGCGCAGCACGCGCGGAGCCAGGAGGAGCGGGCGGTGGGGCTCCGGCTTCTGCCATCCGCCCAGGGCAGTAGCTGGATCAGCGTGACGGTCCCCGTGACCAAGGTCGCTCTTCCGGGTAACTGGACGGCGCCCAATTCGGACAGCCTCTTCCTGGCCACCGTTCCCGCTCAGGGGTACCGCGCCGCCGAACTCGAGATGCAAGCCACTTCCGGTCGTCGCCTGGACGACTCCCGAAAACTGGTCATGAAGGTAGCCAAGACCGGGCTGACCCCACTTCTGTTCACCTTCCGAGTGGGTCAGGCGAGCCCGGCGGGCTCGCCCGCCACGGTCACCGCCGCCGCCGCCTATGGCGGCAACGACGAGGTCAACTTCGGTCTCGAGGTTGCCCAGGGCAAGGTCATGTCGCTGCCCTCGCTCCCGCTCGTCAACCAAGCAGGTCAGACGGTCTCACTCAACCAGTACCGGGGCAAGGTCTTGATCGTCGCCTCCTTCCTGACCGAGTGCCAGGAGACCTGCCCCTTGGTGGCGGCGGCGCTGCTCCAGCTGCAGCATCTCCTCAAGCAGCAGCACCTCCAGAACCAGGTTCAGATCGTTGAGGTGAGCCAAGACCCCGAGGACGACACTCCGGCCATCCTCACCAAGTACCAGAAGTACTTCTCGCTGCCCTGGCCGCTTCTCACCGGAACTTCAGCCAACGTCAACCAGTTCTGGTCGCAGCTCAAGGTGCCTCCGGTCCAGGCCCAGGCCTGGGATGGTCCCGCCCCCGTCGACACGTTCACTGGTCAGAAGGAGCCCTACAACCTCATCCATGCCTCGGTCGTGGACGTGGTCAACCCTCAGGGCTACGTGGTCTCCGAGCTCGAGGACCAGCCCACCCTCAGCCTGACCACCATTCCGACGGTGATCTACAAGTACCTCGACGCCCAAGGGCAGCAGGAGGAGAAGGCGGGCGGCTCCTGGACGCCGGAATCGTTGCTCGGCGAGGTCACCCCCATCCTGGAGCGCGACGGCACCTACACCAAGCTGCCTAACGCCGGCGGGGCGGCCACGGTGGGCAAGCCGGCGCCTGACTTCTCACTGACCAGCTCTGCGGGAGGCAGCGTCGCGCTCAGCCAAGAGGCGGGACAGCCAGTGCTGATCGACTTCTGGGCCACCTGGTGCACCAACTGCCAGGCCGACATGAAGCTGGTGGCCCAGACCGCCCAGAAGTACCGGGCTCAGGGGCTGCGCGTGCTCCTGGTCGACTTCGAAGAGGACCGGGCAACCGCGCTCAAGTTCCTCAAGAAGCTGGGTATCGGCCTGCCCACGCTCCTGGACCGCAATGGGCAGGTGGCCCAGGACTACGGCGTCCCCGGCCTGCCGGTCGCGGTCTTCACCAACAGGGCAGGCACGGTCACCGCCATCCAGGTGGGCCAGCTCGATCAAGCCGAGGTGGACCAGGACGTACCCGCCGCCCTGGGTTAGTGAACCAATTTGCTAGTATTTGGTTCGTGGCACTGTTGGGCGAGGCTCCGCTGGTTCGCCGCGGCACCGTCGCGAGGCGATGTAGGCGTGCGCCCGCTGGGCTAGCCGGCTAGCCGAATCCGTCGCCAGCGGGCGACCGGAGCTTCTCCGCGAGACGGTAGAGGAGGAACCCCGGAGGACGGTGCGGAGCCCGGTCCATGGCGGCTTGAAGTTGCAATTACCGATCTTTCAAGGGAGAAAAGCGTGAGCGAATATGCCCATCCGGAAGCGCTGGTAACCACCGAATGGCTGGCCCAGCATCTCCAGGACCCCGATCTCAGGATCCTGGATGTGGACGAGGACACCGAGGCTTATGGCAAGGGCCACATCCCGGGCGCGATCGGGGTCCACTGGCGCAACGACCTGCAGACCCAACTGGAGCGTGACTTCGTCGGTCCCGAGGGCTTCGCCCAGCTCTTGGACCGCTACGGCATCACCCCGAAGACCAGGGTCATCCTCTACGGTGGCAATAAGAACTGGTTTGCCGCCTATGCCTACTGGTACTTCAAGTACTACGGCCACGATTCGGTCCAGCTACTCAACGGCGGTCGCAAGAAGTGGGGGCTGGAAGGACGTCCTCTGGTCACTGACGCCCCCAGCGTGACTCCCACCAGCGGCTACCCGGTGCCCAAGGGCGACGACAGGATCCGCGCCTACCGCGATCAGGTGGCCCAGGAGATCGTCGGCAAGCAGGGCAAGAACCTGGTCGACGTGCGCTCGCCTGAAGAATACCGTGGCGAATCCATGGCTCCCGCCCACCTACCTCAGGAGGGAGCCCAGCGCGGCGGTCACATCCCGGGAGCTCGCAACATTCCCTGGAGCAAGGCCGTCGATCCCGATCAGGAGACCTTCCTCAGCGCGGATCAGCTGAGCCAGCTCTACCAGGGCGAAGGGGTCACCCCGGACCAAGAGGTGGTCGCCTACTGCCGGATCGGGGAGCGCTCGGCGCACACCTGGTTCGTCCTGCGCGAGCTGCTCGGCTACCCCAACGTCCGCAACTACGACGGTTCCTGGACGGAGTGGGGGAGTTTGGTCAAGGCTCCTATCGAAAAGTGATCTCGGGGCCGGGGGGCGGCCTGCCCCCCCGGCCCATTCGCCGGAGCGCCGCTGCGCACGCACGCGGTACCTTCATCCGGGTGAGTACTCCATACCGCCGCTCGACAGGGGATCTGTGACCGCTGCTGTGGAGGGTGGACCAGGCCTTAGCGGCGCCCGGGCGTTTCCGACCGAGGAGAGCCACCAGACCCCGGGAGCGATCTCCCCGTATCGGATCGTGCGCACCCTGCGTCTGCGCAACGAGAACCTCCCCGGTGTCTTGGGCGAGGTGGCCACGGCCATCGGCGGTGCTGGGGCCAACCTGGGCGACATCCGGACCGTGCAGCGGGGTTCCCGTCATGTCGTCCGGGACATCGATGTCAGCACCACTGACCTGCACATGCTGGAGGTGGTGCTGGAGCAGATCCGCGAGCTCTCGCACACGACTCTTCTCGACGTTCGTGACGAGGTGCTCCGAGTCCACCTGGGCGGCAAGCTCAAGGTGATACCCAAGTATCCGGTCCACTCGGTAGCGGATCTGCGCCGCGTCTACACCCCCGGGGTGGCCGAGGTGTGCCGGCTCATCGCCGCCGACCCCGGGCTGGCCGACCGTTACACCGGGATCAACAACTCGGTGGCGGTGGTCACCGATGGAACCGCGATTCTAGGCCTGGGCAACATCGGCGCCGTAGCCGGCATGCCGGTGATCGAGGGCAAGTGCGCCCTGCTCGCCCAGATGGTGGGGATCGACGCCTATCCCCTGCTGGTTCGGCCCGGTCCGTCGGAGGAGATCGTCGACGCCATCGCGCGGATCAGTCCCACCTACGGAGCCATCCAGCTGGAGGACATCGGGGCGCCCCACTGCTTCGAGATCGCCCCCGCCCTGCAGGAAAGGGTTGACATCCCGGTCATGCACGACGACCAGCACGGCACCGCCACGGTCGTCCTGGCGGCCCTCCTCCGGGCGGCGACCCTGACCGGCCTGGATCTGAGCACCTTGACCGCAGGGATCATCGGCCTGGGGGCGGCCGGCTCGGCCATCGCTCAGCTACTGATGCGCTATCAGGACCGCCCCGTCCTGGGAACGGGCCGTACCCCCGACTCGGTGGCGCGGCTCGACCTGGCTGGTGGCGAGGCGGTCGAGATGGATGAGCTAATGGCCCGCTCCGACGTGGTCATCGCGACCACCGCCCAGCCGGGGCTGATCAGGCCCGAGCAGATTCGCCGGGGTCAGATCATCTTCGCCCTCTCCAACCCGCTGCCCGAGATCGAGCCGGAGAGGGCTATGGACGCCGGCGCCATCCTGGCGGTGGACGGAAGTGTGGTCAACAACCTGCTGGGCTTCCCGGGCCTCTATCGGGGAGCTCTCGACACCAAGTCCCGCCGCTTCAACACCGAGATGTACCTGGCCGCGGCGACTGCGATAGCCCGGCTGGCTCAGGATGACGAGGTGGTCCCCGACTCACTTGATCCCCGGGTCCACCTGAGTGTGGCCCGGGCGGTGGCCAGAGAGGCGGTCCGGACCGGAGTCGCCCGGGTAGAGCCCCTGCCCGACTACTACGACGAGGGCGAGCGGGCGGAGAGCTGAACGCGGAGATCCGTACGATGACCCGGTGGTGATCGAGCCTCTAAGGGAAGCTGAGCTAGGCGCTATCAGGCCCCTTCTGGTCGACCTGCTCCACGGCGAGCAGGCCCTGGCGGCCACACCGCCCCTGACACGAGAGCAGCTGGAGCGCTCGCTGCCCATAACGGGGCCAACCTTCGTGGGCGAGAACCACATCTTCGCCGCCCGGGAGGATGGCCGGATTCTGGGCTTCTGCTGGTGCGTGCTGTTCGAGCCCGGCACTGGCCTTGAGGGCGAGGTGGCGGAGCTCTACGTGGCTCCCGAGGCCCGCGGCCAGGGTGTCGCCTCGAAGCTGATGGAGGAGGCGGTGGCCCTCTTCACCAGGCACCGGGTCACCTTCGCCTGCGTGTGGACCCGGGAGGCCAACCCGGCGGCGGTCAGCGCCTACCGAAGGGCGGGCTTTCGACCGACCGACCAACTGGTTCTTACCTGGTACCCGCCTTCGTGAGCACTGCTCCGGATTCCCTCCCCGCTGCTCCGGTGGTGCGCCCGGCATCCCCATCCCTGCGCTTGGGAGCGGTCGCGGTCGTGGCCGCTGTTGTCGGATTGGTTGTGGGAGGCGGGGCCGCCTACTTCCTGGTTCGCCACTTCGAGAACTCCTCCCCGGGTCAGGTGGTGATCCGCAACGTGACCACGCAGGGAGGCGGTGGCAACGCCTCCCTGCCCGCCTTGGTGGCTCACCTGAGCCCGGCTCTGGTCGAGGTGATCCGGGAGCCGGGAACAGCAGGTGGGGCGGTCACCTCGTCTGACATCTCGAGTGGCTTTGTAGCCGGCAGTGGAGGGCTGATCGTCACCAGTGAGGGCGCCGTGGCCGGGGCCGCCGGGGTTGAGGTGTCACTGGCCTCGGGTGTGGTTCTCCCCGCCACCATCGCCGCCGCGGATCCGGATACCGGCATCGTGGTTCTGCAGGTCAGCAGCAATTCCCTGCCCACTCCCCTCAACTTCGCCTCGTCTCCGCCCGCGACCGGCGATGTGGCCATCGCTGTCTCGGTTCCGCTCGGGGACGGCGCCAGCGTGGACGTGGGGACGGTCAGTGCCATCGGGCTCACCGTCTCTGTCCCCGATCTGGCGACGAGCACCGGGTTGGCCCTGGTTGACGGCGTCCTGCGCACCGATACCCCACAGCCGGTGGGAAGCACTGGAGGACCCTTGGTCGATTCCGCGGGAGACGTTGTCGGGGTGCTCACCGGCGACCGGATGCAACCCGTCGACCAGGGGAGCAGCGCGGCTGCCTCCGGCTTCGCCCTCGACGCCTCGGCCGCCGATCAGTTGGTCACCTCCCTGAGTTCGACAGGCTCGGTGCCCCACCCCATCGGCCTGGTCAGCCGCTGGCTGGATCCCGCCTCGGCGTCGGCTTTCGGACTTCCACCTGGGGTGCTCGTCCTGTCCGTCGACCCCGGCTCGGCAGCGGCTGCCGCAGGCATCCAGGTTGGCGACGTGGTGACCTCGGTCGCCGGTCGCCCGGCCTGGAGCGCCAAGGCGATTGCCTATCCCAGCCTCTCCGACTACCTGGGATCTCAGGGAGTCGGCTCGCAGGTGGCGGTGGTCGTCTCCCGCGATGGGGTGACGCACCAGCTTTCGCTTACGCTTCCCTCGCCCTAACTTGCTTCTGGGCGCGCTCCTGATCGTCGAGTTCTTGTGAGGTAGCCGTTGGAGATCACCTGGCTGGGCGATAACGCCCTTCTGCTCAAGGGTCGCGAGACCAAGGTTCTGCTCGATCCCGCCTACCGGGCAGTCGGCGCCGCCCAAGGCGCGGCCGAGATCGTGGTCAGCGCTGGAGGGGACAATGTGCTCCGCCCAACTCAGGGTCCCCAGGTGATCGCCCGTCAGGGTGAGTACGAGCTACGCGGAGTTTCGGTGCGGGGAATTGCCACCTCAACCGGAACGGTGTTCGTCACCGAGGTCGACGAGGTCTCCGTTTGTGACTTTGGCGAGCTTCCGGGCCCCCTCAATGTCGAGGCGCTCGACGCGATCGGCACCATCGACGTGCTGGCCGTCTCCCTGAACCAGGGCTCGGCGGCCCGTGCCGTAGAGGTCGCTGCCTTGGTCTCGCAACTACAGCCGTCGGTGCTGATCCCAGTCGGTTTCCAGGCCAGTGGCGACGAGTCGCTGGGACAACTCGGCGACTTCGCCAAGGAGATGGGTCTGGCCCAGGTGAGTCCTCAGGCCAAGCTCACCCTGGCCGGTTCGCCCGGGATCAGCGATGAGACTCGGGTTGTGGTCTTGGAGACCCGCCACTGACGATTGCGTGTTAGGATTCGGCTACATGGGTGATGCGTCCCCGTGTGCCGACCGGAGCCACTGATGGCGAAATTCATTTTCGTCACCGGCGGAGTGGTTTCCGGGATCGGAAAGGGCATCACCGCTGCCTCCTTGGGTACTGTTCTCAAGGCGCGCGGTCTCAAGGTGTCACTGCAGAAGCTGGACCCCTACATCAACCTCGATCCGGGGACGATGTCGCCCTACCAGCACGGTGAGGTCTTCGTCACCGACGACGGCGCCGAGTCCGACCTCGACCTGGGTCACTACGAGCGCTTCGTCGACACCAATCTGACCAAGGCGAGCAGCGTCACCACCGGCAAGATCTACAGCGAGGTCATCGCCAAGGAGCGCCGGGGCGACTTCCTGGGGGCCACTGTCCAGGTGATTCCTCACATCACCAACGAGATCAAAGACCGGGTCGCCCGGGTCGCCGAGGAATCCGAGGCCGACGTGATCATAGTGGAGGTGGGAGGCACCGTCGGTGACATTGAGTCGCTGCCTTTCCTGGAGGCCATCCGCCAGCTCAAGAATGACATCGGTCGACGCAACACCTTCTACGTCCACGTCACCCTGGTGCCGTTTGTCGACGCCAGCGAGGAGTTCAAGAGCAAGCCCACCCAGCACAGCGTGCAGACGCTGCGCGGGATCGGCATCCAGCCCGACGCTATCGTCTGCCGCTCCAAGGAGCCCATCGGAGCCGGCGTGCGCGACAAGATCGCCCTCTTCGCTGACGTCGAGCCTCGGGCGGTGATCAGCGTTCCCGACGCGCCCACCATCTACCAAGTGCCCTTGCTCCTGGAATCGAGCGGACTGGGGGCATATGTCGCCGAGCACTTGGGGATTGAGGCCCCGGCCGCCGATTTGCGCTCCTGGAGCCAGTTGGTGGAGCGCATCCTCGGCGCTGAGGAGAGTGTGGTGGTGGGGGTGGCGGGCAAGTACGTCGCCCTCCCCGACGCCTACATCAGCGTTACCGAGTCGCTGCGCCACGCAGCCGTCGCCCACGGGGTGGGGTTGGAGATCCGCTGGATCAACACCGAGGCATTGGTAGCGGGCGACACTTCTGTCTTCGAAGGGCTGGACGGGCTGGTCATTCCCGGGGGCTTCGGTCACCGCGGCGTCGAAGGCAAGATCGCGGCTTCGCGATACGCCCGTCACCACCGGGTCCCCTTTCTTGGCCTCTGCCTGGGCATGCAGTGCGCCTGCATCGACGTGGCCCGGGAGGCGCTCGGTACCGACGATGTCAACAGCACCGAGTTCAACGCCTTCACCGAGAACCCCGTGATCGACCTGCTTCCCGAGCAGCGGGACGTCGCTGACAAGGGTGGCACCATGCGCCTGGGCCTTTATCCCTGCAAGCTGGAGCCGGGGACCAAGGCGGCTCACGCGTATGGCGAGTCCGTCGTCTATGAGCGGCACCGCCACCGCTTCGAGTTCAACAACCGCTATCGGGAGGCGCTGGAGCAGGCCGGGGTTGTCTTCAGCGGCACCTCACCGACGGGGCGCTTGGTCGAGATCATGGAGCTCAAAGGTCATCCCTTCTTCGTGGGCAGTCAGTTCCACCCTGAGTTCCGGTCTCGACCCCACCGGCCTCACCCGCTTTTCCACGGCTTTATGGCCGCCTGCCTGGAGCGCGCTGGGCTGGCGATCGAGCCCGAATTGCCACAGGATCCGGCCGTAGCCTCGGTCTGAGCTATCTGTCCGTCCGACCTGCGCTCAGGTCTCTTGTAAGGCTCTTCTGACGGCTTCCTTATCCGCGAGGTCTACTTGGAATCCCAGGTCGTCGGCATTCCAGCGAAGCGGCTTGGCGGAGGCGCCCGAAGGACCGGCGAGGCCGTTTGCCAGCAATTCAGAAGCCAACTCGCCAAGGCTTTTGCCCTGGCTCCGACACTGGAGCTTCAACTCGTCCAAAACGTCCGCCGCCAGGTTCAAGGTAGTTCTGGTCACGCAGCAGAAGCTACACAGGTGCGGATCAGGTGTCCAGTCGGGAGGAGACGTTGACGTTCCGCGAACGCGGTCGGCACAGGTCGCTGCAGGGCAATCCTTACCTCCCGCCTATCATCCATGGGTGAGGGAAACACCTCTGCGCATAGCCGTACCCGAAGTAGAGTCCCCGGACTGGACCCGGGCTGGGTTCATC
>Ga0307373_10006551_pt1 | contig 18482 bp, 19 predicted proteins | sample OX2MG_FD_202534 | JGI IMG/M metagenome (GOLD analysis project Ga0307373, IMG submission 202534) | Soil microbial communities from Risofladan, Vaasa, Finland - OX-2 | ecosystem: Environmental > Terrestrial > Soil > Coastal area > Acid sulfate soil | place: Finland: Risofladan, Vaasa | collected...
CGCCGACCAGGTGGGCGGCGGGACGCTTCGCTCGGGGGGGAGGACTCGAACCCCCAATGACAGGGCCAGAACCTGTTGTGTTGCCGATTACACCACCCCCGAATGGGTGCGGCGCGATCCTAACATCCACGCGCGGGCGTGCCGGCGGACCGTCGCGGCGCGCGCGTTCAGTCCCCGACCCAGGTCGTGCGCCCGTACCCGATGAGGCGCCCCACCGCGACCGCGGTCGCCTGGCGCCAGAGCGGTCCGAGCTCGCTCGTGATCGAGCGCTCGGAGCCGACCGCGGGCGACACCTGGGCGACGAGGCCGCTTCGCGACGCTGCGCCCTTGGCCCACAGCGCGTCGATCGCGTCGGTGACCACGATCACGTGCGTGCCGCTCCCGGCCACCCCGGCGGCGGCGGCGACCCCCGCGGGCGCGCCGGCCGCCGGCAGCCCGAGGATGCTCGAGGTCGGCACACCGTTGGACTCGAGCCAGCTCGTCGCGATCCGCGTCACCGATGCCACCGCGGGGGTCGTGGCCGTCGCGGGCTGTGCCGGGGCACCGGTGACGATGACCTGCGGTGCCAGCTTCGCCTCGTAGAGCGTGAGGGCCTGCTCGAGCCTCGCGAGCAGCACGGGTCCGGGTGCCCCGTCGACGAGCGGGGCGCCGAGGACGACGATCGAGCGCGCGGGGCGCAGCGACGCCGTCGTCGTCGGCAGGTGCGACGCGGTCACGACCTGGAAGCCCGTCACGACGACATACACGACGGCCGCGAGCACCGCGAAGTACAGGAGCTTGAGCGCCCAGCGGATCGGTGCGAAGAGCAGCACGGCGTGCCGGCTGGCTCGCTCGCTCAGACCGCGGCGCCGAGGCGCGCGGCGGCGGACGCGATGCGCTCGAGCGTGCGCTCGCGACCGAGCACCTCGAGCGACTCGAACAGCGGGAGACCGACCGTGCTCCCCATCGTCGCGACGCGCACGGGCGCCTGCGCCTTGCCGAGCTTGCGGCCCGCCGCGTCCGCGACGGACGTGAGCGCGTCCTTCAGCGAGGTCGCGTCCCACGCTGCGCCCGCGAACGAGTCCGCCGAGGCCCGGAGGATCTCCCCGGCGCCCGGGTCCCTCGCGACAGCCTTGTCGTACGAGGCGTCGTCGACCTCGAAGGGGTCCGCGAACGCGAACGCGACCATCGCGGGAACCTCGCCGAGCGTCGCGACCCGCTCCTGGACGAGCGGGGCGAGCCGCGCGAACACGGACGCGTCGAACCGGTCGGCGGGCCACAGCGCGCGCGGCGGCTCGAGGAACGGCGCCGCGCGCCGGGCGAACTCCTCGGGCGCGAGCGCCCGGATGTAGAGGCCGTTGAAGTGGGCGAGCCGCTTCTCGTCGAAGAACGCCGGCGACTTGTTCACGTCCTCGAGGCGGAACTCCTCGACGAGCTCCTCGAGGGAGAGGACCTCCCGCCCGTCCGCGGGTGCCCAGCCGAGGAGCGCGAGGTAGTTGCGCATGGCCTCGGGCAGGTAGCCGAGCTCCCGGTAGTCCTCGAGCGCGACTCGGTCGCGCCGCTTGGAGAGCTTCTGCCGCCGCTCGTTCACGAGGACCGGGAGGTGCGCGAAGACCGGAAGCGCGCCGCCGCCGAGCGCCTCCCACAGCATGACCGCCTTCGGCGTCGTCGGCAGGTGCTCCTCCGCCCGGATCACGTGGGTGATGCCCATGTCGATGTCGTCGACCACGACCGCGAGCACGAAGAGCGGGTCACCGTTGGACTTCACGACGACGAAGTCCTCGATCGTCGAGTTCGCGAACTCGACGTCGCCGCGCACGACGTCGTGCACGGTGGTCACGCCCGCGTCCGCGACGCGAAAGCGAAGCGCGCGCCCGGGCCCGGGCCCGAGCCCGCGGTCCCGGCAGTGGCCGTCGTAGCCGGGTGTCGCCTGGTCGCGGTTGCGGGCCTCGACGTCCGCGCGCGTGCAGTCGCACGCGTAGGCGCGCGCGGACGCTACGAGACGGGCGGCCGCGGCGTCGTAGAGCGGGCGCCGCTCGGACTGCCGGTACGGCCCCTCGTCCCAGTCGACGCCGATCCATCGGAGCGCGGAGAGGATGCCGTCGGTGTAGGACTCGTCGCTGCGCTCGCGATCGGTGTCCTCGATGCGCAGCACGAACTCCCCGCCGCCGCGGCGCGCGACGAACAGGTTGTAGAGGGCCGTGCGCGCGCCGCCGACGTGGAAGAAGCCCGTCGGCGACGGTGCGAAGCGGACGCGGGGGGCTCCCCCGGCGACTGTCACGCCTCGACGAGGCTGATCGCCTGGGTCGGGCAGGACGCGACCGCCTCCTCGAGGTCCGCGCGGCGCTCCTCGCCGGGGTGCTCGTCGAGCACGTAGAGGTACCCGTCGTCGCGCACCTCGAACACGTCCGGCGCGATGCCCGTGCACACGGCGTTGCTCGTGCAGCGGTCGAAGTCGACGACGACGCGCATGGCGCTCCTCTCCCGTGGGGTCGCGACCGGTGCGGTCGCTCGGCGCGGCGCTGCGCGCACCCCGTCCGCGAAAGCGTAGCCAGCGGCCCGGGCGACGAGGGACGGGCACCGGCTCGCGGTTACGCTGCGACGGCCATGTCGTCGTCGTCGCGGTCGCGAAGGTCGCGGGCCGTCGTCGCGGCGAGCGCGGTCGCACTCGTCGCGATCGGCGTCGTCATCGCCGCGATCGCGGGCGCCTTCCGGCAACCGGGCCTCACGCCCGCGCAGATCGCCGCTCGCGCGGCGGCGCGCGCCCGCCACCGCCTGCTCGTCGCCGAGAGCCGCGCCGTCGAGCGGGCCGCGTCGCGCGTCGTCGTCGCGCTGCCCACGAGCGCCGGCGCGCCCGCGCCGAGCTCGAACGGTGCCCTGTTCACGGCGCCGCTCCCCGCCCACGCGGTCTACGGCTTCGTCCCGTACTGGGAAGTCGCGAACCTCACGGCCGCGGACTTCGCGCGCACGAGCGTGCTCTCCTACTTCGGCGTCGAGGTCGGCGCGACCGGGGCGCTCGTGCGCTCCGGCTACGGCTGGCAGGACTTCACGGCGCCGGGATTCGCGAGCTTCGTCGCCGAGGCGCACGCGGCGCACGACCGCGTCCTGTTCACGGTCTCGACGACCGACGAGCGCGTCATCCGCCACCTCACCGGGGCGCCGGGGCCGACGAGCGCCCGCCTCGCGGACGAGCTCGCGTCCGTCGTGGCCGCGAACCACCTGGACGGCATCGACATCGACATCGAGGGCAGGTCCGCGGCGCAGCGTTCCGGGTTCGTGACCTTCGTCCGCGACCTCTCCTCGGCGCTCCGCCGGCTCGTCCCGTACGGCGAGATCGTGCTCGACACCTACCCCCAGTCCGCGTCGTCGACGCGCGACTTCTTCGACGTCGCGCGGCTCGCGCCGCGCGTCGACGCCCTGTTCGTCATGGCCTACGACATGGACGACCCGACCGTGCCGTCGGCCAACTCCCCGCTCGCGAGCCCGACGCTCGGGCTGAGCGACGTGGGGTCGCTCCTCGACTACGTGAAGATCGTGCCGCCCGCGAAGCTCGTCCTCGGCTTGCCGTTCTACGGCTTCGACTTCACGACCGCCGCGCGGCGCCGGGGCGCGCGGGTCCTCGGGGGCGGCCCGACCGCCGTGACGTACGCGTCCGTGCTCGCCGCCGGCCGGCCCGCGCGCTGGGACCGCGCGTCGTACACGCCGTACACGGTCTACCGGGACCAGGGGCACTGGCACGAGACCTGGTACGACGACCCCGTGTCGCTCGCGCTGAAGACCGCGCTCGCATCCGACCTGCACCTCGCGGGCGTCGGCGCATGGGCGCTCGGTCAGGAGGGCCCGGCGACGCAGATGGTCGCGGCGCTCGACGGCGGGAGCGCCCCGCTCAAGCTACCGATCACGAGCCCGGCCGGCTGAGCGCACGACCCGGTCGCGGGCCGTGCGGGTGGATCAGGACTCGGCAACCTCGGCGGCGGCGTTCGCGTGGCGCATGAGGCGCGACTTGCGGCGCGCCGCCTGGTTGGGGTGGATGACGCCCTGCGCCGCGGCCTTGTCGATCCGCTTCACCGCCGCCTTCAGCTTCACGTCCGCGTCGTCGGCGACCGATCCGATGGCGGCGAGCGCTCCCTTGGTGCGGGTGCGGAGCTCGGAGCGCACGGACTTGTTGCGCTCGCGACGGACCTCGTTCTGCTTGATCCGCTTGATCTGACTCTTGATGTTCGCCATGTTGGTTCCCTCGGACGCGTGGATGCCGAGTGCGAGATCGTAGCAGGCCCCAGGCCCGCGGCTCCCCCTGCAGGACCGCGCCCCGCGAGGTGGCACGATGTCGTCGTGGTCGACACGTCGGCAATTCGCAACTTCTCGATCATCAGCCACGTCGACCACGGCAAGTCGACGCTGTCGGACCGGATCCTCGAGCTCACCGGGGCCGTCGACGCCCGCGACATGCGCGCCCAGTACCTCGACTCGATGGACATCGAGCGCGAGCGCGGCATCACGATCAAGGCCCAGAACGTCCGGGTCCACTGGCGGGGCAGCGTGCTCCACCTCATCGACACGCCCGGGCACGTCGACTTCGGCTACGAGGTGAGCCGGAGCCTCGCCGCCTGCGAGGGCGTCGTGCTCCTCGTCGACGCCTCGCAGGGCATCGAGGCCCAGACGCTCGCGAACTGCTACCTCGCGCTCGAGAGCAACCTCGAGATCGTCGCAGCGCTGAACAAGATCGACCTCCCCGCGGCCGAGCCCGAGCGGTACGCGCAGGAGATCGAGCGGGTGCTCGGGCTCGACGCGGACCTGGTGCTCCGGATCTCCGCGAAGACCGGGGAGGGCGTCGACCGCCTGCTCGACGAGATCGTCGCGCGCATCCCCCCGCCCGCCGGCGACCCCGACGCGCCGTTGCGCGCGCTCATCTTCGACTCCTACTACGACCAGTACCGCGGGGTCGTGAGCGCGATCCGCGTCGTCGACGGGACGCTGCGCGCCGGGACGCGGGTGCGGTTCTTCCAGGCGAGCACGACCCACGACGTCGAGGAGGTCGGGGTGCGCTCGCCGGTCCCCACCCCGGTCGACGCGCTCGGCCCGGGCGAGGTCGGCTTCCTCGTCGCCGGCGTGCGCAACGTCGGCGAGGCGCGCTCGGGAGAGACGGTCACGGACGCGGCCCACCCCGCGTCCGAGGCGCTGCCCGGGTACCGCCACCCGAAGCCGATGGTGTTCTGCGGCCTGTACCCCGTGGACGGCGACGAGTTCCCGGAGCTGCGCGACGCGCTCGAGAAGCTCCAGCTCAACGACGCGAGCATCACGTACCAGCCCGAGACCTCGACGGCCCTCGGCTTCGGGTTCCGCTGTGGCTTCCTCGGCCTGCTCCACATGGAGATCGTCCGCGAGCGCCTCGAGCGGGAGTTCGACCTGTCGTTGATCGCGACGGCGCCGTCGGTCGCGTACCTCGCGCACCTCACGAACGGGTCGGTCGAGGAGGTCGACAACCCCTCCGCGATGCCCGCGCAGCAGAACGTGTCGCACATCGAGGAGCCGCTGCTCCAGGTCACGATCCTCACGCCGTCCGAGTACACCGGGGCCGTCATGGACCTGTGCCAGGGGCGCCGGGGACGGCTCGAGCGTATGCAGTACCTGTCGGCGGAGCGGCTCGAGCTCGTCTACACCCTGCCGCTCGCCGAGGTCGTGCTCGACTTCTTCGACCAGCTGAAGGGGCGGACGCGCGGCTACGCGAGCCTCGACTACGAGCCCGCCGGGCTCGAGACGTCCGATCTCGTGAAGGTCGATATCTTGCTGAACGGTCAGCCCGTCGACGCGTTCTCGTCGGTCGTGCACCGCTCGAAGGCCGACGAGTACGGGCGCAAGATGGCCCAGAAGCTGCGCGAGATCATCCCGCGCCAGCTCTTCGACGTGCCGATCCAGGCCGCGATCGGCGGGCGGATCATCGCCCGCGAGACCGTGAAGGCCAAGCGCAAGGACGTCCTCGCGAAGTGCTACGGCGGCGACATCTCGCGCAAGAACAAGCTCCTCGACAAGCAGAAGGCCGGGAAGAAGCGCATGAAGTCCATCGGCCGCGTCGAGATCCCGCAGGAGGCGTTCGTCTCGGCGCTCAGGCTCGACGAGTGAGGGTGGGCGGCGCGCCGCTCGTCGCGGTCGGCGTCGCGCGGCGCCTCGTCGTCGCCGGCGTCGCCCGGGCGCTCGGCGACACGCCCGGGGCGCTCGACGAGTACCGCGAGCCGCCCGGCGACCCGGGACTGTTCGGCCCCGGCTCGGTCGCGTGGCAGGTCCATGCGGACCTCCCCGCGATGCTCGTCGGCGGGGTCTCGTCGCTCATGCTCCAGACGCTCCACCCGCTCGCGATGGCCGGCGTCGCCGAGCACTCCCGGTACCGCGAGGACCCGTTCGGGCGGCTGCAGCGCACCGCGCGCTTCGTCGCGGGAACCACCTTCGGCGGTCACGACCTCGTCGAGCGGCTCGTCGCCGAGGTGCGCGCGGTGCACCGGGGCGTCCGGGGCGTCGCGCGAGACGGCCGCCGGTACTCGGCCGGGGACCCGAGCCTGCTCACGTTCGTCCACGTCGCCGAGGTGTGGAGCTTCCTCCGCTCCTACCAGCGCTACGGGCCGCGCCCGCTCGTCCGGAGCGAGAAGGACCGCTACCTCTCCGAGGTCGCCGAGGTCGCTCGCCTCCTCGGAGCGCGTGACGTCCCGGGCTCCGTCGACGACGTCCGCTCCTACCTGCGGGAGGTCCGCGGCCAGCTCGCGGCGACCCCCGAGGCGCACGACGCGGTCCGCTTCCTGCGCAGGCCGTTCGGCGACCGACCGGTCGACGCGCTCGCGCACCGCGTGGTCGCCGAGGCGGCGATCGACCTCCTCCCGGGCTTCGCCCGGCGCGAGCTCGGGGTCGGCCGCGCGCCCGCGGCGCGCGCCGCTCCCGTGCGCGGGGCCGGCGCCGCGCTCGCGGCGGCGCTGCGCTGGGCGGTCGGACCGTCCCTCGTGCGCGCCGCGGCGACCGAGCGAGTGCGTGCCGCCGGCACCGCGTAGCGGCGCCGGGCACCCTCCACCCGACCGACTGTCAGCGCTCGGTACAATCGAGTGCCAGGTCCCGCCCGCGGGTCTCCCGCGAGGGACCACGTGCGTGACCCGCGCGGCGCATCGCCGCGGGGCACGCCACCGAGACAGCAGACAGGCCGAGGGAGCAGATGCTCGACGCGAGGAAGTCCGCCATCCTCCGCAAGGTCGTGACCGAGCACATCGAGACGGCGCAGCCCGTCGGCTCCTCCCACGTGGTCCAGGACCCGGCGATCGACGTCTCGCCCGCGACCGTGCGCTCGGACATGGCGGCGCTCGAGCGCGAGGGCTACCTCACGCACCCGCACACGAGCGCGGGGCGGATCCCGACGGACAAGGGCTACCGCTTCTTCGTCGACCACCTCTCCGACGCGCCGCTGCTCGACCCGGCGAGCGACGAGCAGGTCACCGCGTTCTTCGACCGCGCCCACGGCGAGCTCGAGCGGATGCTCCGGGACACCTCGCGACTGCTGTCGCAGCTCACCGACCACGCCGCCGTCGTCGTGGCGCCCGCCCACGAGGTCCTCACGGTCCGGTCCTCGCTCCTCACGCGCCTCGCGCCCCGGGTGGTGCTCCACGTCGCGGTCCTTTCGAACGGCGGGGTCGAGAAGCACTCGGTCGAGATCGACGAGAACACGGCCGACGAGGACGTCGCCGCCGCGAACGCGCTCCTCGCCGAGCAGCTCTGCGGCCAGACGCTCGGGCGCGCCTCGACCCCGCCGCGCACGGGCAGACCCGCGGTGGACGACGTCCTCGCGGCCTGCCACGCGAAGATCGTCGACGCGGCGCGGCCCGCGCCGGAGGCCGACGAGGTCTACGTCGGGGGAGCGGCGCGCATGGCGCAGCAGTTCTCCGCCGTCGACCAGGTGCGGGAGGTGCTGTCCATCCTCGAGCAGTCCTTCGTCGTCGTGTCGCTGCTCCAGGACGTGCTCTCGACGGGCCAGAGCGTCGCGATCGGCGCCGAGAACCGGGTCGAGTCCCTCGCGGAGTGCTCGCTCGTCGTCGCGCCCTACCAGGTCGACGACGCCGTCGTGGGTACGATCGGCGTGCTCGGGCCGACGCGCATGAACTACCCCCAGGCACTTGCGGCGGTCGCGGTCGTGAGCCAGCGTCTCGGCCGGCAGCTGTCGAGCGGCTGAGGAGGCCCCAGGTGGCGACCGACTTCTACGAGCTGCTCGGCGTCGCGCGCGACGCGTCCGAGGACGAGATCAAGCGCGCGTACCGCAAGCTCGCCCGCGAGCTGCACCCGGACGCGAACGGCGGCGACCCGCAGTCCGAGGCGCGCTTCAAGGAGGTCTCGATCGCGTACGAGACGCTGCGCGACCCGGAGCGCCGCCGCCGCTACGACACCTTCGGGCCGGACCAGATGCGCGGCTCGGGCCCGGGCCCGGGCCCGGGCCCGGGCGACATGTTCGGCGGCGGGCTCGGCGACCTGTTCGACGCGTTCTTCGGCGGCGGCGCGGCGACGGGCTTCGGCACGGCGCGCCCGGCGGGCCCACGGCGCGGCGACGACGTCGAGGTCGTGCTCGACCTCAAGTTCGAAGAGGCCGTCTTCGGCGTCGAGCGCTCGGTGAGCTGGAGGGGCCCGGTCACGTGCACGACCTGCTCGGGCTCGGGCGCTCGGCCCGGGACGAGCCCGACGACGTGCCCGGAGTGCCAGGGCCTCGGCCAGGTCCGCCGCGTCCGCCAGTCGATCCTCGGGCAGGTCGTCACGACCGCGCCGTGCCCGCGCTGCCGCGGCTACGGCGAGGTCGTCGCGTCGCCGTGCGCGGACTGCCGCGGCGAGGGGCGCCGGACCGACGACCGCTCGGTGACCGTCGAGGTCCCGCCCGGCGTCGACGAGGGCACGACGCTGCGGATCTCCGGCTCGGGCTCGCCCGCGCCCCGCGGGGGCCTGCCCGGCGACCTCTACGTCCACCTGCGCGTCGCGGGGCACGACCGCTTCGAGCGGTCGGGCGCGGACCTCGTCACCCGGCTCCACGTCGCGTTCACCCAGGCGGCACTCGGCGCGGACGTCACGATCGAGACGCTCGACGGGAGCGAGTCGATCACGCTCGCGCCCGGCACGCAGACCGGCAAGACCGTGCGGCTCCGCGGCCACGGCGTCCCCCACGTGCGCGGGCGCGGCCGCGGGGACCTTCACGTCGAGGTCGTCGTCGACACGCCGACCGGCCTCGACAAGGAACAGGACCGCCTGCTCCGCGAGCTCGCACGCATGCGGGGCGAGGAGGTCTCGAGCGGCGAGGGCGGGCTCTTCTCCCGCATCCGCTCGAGCCTCGGTTGAACGGCGGCGCCCGGGGCGGCGCGTCCGGAGCCGCGGGAGCGGACGGCGCCCGCGAGCTGCGCGAGGCCGCCGCGCTCGTCTTCGTCGACGACCTCGACCCCGACGAGGTCCCGATCGAGCTCGACCCCGCGGACGCGCACCACCTCGTCGACGTCCTGCGGGTCGGCCCGCGCGAGCTCGTCGTCGCCTCCGACGGCCGCGGATCGTGGCGCCCGTGCGTGCTGCGTCCGCGCGGCACGGGCCACGGCCCGGCGATCTCCGGCCGCCGGCCGCCGCGCCGGCCGCGCGCGGCGGACCGGCGCGGGGACCCCGACGTCGTGCTCGAACCGGCGGGGGCCATCGCCACCGAGCCCGCGCCGAGCCGCCCGCTCACCGTCGCGTTCTCGCTCACGAAGGGATCGAGGGCCGAGTGGACGGTCCAGAAGCTCACCGAGCTCGGCGTCGACCGCATCCAGCCGCTGCTCAGCACGCGCACGGTCGTGCAGCTCGACGACCGGTCCGGCCCGGCCCGCGACGACCGGCTCCGCCGCGTGGCGCGCGAGGCGGCCGCCCAGAGCCGCAATCCCCGCCTCCCGGTCGTCTCGGGCACCGCCCGCCTCGACGCCGTCCTCGCCGGCATCGCCGCGGACGGGGGGCTCGCCGCGTTCGCGGAGCCGGGCGGCCCGGCGCTCGACGCGGCCACCACGGCCGTCCTCGTCGGGCCCGAGGGCGGCTGGACCGGCGCCGAGCTCGCGGTCGCGCCCGCTCGGCTCGGCCTCGGCCCGACCGTGCTCCGTGCGGAGACCGCGGCCGTCGTCGCCGGCGCCCTGCTCGCCGCGGTCCGCGCCGGCACGGTGCTCGCCCACTGAGCGCCGGCTCGCGCCCGGCCGTGGGGGACGCGGTGGAGCGCCCGCGGACGCGAAGAGTGCTCGCGCCGCCGCGTCAGGGTAACTTGTGGTGCGCGAACGGTCACGACGACGGCACGGACGGCGGTCACCGATGTCAGAGCACTTGATAGACGGCGACGGAGATGGCGAGCCCAGCGGCTACGCGGCCGAGGTCGGCGCGCGGCTGCGCACGGTCCGGCGCCAGAAGCGCCTCTCGCTCCAGGCCGTCGAGGCGGCCTCCGCGCACGAGTTCAAGGCCTCTGTCCTCGGCGCGTACGAGCGCGGCGAGCGCGCGATCTCGGTCCCGCGCCTCCAGCGGCTCGCGCGCCTCTACGAGGTCCCGGTCGACCAGCTCCTTCCCGAGAACCTCGGCCAGGGCGCCGCGGCACCCGCACGCGGCGCGGCGGGCTCGGCGGCGCGCGGCTCGGACAAGGTCCGCATCGACCTGACGAAGCTGAAGGACACGACCGGGCCCGAGGCCGCGGCGCTCCAGCGCTTCCTCGCGACGATCCAGGTGGAGCGTCAGGACTTCAACGGACAGGTGCTCACCGTCCGCGGCGACGACATGCGCGTGATCGGCGCGACGCTGGGACTCGGGCAGGTCGAGATGATCGAGCGCCTCGCGGAGCTCGGCCTGCTCTTCCGGCCCTGACCGCGAGCGGCCCCGCCGCCGGGCGGCCCGAGCTCGGCGTCTACCTCCACGTGCCGTTCTGCGCGCGCCGCTGCGACTACTGCGCGTTCGCGACCTTCACGGACCGCGACCACCTCATGGAGCGCTACGTCGACGCGTGCGGCGCCGAGCTCGCCCGCGCGTACGAGGACGGCCTCGGCGACGCGACGACCGTGTTCGTCGGCGGCGGGACGCCCTCGCGGCTCGGACCCGACCTGCTCGCGCGGCTCGTCGCAGGGGTGCGGCGCGTCCCGTCGGCCGAGGTGACGGTCGAGTGCAACCCGGAGAGCACGACCGCCGAGCTGCTCGCCGCGCTGCGCGAGGCGGGCGTCACGCGCATCTCGCTCGGCGTCCAGTCGCTGAAGGGCCACGTGCTCGACGGCCTCGGCAGGGCCCAGGAGCCCGGCTCGGTCGAGCGCGCGGTCGCGCTCGTGGGCGCGGCGGGCTTCACGAGCTTCAGCGTCGACCTCGTCTACGGCGGCGCGGGCGAGACCGACCGGGACTGGATCGACACCGTCGAGGGGGTGCTCGCGCTCGACCCCCCGCCCCCACACGTGAGCGCGTACGCGCTGACCGTCGAGCCCGGGACGCCGCTCGCGCGGGACGCCTCGCGCCACCCCGACGACGACACCCAGGCCGACCGCTACCTCGCCGTGGACGGGCGCCTCGCCGCGGCCGGGCTCGACTGGTACGAGATCTCGAACTTCGCTCGCCCCGGTCACGAGTGCCGGCACAACCTCGCGTGCTGGCGCCAGGCGGACTACCGGGGGATCGGCTGCGCCGCGCACAGCCACCGCGCCGGGCGCCGGTCGTGGAACGTCCGGTCGGTCGACCGCTACGTCGACGCCGTCGAGCGCGGCGCGAGCCCGGCCGCGGGCGAGGAGGTGCTCGACGCGCGGCGGCGCGAGCTCGAGCGGCTCGAGCTCTCGCTCCGCACGCGCGACGGCGTGCCGGCCGCGTCGCTCCCCGACGACCCCGAGCTCCGCCCCCTCGTCGCGCGCGGCGGCGGCCGGGCGGTGCTCACGGCCCACGGGCGGCTGCTCGCGAACGAGGTCGCGATGCGGCTCCGGCCCGACGCCGACCTCGACGGGGAGCGCCCGGCGCCGGCCGCCGCGCCGGGCGGACCGGCCGGATTGCTACGCAGCGTGGCAGGATCGGGTCGCTGATGACATGAGACGTCACGAAACGCCCGTCAGTCTGCTACGCTACGCGTTCATGAGTGACTCGGGACGCTGGCTCAGCACGAAGGAGGCGTCCCAGCTGCTGGGCGTCAACCTCCGGACGCTCTACCGCTTCATCGACGAGGGGGAGCTCCCCGCGTACAAGTTCGGGCGGGTGATCCGCCTGCGCGAGCCCGACGTCGAGCGCTTCGTCGAGTCGGCCCGTATCCTGCCCGGCAGCCTCGAGCACCTCTACCCCGAGCCGGCGCGTCCCGCCGGACGGTGAGCGTGGGCGGTGACGCGACGGGCGTCGGGCGCGCGGCGGTCCCCGGCTGCCCGTTCTGCGGCATCGTCGCGGGCGAGCTCCCGGCCCGCGTCATCTGGGAGACCGACCTCGTCATCGCCTTTCGCGACATCGCGCCCGTCGCACCGGTCCACGTCCTGATCGTGCCCCGCGCGCACGTGCCGGACGCCCTGTCGCTCGACGCGTCGCACGCGGCCCTCCTCGCCGAGCTCGCGGTCGTGGGCCGGCGCGTCGCCGAGGCAGAAGGCGTCGCGAGCTCGGGCTACCGGCTCGTGTTCAACGTCGGCGAGGACGGCGGAAACACCGTGAGCCACCTGCACCTCCACCTGCTCGGTGGCCGACCGATGGCGTGGCCCCCCGGCTGAGCGCGTCGCAGCGGTCCGTCCGCCTCCGCCTGCACGGCACGGCCGGCGCTCCTGGTAGCGTGCGTCCGGTAGCCGTGCACTCGACCCAGGTGAAGATCTTCGTCCCCGGCAACGACCTCATGGTCGGGCTGCTCGGCGAGCGCGACGAGCTGTTGCGACTCGTCGAGGACGCGTTCGCCGGGACGTCCGTCCACGTGCGGGGGAACGAGATCACGATCGACGGTGCGGACGCTCCCGAGGTCGGCAAGGTGTTCGACGAGCTCGTCCTGCTCCTCGAGTCCGGCCAGTGGCTCGACCCGTCGCACGTCGCGCGGACGATCGAGATGGTGCGTGCGGACCTGCGGCCGTCGGAGGTCACGGGCACCGAGGTCGTGCGCGGGTCGCGTGGCAACAGCGTGCGCCCGAAGACCGCGGGCCAGCGGCGCTACGTCGACGCGATCGCGGCGCACACGATCACGTTCGGCATCGGCCCCGCGGGGACCGGGAAGTCCTACCTCGCGGTCGCGCAGGCCGTGCAGGCGCTGCAGAGCAAGCAGGTCAGCCGGATCATCCTCGCCCGCCCGGCGGTCGAGGCCGGCGAGCGGCTCGGCTTCCTCCCCGGCGACCTCATGGCGAAGGTCGACCCGTACCTGCGCCCCCTGTACGACGCGCTGTTCGACATGCTCGAGCCCGACGGCACCCAGCGGCTCATCGACCGCGGAGCGATCGAGGTCGCCCCGCTCGCGTTCATGCGCGGCCGCACGTTGAACTCGAGCTTCGTGATCCTCGACGAGGCGCAGAACACCACGCCCGAGCAGATGAAGATGTTCCTCACCCGGATCGGCTTCGGGACCAAGGCGGTCGTGACGGGCGACGTGACCCAGATGGACGTCGCCGCCGGCCGCTCGGGCCTCGTCGGCCTCGAGCAGATCCTGCAGGGCATCGAGGGGCTCGCGTTCGTCCGGCTCGACGAGACCGACGTCGTGCGCAACCGGATCGTGCGCGACATCGTCTCCGCCTACGACCGCTCGTCGAGCGGCACCGCGTCCTGAGGCGGCCCGGGCCATGCCGATCGAGGTCTTCGTCGCGGACGAGCAGAGCGCCCGCCCGGTCGACTGCGAGCGCTGGGCCGCGCTCGCCGAGGCCGCGCTGCGCGCCCAGGACGTCCGCGGTGAGGCCGAGCTCTCCGTGCTCTTCGTCGACGAGGCCGCGATCGCGGCGCTGAACGCGCGCTTCCTCGGCCACGACGGCCCGACCGACGTCCTCTCGTTCCCGATCGAGGACGGCCCGGCACCATCGGGCCGCTCGCCGGACGGCGGCGGGAGCGGGCCGGGCTGGGAGCCGCCGGACGACTCGGACATGCCGACGCTCGTCGGCGACGTCGTGATCTGCCCGGAGGTCGCGTGGCGCAACGCGCCCGAGCACGCGGGCACCTACGAGGACGAGATCGCGCTGCTGCTCGTCCACGGGATCCTGCACCTGCTCGGCATGGACCACGAGGTCGCCGAGGAGGCGGAGGCCATGGAGGCCCGCGAGCAGGAGCTGCTCGACAAGTTCCACCGGCCGCGCCCGGGCGGGGCGGCGGGCGGGTGAGCCGGGCCCCGCTCCTCGCGTCGAGCCTCGGCGCTGCGGACGGGGGGGTGCTCGCCGCCGTCGTGGTGCTGCTCGCGGTCTCCGCGATCCTCGCGCTCGCCGAGACCGGCCTCGTCCGGATGTCGAAGGCCCGGGCGCGCGCGCTCGCCGACGGCGGGCACCGGGGCGCGCGCTCGCTCGCGAAGCTCGTCGAGAACCCGGAGAACTTCCTCGCGCCGGTGCTCCTGCTCGTCCTCGTGTGCCAGCTCGTCGCCGCGACGCTCGTCGGCGTCGAGGCGTCCCGGCTCTTCGGCGCCCTCGGGGTCGCGGTCGCGACGCTCTTCGAGGTCGTCGTAATCTTCGTCGCGGCCGAGGCGGTCCCGAAGCACTGGGCCGTGCGCCACGCGGACCGCGCTGCGCTGTTCAGCGCCCCGATCGTGACCGCGCTCGTCGCGTTCCCGCCCGTCAGGTTCGTGTCGTCGCTGCTCATCGGGCTGTCGCGTCTCGTGACCCCGGGCGACGAGGAGGCGGACAACGCGGAGGTGACCGAGTCCGAGCTGCTCGCGCTCGCGGACGTCGCGGTCGACGAGCTCGTGCTCGAGCGCGAGGAGCGCGCGCTCATCTCGTCGATCATCGACTTCGGGGACACGATCGTGCGAGAGGTCATGGCGCCGCGTCCCGACATCGTCGCGGTCGAGTCGGCGACGCCGGCCTCCGCGGTGCTCGAGCGCGCGATGGCGTCGGGCCTCAGCCGGATCCCCGTCTACAACAGGACCGTGGACGACATCGTCGGGATCGCCTACACGAAGGACCTCATGCGCGCGCTGCAGTCCGGCGGCGACGATCGTCCGATCGTCGGCATGTGCCGGCCCGCGCACTACGTGCCCGAGACGAAGCGCGTGGCGCCGTTGCTGCGGGAGATGCAGGCCGAGCAGTACCACCTCGCGGTCGTCGTCGACGAGTACGGCGGCACGGCCGGGATCGTGACCCTCGAGGACCTCATCGAGGAGCTCGTGGGCGAGATCTTCGACGAGTTCGACGTCGACGAGCCGCTCGTCGAACCGCTCTCCGAGTCGGAGTACCGGGTGTCGGGAAAGATGGCCGTCGACGAGGTGAACGAGCTGCTCGGAACGGACCTGCCGGTCGGCGACTGGGACACGGTCGGCGGGTTGCTGCTGCACCTCCGCGGCCAGATCCCGATCGAGGGCGAGCACATCGCCGCGGGCCGCGACGTGCTCGTCGCCGAGAAGGTCCAGGGCAGGCGCATCGGCAGCGTCCGCGTCGTGCGCGGGCCCGCTGAGCCGCACCCCGACGGCGAAAAGGCGGAGGAACAGGAGCACGCGACGTGACCGAGAGCGCACCGTTCCGGTCGGGATTCGTCTCGATCGTCGGGCGGCCCAACGTCGGCAAGTCGACGCTCGTGAACGCGATGTTGAAGACGAAGGTCTCGATCACCTCGCCGTCGCCGAACACGACGCGGACGCGCGTGCGCGGGATCCTCGAGGGCGACGGCTACCAGGCGGTGCTCGTCGACACGCCGGGGGTCCACAAGCCCCGGAGCGCGCTCGGGGAGCGGCTGAACGCGACCGCCGCGAGCGCGATCGAGGACGTCGACGTCTGCCTGCTCGTCGTCGACGCGACGGCGCCGATCGGTCCGGGTGACCGGTTCGTCGCCGCGCAGCTCCCGAGCCGGACCGTCGTCGTCGTGAACAAGTCGGACCGCGCGACGAAGGTCCAGATGCTCGCGCAGCTCGCCCGTGCGGACCAGCAGCTCGGACTTCGCGATGCCGAGTACTACCCGCTCTCCGCACGCACCGGCGAGGGCGTCGACGCGCTCGTCGACCACGTCGTCGCCCGCCTTCCCGTCGGCCCCCGCTACTACCCGGAGGGGACGGTCCGCGACGTGCCCGAGGCGTTCTTCCTCGCGGAGCTCGTGCGCGAGCAGCTGTTGAAGATCGCGCGCGAGGAGCTCCCCCACTCGATCGCCTGCCGCGTCGTCGAGTGGGAGCCGCCGTACGTGCGCTGCGAGATCCTCGTCGAGCGCGAGTCGCAGAAGGGCATCGTCGTCGGGCGCGGCGGCTCCGTGCTGAAGGCCGTCGGGACCGCGGCGCGGCGGGCGCTCCCGCCCGGCAGCTACCTCGACCTCGTCGTGAAGGTCGAGCGCGACTGGCAGCGCCGGCCCGACCTCATCGAGCGGCTCGGCTACTGACCTCGCCGGCCGCCGCGGTGCGCGCGACCGGAACCGCTCAGCCCGACGGGCGCGCCGCTCAGCCCGACGGGCGCGCCGCTCAGCCCGACGGGCGCGCCGCTCAGCCCGACGGGCGCGCGCCGAGCGCCGCGCAGAGCGCGACGAGCCGCTCCTCCGCGATCTCGTAGGAGAGGTCGTGGTAGTGGTAGGGAAGGACGCGCAGCGACTTGCGCGGGGCCGCGATCCGGCGGAACGTCGAGTAGATCGTGCTCGGCGGGCAGATGTCGTCCCACAGGGCGACCGTGACGACCGTCTCGCAGGTGACCCGGTCCGCGAGGTTCAACAGGTCGACGTACGAGATCGTGTGCCAGAGCTCGTCCTCGAGCGACGGGCGCGAGCGGAGGTAGTCGCTGATCTCGGTGTAGGGGAGCCGCTCGGAGATCTGCGCGCCGCGGCGGATGTCGCACAGGAACGGGATGTCCGCCCAGACGAAGCGCGGTCGCGACGACAGCGCCGCCGCGGCGAGGCTGAGGCCGCCGCCCTGGCTGACGCCCGTCGTCGCGACGCGCGACGCGTCCACCTCGGGAAAGGCGCAGAGCACCTCGAGCGCCCGCACCGCGTCCGCGTACACGTGCCGGTAGTAGTAGCGCTCGGGCGAGCCGACGCCCTGGGTCATCCAGCCCGCGACGTGCCCGGAGGGGCGCACGACGCCGTCGGTGGACTCGCCGTTCTGCGCGCGGCAGTCGAGCGACAGGACCGCGATCCCCTGGGCCGCGAGCGTGTAGAGCTCGAGCGGTCGGGCCGCCCGGCCCGAGTAGCCGTGGTAGGAGGCGACGGCCGGGAACGGTCCCGGCCCGTCGGGCCGCACGTACCAGGCGGTGAGCCTCCCGCCCTCGAAGCCGTCGAACGTGACCCTCGCGCTGCGGACACCCGCGAGCTCGAGCGCGTACGGCTCGACCGCGACCTCCAGCGGCTGCGCGAGCGCCGCCGCGAGCGTGCGCGTCCAGAACTCCTCGAGGTCGTCCGGCGCGTACGGCTCCGGCGCGTACGCCTCGAGCTCGCGGACCGTCATGTCGATGCTCGCCATCCCCGCTCCTTCGTCCGGTCGCCGACGCTACCGGCTCACGAGCGCGCGGCCCGGGCCGAGCGGCGCGCCTCCGACTCGGTCGCCTGCTCGCGGATCGCCCGCAGGAACGCCTCGGCCTCGGCGCGCTCGCGCGTGCGCCGCATCGGCGGGAGCGCGCGAACGAGGTCCCACCGGTAGGACGCGGTCGCGAGCCTCGAGTCGAGCACTGCGACGACTCCGCGGTCCTCGGCCGTGCGCACGAGCCGGCCGGCGCCCTGGGCGAGCAGGCTCGCAGCCCGCGGCAGGTCGACGGTCCGGAACGCCTCGGCCCCCGCACGGTCGCGACGGGCGGCGGCGAGCGGGTCGTCGGGACGGGCGAACGGCAGCCGGTCGATCACGACGAGCGAGAGCGTCGCGCCGGGGACGTCCACGCCCTGCCAGAAGCCCATGGTCGCGAACAGGCACGCCTCGGGCTCCGCGGCGAACTCCTCGACGAGCGCGGCCTTCGAGCGCTCACCCTGGACGAGGATCGGGTGCTCGACGCGCACCGCGACGGCCGCCGCGGCGCGCTCCATCGCCGCCCGGCTCGTGAACAGCGCGAGCGCCCGACCGCCCGCAGCGGAGATGAGCGCGACGAGCTCGTCCGCGATCGCCGCCTCCGCCTCCGGCCGGCGGCGGTCCGGGAGGTGCGCTGCGCAGTAGAGCAGCGCGTGCGCCGCGTAGTCGAACGGGCTCCCCACGTCCACCACCGCGGTCGACGTGGGTTGCGCGCCGAGGCGTGCCGCGAGCCCCGGCGGCAGCGTCGCGCTCGTGAGGACCACGGGCCGCTGGGCGAACACCTGCTCGGCGAGCACGGGCGCGACGTCGATCGGGGCGAGCTCGAGCGCGGGACGGGGGCCGCCCTCGATCCACGCGACCTGCTCGTCCCCGAGCGCGACGACACGGGCGAGGTCCTCGCGCGCGTGGCCCACCGCGAGCGCCGCCCGGG
>Ga0307373_10006552_pt1 | contig 18481 bp, 14 predicted proteins | sample OX2MG_FD_202534 | JGI IMG/M metagenome (GOLD analysis project Ga0307373, IMG submission 202534) | Soil microbial communities from Risofladan, Vaasa, Finland - OX-2 | ecosystem: Environmental > Terrestrial > Soil > Coastal area > Acid sulfate soil | place: Finland: Risofladan, Vaasa | collected...
GTCCGCGTCTAGCGCGGCGCGCGCCTCCCACTGTGGGAGATGCGCCGCCTTTCGGCGCTCACGCTTGCGGCACTCGCCACCGGCTATCACCCCGATGGCTCAGCTCCAGAACCGGGTTTCCCGCGGCGTTGGCTGACAGGTGTTTTGCCTGCTTCGCGCAAAGGTGCCGCGGTTAAGCACGCTCCGTGCGGACCGGTCCTAATGCCGGTCGACCGGGGACCCGAAAGCCGCCCGAGTGCGGATGGCAATCCGCCCGCGGGCACCGCGTCTCGCTCTCGTCTTTACGGCCTGCCTTTCCGGAAAGGCGCCCTCGAAACGAACGAGATGGGGCGCGTTATGGTCATTGCAGCGGCGAAGTCAAAGGCTTTGCATTTGTGCCGATGGATCGGGACTTTTTGCACGGTGCGGATTTTCTGAATGTCGCCGTAGTGCGCATGATTCTTTGGCGCGCCCTCATTCGTCATTGCCGGGCTTGACCCGGCAATCCATGCAGCTTGATGGTGACGCTACGTTTTGTTTCCCTCTCCCCCTTGTGGGAGAGGGTGGCGAGGTTGCGCATTCAGCGCGATCGAGCCGGGTGAGGGGTTTTCTCTTCGGCGCTGGCAGCGCAAACGCCGCATTTCCGCGATTCCGCAAATCAGTTATGGTTCTGCCCCTCTGACCGACTTTCGCAGAGCAAATAGCAGGAAGCATGAAGAAAATTCTTGTCACTGGCGGCGCTGGATTTCTAGGGTCGCACCTGTGCGACCAACTGACGGCAGCGGGACACGAGGTGCTTTGCGTCGACAATTTCTTTACGGGCAACCGACGAAACGTTGCTGGGCTGCTTTCCAAAGGAAACTTCGAGTTGATGCGCCACGACATTACCTTCCCGCTCTATGTCGAGGTTGACGAAATCTACAATCTCGCCTGCCCGGCTTCGCCGGTGCATTATCAGCATGACCCCGTGCAAACGACAAAGACCAGTGTCCAAGGGGCGATCAACATGCTCGGCCTTGCCAAACGAACCAAGGCCAAAGTGTTACAGGCGTCTACGTCCGAAGTTTATGGCGACCCTGAAACGCATCCGCAAACGGAAGAATATTGGGGCAGGGTCAATCCAGTTGGCATACGCTCGTGCTACGATGAAGGCAAACGCTGCGCGGAAACTCTATTTTTCGATTATTGGCGTCAGCACAAACTTCGCATCAAGGTGTTGCGCATTTTTAACACCTATGGGCCACGAATGCAGCCCCACGATGGCCGGGTTGTCTCGAATTTCATCGTTCAGGCGCTCAAGGGCGAGGACATCACGTTGTATGGCGACGGCAGCCAAACTCGATCATTTTGTTTTGTCGACGACCTTATCGCGGGCATGATCGCCATGATGGAAACGTCCCCCGAAGTGACCGGCCCTATCAACATCGGCAATCCACACGAAAGCTCGGTGCGTAGCCTGGCAGAATTAATTTTGCGTCTGACGAAGTCGAAATCACAAATTGTATTCAAGCGAATGCCCGAGGACGATCCACGGCAGCGCCAACCTGACATAACCAAGGCGAAACTTGTGTTGAACTGGCGCCCAAAAATCCAACTGGAAGACGGTCTGACGAAAACGATCAGGTATTTCGAACAGGTTTTACAGCTAAACTGAAACACCGGAATGACCATCCAATGATGGATTTATCCAGCACTGAAGCGTACGACTTCTCGTCGGCATTCGGTCGACAGCGTCGCGTACTGTATGCGTTGATGCTGCGGAATATTCGCACGCGGTTTTTTGGCAATGGGCTCGGTTATTTGGTCGCGATTGCTTGGCCGCTGTCGCATATCCTCGTCCTTGTCGTTCTGTACAGCGTTTTAGGACGCGCTCCGCCTTATGGGGATAGTACCGCACTCTTCATTGCAACGGGAATCGTACCATTCTTAACTTTTTCATATTCAGCACGTTTTATGATGCTGTCGGCTATCAAGAACCGACAACTATTGTCGTTCCCTGAGGTAAAAGTAATCGATCTATTATTTGCAGGCGCGCTGCTCGAGATTCTCACAGCGGCTTGCGTCACAATTACGCTTATTATTCTTGCGTGGTTTGTAGGCATTGACGTTATTCCGCGGGACATTGCCCAAGCTTCCTATGCACTCGGGACAGCAATTTTACTCGGGTTGGGATTTGGTTTGTTCAACGGCGTGATTGCTCTAGCTATTCCAGGGTGGTTCACAGGCTACACTCTAATAAACATTGTTCTCTGGGTAACTGCTGGAATTTTGTTTGTGCCCGATGCCCTACCTGAGACACTTCGTCAGATACTGGCGTACCACCCGGTCTTGCAGGTCGTGGAGTGGATGCGATCGGCCTATTACGAAGGGTACGGGGATTTGGTGCTAAATCGTCCGTACGCCATTAGTTATGCGTGCGTGACAATATTTCTCGGTCTTTTGTTCGAACGGGCGACGCGCGGATATATCCTGGCTTGGCGGTGAGAGTCAGACAGCGATCTCACTCGCGCTATAAGGAATTTGATGATGCCCGATCTTCGTGCACTTGAGGGGTACTCATTCGCCGGAAGACGCGGACTTGAGATAGGCCCGTTATGCACCCCGCGCATCGTAAAGGCGGACGCGCAAGTTTACTATCTTGATCACTGCTCGACGGAGGATCTAAAAAAAAAATACGCAGGTGATCCAAACATCTCGATCGATCGGATCGTCCAAGTAGATCTCATTGCGGATGGTCGCCCACTTACAGCAATCCTTGGCAACAAGGCGCCACTCGATTTTGTTGTGGCGTCACATGTAATCGAGCACGTCCCAAATCTCATTGGTTGGCTAAAAGAGGCGGAGGACGCCCTAGTGGTCGATGGTGTGCTCGCCCTTTGGATTCCAGACAAAAGATTCACTTTTGATTTGCTCAGGCGAGTTACTGCTACAGAGGACATCGCGGCAGCACATAGGGAGCGCCGCCGTCGTCCCAGTTTAAACTGCATTGTAGATCATTTCGCGAATGTCGTTAGCGTCGAATGCCAACAACTATGGGAGAACTACAACGTAGCTCGCTCTGCTACGCTCGCCCATTCCCCGGGAGTCTGGAAATCGGCTGCGGCGCAGCACGAACAAGGTGCTTATGTTGATTGCCATTGCTGGGTTTTTACCCCTTGGTCGTTTCTATCTTTGATGGGTTGGATCACTTCCGAATGGGGACTCGCGTTTGAACTCGATCATTTTGAAGTGACCCCGTTGGGCGACATGCAATTTATGGTAAGGTTGCGAAAATCAAGATCAGAAACGTCGAGAACAGATTGGAAGGGATTGGCCGCAACGGTCAATGCGAATGCGCCGCAGCCCTCGTTCTACGAAGTAGTATCGACCGATCTTGGGATTGACCGTTGACGAGAACGAAGTCCGAAAGAACGTCCGCTGGGGCTGTCCTAATTGAAAAGGCCGAGTATGAAGTGGTTCTTTGCCCTGAACCAAAGTTCGCTGATGTCCGCCCGCTCTCTTTGGGAACCCATGATTGTGGCTGCGCTTAACTCAGCGCGAAGAACCACCTCAGTTGAACCTCATCTCCTGTTCGACGGTGGCGACGACCCGTTCATTGAAAAACTCGCAACGATGGGCGTCCAGATCGTTCGGCATCGCGTGAGTTTTTATGAAGACCTAAAATCTCACTACAGTCCGCTATCCAATTATCTCCAAGTCGCATCAGGCGCCTTTCTGCGCGTCGAAATTCCCTTGATTGAAATATATGAGAAGTTTGTTCTCTATACGGACTGTGATGTTCTTTTCGAAAGGGATTTGGATCTCGAAGGAGTCAAACCAAAATATTTTGCGTGTGGTCCAGAATTCCAAAAAACAAATTTCCATGATTTTAACACAGGCGTCATGGTGATGAACCTGGAGGCCCTGCGACGTGACCTGCCTAATTTTATCACATTCATTCGAGAAAACTTGTCACGATTTGAGACGTATGATCAGGACGCCTACCGAATCTATTACAGGCAAGAAGTCGAACGTCTAAGCTTGGAGTATAATTGGAAGCCTTACTGGGGGCGTTCCGATAAAGCTCGCATCATTCATTTCCACGGGCCAAAACCAACCTGGGCGCAGCATCTCTTAGAAATGCCGGATGACACCACAGTCCCCGCACTGCATACCATTTTTCATTGGAACGTGGACGGGTACAGACATTATCTGGGCAAATGGCAAGAAAATACGCAAATGTAATTTACGGAGTTCTACGCACCGCGTAAAAATTCATGCTCGGTCCGTGAAGATGATTTGGTTCATCACTCAGAACGTGGGTCTCAAATCCAAAACTTCTAAAAAGGGCCAAAATAGCATCCTTCTCGAGCCAATAACTGAACGGTTCCTTTCCCCCGCAGAATGACTTTTGCTGCAAGCTAACCAAATAGTTTTGCTTAAAGAGTCTGCACTTAATGCCATTTACGTCTATGTCCTTTGGCGTGAACTCGAATTTGAAGTTCAGAGTCGGGTCGCTCATCAAAATATCCGCATCGAAATAATGCGTCCAACACGCGATCTGTTTGGAGATTCTTGCGACATTCGAAATCAACGCGTGCGGTGCAGTCATGTGATACAAGACGCCCGACATGTTTGTGAAATCGAATTCTTGCGTCTCTCGTTCCACGTACTTGGTGAAATCGCCATACAAAAAGTTAGCCTGGTACCCAAGCAGTTCTTTTGTAATGAGGCATTTCAAAAACGCCCTTTGATTTCCCTCAATGGAAGTTATTGATTCGGCGCCGTTCCGCCACATCAAATAGGTGTGCCCCCCTTCGAGAGGTCCCAATTCAAGGCATTTTTTTCCGGACAATCCGCCGCAACGTTGGATTATCTCGATCAGCCTTGGATCAGAGAATAAGGAAGCATTGCCCGATCCCGCCGTACCGGGAATTTGACTAGCCCATTCTCCACTAAATATGGAGACCGAGTTTTCGGGCAGTGGAAAGTCGTCGCTGTAAGCGTCGAGAATATCCATCGTCGTTGCTCGAACCTACTGATTAAACCTAACGCAAGACTCACGCACGGCAATTTCAATTTGATCTTTGAGTTCGAAATTCGGGGGGTGTGCATCGAAATAAGGGCTGTAGTATGGATCGTTTCTAACAAATGAGCCCCATCGTTTGACAAACAAATCAACTTCCTGTTTCGACACATGGCGAACGCGGCTGCGGCTTTCGAAATGAGTTAGCTGAGCCTGCGCAGCGTACGCCACTCGGAAGCCGCTTTCTCTGATCTTCAGGCAATAATCGATGTCGTTGTAATTGACCGTAAGCGCTTCGTCGAAACCACGGACGGCAACGAATAAATCCTTGCGCGATAACATGCAGGCGCCGGTTACGGCAGAGTAGTTGCGCTGACCCACGGTACTGAAGAAATAACCGGGATCGTCATTGCCGAATCCCCGACGGACGTGATCGGGCCGGCCTTCAAAAAAGGCGACCCCGGCGTGTTGAATTGCTCCATCCTCGAACATCAGTTTTGCACCCACCACACCGACTTGCGGGTTCTGCGCTATGCTGAGCATGGCCTCCATCCAGTCGGGACTAATGATCTCGGTATCGTCGTTGAGCAGTAAAAGGTAGTCACCCGACGCGCGCAGCGCGCCCAAATTGATCTTTTTTGAAAAGTTAAAAAGTGGGTCGTCATACTGAACGAGTACAGGGGAGTATTTGGACAGTCCCTGTAACGTGCTGTCTCTCAGGGGGCCGTCATGAACGATAACGAACTCGCAATTTGTATATGTCGAAAGACGAGCAACATTCTCCACGCAGTTCAAAACCAAATCCACCAGAGTTCCCCGTAACTCGAAATTGCGACCAGTTGTGGGAATTATGATTGAGATTTTTGGATTGCCTTCGATGGCGCGGCGTACGTCGAAGCAGCCACCGTATCTATTGGGTCTGACGAAAGAAAGCGTGCCGGTGCGTTCGAGACGTTCTTTCAGCGCGCGAACGGCCGCGTCGATCACATAGTCCTTGTTGTCCATAGCGGCCGCAGTCGATCCTGGGATCGCCCGCCAATGATAAAGAATCTTTGGCACGTGACCAACGTTCCCGAACTGCTCTGTAAACCTAAGCACGAAGTCATAATCCTGCGCGCCGTTAAACGCGGTTCGGAATCCGCCGATTTTGCGGACCGCAGAGGCGCGGTAGCAGGCGAAATGCGCGGTATACATGCAGGCTTCGAAATATTCCGGCGACCAATCCGGTTTGAAAAATGGCTCATAGCGCTGTCCCCGCTCGGTGAGCTTATCTTCGTCCGAATAAATAAAGTCGAGCGCCGTATCTTCATTTAGCTTGATTGCAAATTCATACAACGCGCTCGGTGCAATCTCATCATCATGATCCATGAAACAAACATAGTCGCCACTCGCGAGCTCCATGGCGGTATTCGTGGCCTCGGAAATGTGGCCATTGGTTTTACGGTAGGTGATTTTAATGCGGGCATCCTTCCGTGCGTATTCTTGCAAAGTCAGGCGAACGTTTGATTTGCTCGAATTATCGTCGGCAATGCACAGTTCCCAATACGGATAAGCTTGCGCCAACACGGAATCGAGCGCCGTCCTGAGGATCAAGTCCGGCGTATTGTATGTCGGGATAACGATCGAAAAACGTGGCTTGAGCCGCAATGTCGTTGCACGGTCCGCTAAGATTTTCATCGACGCGGCATCAAATGACTCATGCGCCGCTATCCATTGTTCGTAGCTTTGGGACATAGTTCCTTTGATGCGCGGTAGTCGGCCCTCTTCCGCACCATGCAATATATAGTGCACAACCGGGTCCATTCGGGACGCCGCCACATCCGGATTTTGTTCAAGATAAAATCTCGTATCGAAGCGGTAATGCGGGTCCCGCAGCTCTTTCGCCCCGTATAAAATATAATGCACGAGCGGATTCATTCCCGTCGCGGCGACGTCCGGATTTTGCCTCAGATAAAACTTGGTATCGAACAGCGGGCCGGGATTGCGGCCTTCGGCGGCGCCATGTTCGAGATAATGCCGCGCGACGTCGATGGGTGTGTCGCGGAGGTCCGCGTAAGTCTGGCGGTACCAGATTGGGTCGACGAGCGGGGAATTGTGCAGTAGCTCGATTTCTTGCGCCAAGCGCTGGTCGGCTTCGGACTCTCTTGAGAAAAAACGTCGTAACATGCGTGCCCTATAACGCAATTCGCACCGGCCCCGTCGATCGGGCGAAGGGCATCAGCCCTGTTCCGCTTATCGCAATCCATGCGGGGTAGGCAAGGAGCGGCGTTGCCGTGCGCACAACTCTCTTATTGGCGCGGCGCCGGCCGCCTGCCTTCATGTCGGCCGTGACGCAAGTAATGCGCAAGAGGATTCATGCCTTTGCTGCGAACGTCGGGGTTTGTTTTGAGATAATAGTCCGTGTTGAACCCCGGACCCGGATCGCGGCCCTCCCGAGATCCGTAACTCATATAATGGAGCAGCGGGTTGATGCCGGCGCGGCGCACGTCCTCGTAATGTTCGAGGTACCAGCGGGTGTCGAACAGCGGGTTCGGCCGGTAGCCGCGCAGATAGCCCTCGTCGAGATAATGCTCCGCCAGCGGGCGGCCGTTCGCCGCTGCGTCGGGATATTCGCGCGCGTACCACTCGGCATCGAACAGGCCGCTGTTGGCGATTTGCCGCAGCGCGCGGCGGCGCGCCACCGACAGGCGCCGGGCCCAGGCGGCGCCGTTACGCCGGCCGTTTGCGTATTTGGCCAACGCCGCCTCGGCGTCGATGAGCTGATCTTGCAGCGCGCGAATGCGGGTCGCCGCTTTGTTGTCGCTTTCCGTCAGCGCCGCCGCGCGCGAGGCCACCAGCGCGGCAATGCGGTCGGCGGCGTTCCGTTCGCCGCGGCGGGCGGCGTCTTTGGTCCGCTCCAGTTCCTCGGCGAGGCGATCTTTGTCGGTGGACGCGTCCGCCAGGCGGGCTGCCGAGTCGGCGAGCGTACGGTCGTGGCGGTCGGCAGCGATTCTCGCATCGGCAAGAGCTTGTTTAAGCGCCTCGACCTGCGCGCGCAGCGCCGGCAATTGCGAGGCGGGCACTTGCAGGCCGTCGCGCTCGCCTTGCAGGGTGACGACGCGAAGATGGCTGGCCTTTAGCTCGGCCGCGCCGTCGGCGGCGATTTTGACGAGGCGCGCCCGCTCGGTCTCGCCCCGCTTGGTCTCGGTGCGGGCGCCGTCGAGTTCGCCGGTGAGCCGTTGCACTTGCGTCTGGCTTTCGCGCAGGTATACGCGAGCGCCATCGAGATCGCGCATTAGCCGCACAATGGCCCCGTCGCGGTCCTTGACCACCGATTGGGCGGACGCCAGCTCGGTGCCGACGGCGTCGGCGTGGCCTTTGTGTTGGGCGGCTGCGGTCAGCGCGGATTTGAGTTCAGTGTCCAGGCGCGCGGCAACCTCGTCGCGTTCGCGCACGGCTGCGTGCAGCATCTCGCGCTCCTGCGCCAGCGCCGCCGCTTGCTCTGAGTTTTGCGCCGCCGCAAGCTCGGCCCTAAGCGCGGCGACCGAGCTTTGCTCTCTTGCCAGCTCGGTTTCGTTGAGCGCGAAAGCAACGCCGAAAGCCGCCGACGCTTTGTCGAACTCCGCGCGGATCACATCAAGCCGCGCCGTGTCGGCCGGATTATCGGGATGCTCGGCCAGATGCATCAGCGCCGCGTAGGCGTCCCGCACCCAATCCACCACTTCCGGCTTGCCGGCCAAATGCTCCGGCGTGACGCTGTGATGCTTGAATTCGGCCGAGAGGTATTGCTCGATCTCAAGATCTGACGCTGCGCCGCGGCGCGGCCAGCTCAGCCGCAATCGCGGCGTCACGGCCGCGATCGCGTGTTGCCAGTCCTCGACCAGCGACTCATAAGAGACGATCGCCCGCGGCAGGCCGCGCGTGTCGTTCTCGGCATCGAGCACGTGGCGCAGCCACAGCAGCAGGCTGTTGGTCGCCAGAAATCCATCACGCTGTTTGAGCGAAGCGGCGACCTCCAGCGGATTCCTGACCGGCATCGCCACCAGCGGCGTCGCGCCGAACTCTTGCAGCACGTCGCGCCAGAACGGCCAGAACCGGCAGATGCGCGGGTCTTTGATCGCGAACAACGCCGACGCGGCAAAATCCTTGCGCAGGACCGCTAATACTTCCTGTGCGAACGGCCGCGCCGGCGGCGAGGTCAGCCACTCCGGATTGAACTTGCGCCAGTCGTGCCAGTTCGAGCCGGCCGACTCCAGCAGCCGCTCATGAATAACGACAAGATCGTTCGATTCCCAATGGCCGGTCGGATTCGATTGATGCGCCGGCATCAAATTCTTCGGCAAATCCGCGCCGAGCAGGTTGAATATCCGCGTCAGCGCCGAGGTGCCGCTCCGGTGCATGCCAAGCACCATGATCGCGCGCGGCGAAACATCCGAGACGACGCGCGATACCGTGTCGGCCGCGGGGTCATCGCCAATGGACCAGTTGCCGTCCGCCATCGGGCTGTTTGCCATGCGAGTGGCCGTTGTTTCCTGCACTTGCCTCTATAGTGCAGCGATTCCGGCGACTCAAGGAAGCGGCGCCGGCGATGGGCGGACCAGCCGCTATCGCGCCGGCGGCAGCTTATCCAGCATCCGCAGGCGTGGCTCCGATCGGTCGCGCGTATACCAAGGACTGAACGCACGGTCTTCGAATGTCCCGGTATGATGCCGCCGGCGCAGGTTGTCTTTGTCGCTTTCGAACCGTGTCCGATTGCTGCCCGTCTTGTCGCTGCCGCGGCTTGCCGATTCATGGTGGATGAGCGTCGCAAACGGGGTCCAGACTAGGCGAAAACCCGCCTCGCCGGCTCGCAAGCAGAAGTCGATGTCATTGTAGGCAATTGCAAACTGTTCGTCGTCGAAAGCGCCGACCTTCGCAAGGCAGGCGCGTGAAATAAGCATGCACGCGCCGGTCACCGCCGTCAGCGACTGCCGCACATGCAGCCGCGCCATCGGCCCCGGATAATCTTCACGCTGTCCCTCAAACCAGTGACCGGCGAGACCGCCGAGACCGACGATCACGCCCGCATGCTGCGTCCGGCGGTTCGGATAAAGCAGACGCGCACCGACAATCCCGGTGTCCGGATACTCAAAGCACGCCACCATCTCGCGCAGCCAATCGGCGTCGATGACTTCGATGTCGTTGTTGAGCAAAAGCACGAGTTCGCCGGTCGCCAGCGCTACTCCGCGATTGACCTGCCGCGAGAAGTTGAACGGCGCCGGTTCGATCTCGGCTTTGAAGGGAACGCCATGTTCGCCGGCCTTGGCGTAGAGATCCAGAACCCGGGCATCGGTCGTCCCATTGTCGATGACGATGATTTCGAAATCCGGATAGTCGGTGCGGTCGGTCAGATCGGCTAGCACCCGCGAGATCAGCGCTAACGAATCCCTATTTGGAATGACGATCGAAACCCGTGGCCACTGCTTTTTCAATTTTTCGAAGCGAATGCGATACAGCGTTTTTGTGCGGGCTTCATCGATCAAAGGCTGGCCATTGTCGGAGCAATAGCGCTCGGCAAGAGTCTTGCGCGCGCCCGTGATGGCCCGCTCGACGAATTGAGCCGAGAAGGTTCCACGTGCTCGCCGCCATCGATAGGCCGGGTAGGGCAAATGTTTGATCTCATCGGTCTTGAGACCGCGGAGATATCGCAACAGGAGATCATAATCCTGTGAACCGTCGTAGCCGGCTCGCAACGCGCCTAGCGCGAGGAGTCGATCCCGTCGGTAACACGACAGATGGTTGACGTAATTCACGCCTGAGAGCAGCACTTCGTCATAGGCGGGTTTGAGAAAATAGGCGACAGGTTTAAGATTCGCATCGGTTACGACTTCGTCTGTGTAGATGAACTGGGCGCGCGGGTTCTCGCGGGCGGTCTGCGCAATAAGCTGCACTGCGCCTGGTGTTAGCGCATCGTCGTGATCGAGCAATCCCACCCATTGGCCACGCGCAACGCCTATTCCCGCGTTGGTCGCGAGTGCAATTCCCCGGTTTTGCGGATTGCGAACAATCCTCACACCTGGTGTTGCCTCACGGTCCGCGAGCCATGACAGCGTTTTCGCCACCGTCGACCCATCGTCGGACAGGATCAATTCAGCCGTCCCCTTCGGCTGCTGCTGGAAAGACTGAAGCAGGTCGTTCAGGTGAGGGGCGGGAGAATTGTAAACGGGAACGACGAAGGAAATGATCGGTCCCTCTGCCAGCTCGACGCTCGGTATCGGGGGAGCGTCGCGCGCAGCCAACCGAATGACGGCGGCAAAGTGTTCCGGGACGCTGATCGATCTTCGGCGCTTGGTCCGCTTTTCGGGCGAACCGTCTATTTCCACCGTGGAAATGGCAGCACCATTGCCGCCCAACTCGCACGCCTTGGCGAGCGCTGCATCGCGCTCGTTATCGTCCCATGCCAGCCTTGCCCAGTAGCGAAATCGTTCGGCGCGGGTGCATGGATCAATTCTGATGGCGCTGACATGACGCGGTGGAAGCACCTCGATCGAATAAATGCAGATGCCGGCCTCGGCCAAAGATATGGCGGCCGTTTCGTCGAAGCCATTTCCGCGATCCGCATAAAGGCGCGGATCGAGAAGATTAGTCTCGGCCTGGAGGAAGACCACGAGATAGCGCGGACGGCGAAGCCTAAACCGGTAAAGGAAGAAGGGATCGTCGTTCAATCCCTCGTATGCAATCGCGCCCGTTTTCTGGAGGCCCGATGTGGATTTCCCGACAAGCAATGACATCAGCTGTTTTCAGTGAGGCCGATTTAACTGTTCCCGCGTGCCGGTTATTGGCAGCGCAGGAGAGCCGATCACGAGATAGCAAGTCCGAGTCGCTGGCTTTTATAGCCGCGGTCTAGGATGCTTTGCCACCATGGCCGATTATCGAGGAACCACCTCACCGTCTTTTCCAGGCCGGTTTCGAAGGTTTCGGTGGCCTTCCATCCGAGCTCGCGTTCGATTTTGCTGGGATCAATCGCGTACCGGCGATCATGGCCGGGACGATCTTCCACGAACTTGATCAAGGTCCGCCGAGACCCCTTTGGTGAAGGTTCCATCCGATCGAGGAGATCGCAGACAGCATTGACCACGCTGAGGTTCGACCGCTCGTTCCGGCAGCCGATATTGTAGGTTTCACCGACTAGGCCGGTCTCGAGTACGAGAGCAAGCGCTCTCGCATGGTCCTCAACGTAAAGCCAGTCACGAGCGTTTAGGCCATCGCCATAGACCGGCAGCGGCTCTCCGGCCAATCCCTTGATGATTATGTGCGGGATCAGCTTCTCGGGAAAGTGATACGGCCCGTAATTATTTGAGCAATTGGTGACGATGGTCGGAAGGCCGTAGGTTTCCCGCCACGCGCGGACAAGATGGTCCGATGACGCTTTGCTTGCCGAATAGGGCGAGTTTGGCGCGTACGGCGTACTTTCGTTGAAAGATCCCTTTGGACCCAGTGAGCCAAAAACCTCGTCGGTCGATACATGGACCAGCCGAAATGCAGCGCGTTCGTTAGAAGGCAAGTTGCGCCAGAAGTACAATGATTCCTGCAACAGCGAAAACGTACCGACAACGTTGGTCTGAATAAAATCCGCCGGACCATCGATCGAGCGATCGACGTGACTTTCCGCGGCGAGATTGATCACCGCATGCGGCCGGTGTCGCTCAAAAAGGCTCCGCAACTTTTTGCTGTCGCAGATGTCGACCCTCGCGAACGCATACCTGTTACTGCCGGTACCTAGCGGGATCGAGGCGAGATTTCCCGCGTAGGTCAATTTGTCGATGTTGACGACGGACGCGGCGGTTTGATCAAGTAGGTGTCGAATGACAGCCGAGCCGATGAAACCGGCGCCACCCGTGACAAAAATCGCTTGCCGCTCGAAACGCATTCTCATCATGCTCTAAGCGATGTACCGGCAGAAGTTATCGCCCCCACCTGGGTACGTGTTGCACCACCGCAACCGCAATATTCAAGCATAATATGCCTGAGTCGCTAGGCAATTTTCTCTCTGTCACACCCCGCACAATCCCGTGCACTGCAAGCATATGCGCGAAATCGCCCGTTTAGGAACTGCCGCTGGGAAGAAGCCTCGCGGTTGAATTGCTAAATACCCCTAAATCTACAATAGGAATCGGCGCAGAGGCGTTAAGGTTGCTCTCATTTTTTGCGGGGGACCTCGTTTCAAGGGCATGGTAGGAGCGTCTGCGGTGAGAAAAAACGGCGGCTTATGGCCATTCGGCGCTGGCGGTCGGAACGTGGCCTCTCGCAAAAGACGATGCGGAGCCGAAGGCGAGTTATTTACGTTCGGAAACGACCTGTTGCATGGTCCCAAACATTGTCACGGTGAGGACACGGTTTTGGAGGTGACCGACGATATTGCCGGCGAAACCTATTGCATTCTCGGGATGCCGCTGGACGTCATCGAAATGTCGGCGGTGCTACGCAAGATAGATACCGCCGCCGCTGAGAACGTGGCGTGTGTCATTTCAACGCCAAATATCAATTTCCTGATCAATTGTCGGCGCGATCCTCAGTTTAGGGAGTCGGTTCTGGCTAGTGATCTCTGTCCAGCCGACGGCGCCCCGCTTGTTTGGATCGCTCGACTCGTCGGCATTCCAATCAAGCATCGTGTTGCAGGCTCTGACATCTTTGATGCCCTCCGGACACGGCCTTCTTCGGGGCGGCCCTTAAGTGTTTTTTTATTCGGATCAACCGACGATGTGGCGGCCGCAGCAGCGACGAAGCTCAACGCCAATTCACAGGCCTTAACCTGCGTGGGCTGGCTTTGTCCGGGTTTTGGCACCATCGAGGAGCTCAGCACTGACGATCTGATTGAAAAGATCAATGCGAGCAAGGCGGATTTCCTGGTGGTGGCTTTGGGTGCGCAGAAAGGACAGCTTTGGCTGCAACGAAATCATCATCGCCTCAGCATCCCGATCCGCTCGCATCTCGGCGCGGTAATCAATTTCCAGGCTGGGGCGATTAAGCGAGCACCGCCGCTTTTGCGGAAAATCGGTCTGGAATGGCTTTGGCGCATCAAGGAGGAACCGCATCTTTGGCAGCGCTATTTCGGCGACGCATTGAGCCTGTGTTACCTCTTGGTCACACGTCTTGTCCCCCTCGCTCTCGAAGTGCGGCTGCGCCAACAGCACGCGGGCAAAGACCAGGGCTTGACCACCGGAACGGCCGATAACGGCAACTATGTTGGGCTGTACCTTGCCGGCTTCGCCGTTGCACGAAATGTGGGAAAGGCGCTCCCCGGCTTACGCGCCGCAATTGCCGCACAAAAACCGGTCGTGATAGATTTCTCGCAAATCCGCACCATCGATGCGCGGTTTTTTGGACTTTTGCTGATGCTGAGGAAGAAGCTCAAGGCAGACGGCGTGGCTTTAAAATTCGAAGGTGTCTCCCGCGAGATCAAGCGTTTGTTTCGCCTCAACGGGCTTGAATATTTACTGTCATAAGCGAATTCGACTGCAAGATCGATCCTAACCCGCAATCGTCCTTGCAGGCTTATAATCATAGGGCCGACAGGCTCAAGCTCAGCTATCCGCCACAACTCGGTGAGCCTTTCATGGATGTAGTCGAGACCAGCATTCCAGAGGTTCTGATCATTGAACCGAAGGTGTACGGTGACTCACGCGGCTTTTTCTTGGAGGCCTTTCGCGCTGATCGGTACGCTGCCTCAAGATTGCCCGCCGCGTTCGTGCAGGACAACATCTCCAGGTCAGTGCAAGGTGTGTTGCGCGGCTTGCATCTGCAGAATCCGAAAAGTCAGGGCAAACTCGTCAGCGTTCTACGCGGTCGCGTGCTGGATGTTGCCATCGACGTTCGGCGCGGCAGCCCGACTTTCGGCAAGCACGTGACGGTAGAGTTGAGCGACGAAAACCGTCGGCAATTTTGGATACCGCGGGGGTTCGCCCACGGTTTCCTGGTGCTTTCGGAGAGCGCCGATGTCTTTTATAAATGCGACGAGTACTACAGCCCGGCCGACGAAATAACGATCCGCTGGAACGACCAGGCTATCGGGATCCAGTGGGGAATCGACACCCCCCAGCTCTCCCCGCGTGATGCATCTGCACCATTGCTTGCAGACGTTAAGGGCCTTCCCGTTTACGGAAAAACGTGATGCGGGCGCTGGTCAACGGCGTTACCGGGCAAGTCGGCGGCGCGATCCTCAAAGCTCTTTCGCCGGTTGTCGCGACTGTTTCGGCTGACCGCGCCACGCTGGATCTCGCTCAACCAGAGCGGATTGCGGAAACGTTGGATCGGTTAAACCCCGAGCTCATCATTAATCCGGCCGCCTATACTGCGGTCGATCGCGCGGAAGAGGAAAGTGAGATTGCTTTTCGGATTAATGCCGATTCTCCAGGCGTTATCGCTCAGTGGGCTGCGGTGCACCGGGTGCCGATGATTCATTTCTCCACCGACTACGTGTTCGACGGCTCTGGAACTCGACCCTGGAAAGAGGGTGACCGTCCAAAACCTTTGTCGGTCTATGGCGCGAGCAAGCTTGCTGGCGAACGAGCGATCCAATCAGCAGGCTGTTCCCATCTTATTATTCGGACCTCCTGGGTTTATGCTGCGGAGGGCAAGAATTTTCTGCGAACGATTTCGAAGTTGGCGGCGGAAAACCGCGAATTACGAATTGTTGCCGATCAGATCGGAGCCCCGACGTCGGCACGCTGTATCGCGGAAATCGTGGCGGCGATCGTCAATCAACCGATCGAGGCTCTCGCTGCGCGTTTCGCCGCTGCAGGCGGAATCGTAAACGTCGCCACATCAGGTGAGACGAGTTGGCATGGTTTTGCTGTCGCAATTGTGAAGGGATTGAAGGCGCGCGGTCTGCCGCTTGACGTCGAGGATATCGTTCCAATCGCGACACGGGATTATGCGACCAGGGCAATACGACCTGCGAACTCACGATTGGATCTCAGGCGACTCGCGGCCGTATTTGGAATTGTCCCGCCAGCTTGGGATCAGGCGCTCGTATCCGAACTCGATCTTGTGGCGAAAGATGCCTCACCTCAATGAAAGTTTACCCCCGATCAGATATCGGCGCTCGAGCGTGGTTCCTGTGATCAGCCGCTTTTACGATAAGCCTGCAATCGAACTTCAGGTTAAAGCGGGGCGGCATCGGGACGTCATCGGAGGATTGTGGGAGGAAATTGGGCAGCTTCAACTGGATTTCTTACGCTCGCGTGGATTGCGATCCAATCATCGGATTGTTGATATTGGTTGCGGAAGTTTGCGTGCAGGCGTGAAACTCGTCGCTTATCTCGACCCCGGAAATTATTACGGAACGGATATTAATCCATCGGCTACGAGATCGAGCTGAGGGGCAGCAATCTAGATCGCAAACTTCCTCGTGATCACCTTGTTTGTGATGATGAGTTTCAAATTCATCTGTTCCGAACATCGTTTCATTTCGCCTTGGCGCAATCGCTGTTTACTCATCTCCCTAGCAGTCACATACAGCTATGCCTCGCGCGCCTTGCTGCAAGCTTGGAACCATCCGGTGAATTCCTGGCGACATTTTTTGTCGTCCCCGACGATCACCCGATCGGCGTTGGTTTCACCCATCCTCATGGTGTGCAGACATTTGATCATCGTGATCCATATCATTATCGAAGCTGGCAGGTACGGGGCCTGTGTGACCGGCTCCCGTGGTTTGTTGAAATTGTCGGCGAATGGGGGCATCCGCGCGATCAGCAAATGGCGATATTTCGTCTGCGGTCCGCGGAACACACCACGACCTAACGCAATGACCAGTAGCACCCGCCGGAAGCAGGTTAACCATTTTCCGGGAAGGAGTGTGTTTTTGCTTTGCAGTGCGTCCAGCTACGGTGCGGTATTACCGCCAAACCGTCGCTCACTTTGCCTGCTTACCCGATTACCGTTTGCGGAAAAATTTGCGCGAGAAAATCAAAGCGCCTGCAGTCGCCGCAACCGCCACCAAACCCACGCCGATCACTGGCGCCGGTGCTGCATGCGGCCCGCCGTGATGATGATGAAACCAGTCCTCAGCCGCCGCCGGCATGACGGTCGCCAGAAGCGCGAACAAACTGAGTACCAGGTTAATTCTGTTTCTCACGCGATGCTCCGGGTTCCATACTGCATGTTGTGCTATTGTTAGCAGTTCTTTAAGACAGCATGGCAAGCGCCCCCTAGTCAATGTTCCACAGGTTAATGATTTCACTGGTGAGACCAGCAGTTTTCAATTGCTCCAGTTGGCCTTCGCTGGCGCCCCGCTTGGTCGTTTTTGCGCCGGCGACAGTCATCTTGATCCGCAGGTTTTACGATGCCGCTTTCGATCTGGCAGCGTCGGACCGCCCCCTGCATGCGATGCAGTTTGACAGCTTCCAGCTCCTGGCTTGGGGCGTGGCGCTCTATTTGCTCGGGCGGCTTCGTCCGGCGCAGGTACTGCGGCGCACTGACATCGGTGCCGCGCTGGTCATTTGCGTGGTCGGCGCCGTGAATACCGCGGCCGGGCTGGCGGCACTGACGCTTTTCCTCCTCGTGATCGGTGGCGGTGACATGCGATGGCGCGCGGTCGCGACAGTTTTTGGCGCGCTGTTTGCTCAGCAAGCTATCGTGCCAAGCCTGTTTGATTTGATCGGGCCTACACTGACGCAGCTCGACGCCATGATCGTAGGCAGCGCCGTTAAGCTGACGATCGCAGGCGCCGCGTGGCAGGGTAATATCATCGCGATACCGAGCGGCCACGCCATTGAAATTTCTCCGGTATGTAGTTCATTTCATAACGTGTCATTGGCGGCGTTATGTTGGATCGCGCTGACCAAGCTTGAGCGTCCAGACTGGCGCCCGCTGGATCTTGTCACCCTGTGCGCAGCCGCCGGTTGTCAGGTGCTTTTGAACGCGGTGCGGATCTACTTTATGGCGCTGTCGTTCGAACAGTATCTGTACTGGCACGGTGGCCCGGGTGCGCATATTTTTTCGGCCAGCGCCTCGGTCGCCGCGGTTTTGATCAGCGCGTTTGGCGCTCGTTTGGTGACACCTCGCTGTATCAGCAGTCCAGTAATTGTGTCACCGATCTAACTCAAAACATCGCCCAACGATTTCGATATCCCGGATTTTGTATACAATTTCGAGCACCTTCGGGAGTTCGATCGCAATACGCGGGTGCACGCCGGAAACGGAGCGCGGCCGGCGAAGGTCGTGCGCAGGAGATCGGCGCGGGCGAAGGCAAGGCCGCCGCAGTGAGCGTGCAGGGCGGCAAACTGGTGATCGAACCGATCGGGCGCAAGCGCGGCAAGCGGTGCCATAGCCTCGACCAACTGGTCGGGCCCATCACCCGGCAGAACCGCCATGACGAATTCGACTAGTATCTCTGCACAGAGGATATGACGGGTTGCAGTTTTGGCAAAGTTTCCGGGGCGATGCGGAGTCGGATGCTTCGAGCGGTGCCGGGCGTTCGGCTAATGAAACCCTGGCGTTCGAGAGTAAGCACCATCTGATGAACTGAAGGGGGCGCGA
>Ga0307373_10006553_pt1 | contig 18479 bp, 13 predicted proteins | sample OX2MG_FD_202534 | JGI IMG/M metagenome (GOLD analysis project Ga0307373, IMG submission 202534) | Soil microbial communities from Risofladan, Vaasa, Finland - OX-2 | ecosystem: Environmental > Terrestrial > Soil > Coastal area > Acid sulfate soil | place: Finland: Risofladan, Vaasa | collected...
CGCGTTGAATGTCGTCGCGTGTGCTGGTGATGGCCACGTCCACGCCGCTCTCGGCGCTGCCCATCACGCTCACGCTGCCTCCAAACGCATACAACTCAAACTCCCCGCCCGGCGCCAGCTTCAGCTTCCGGTCGATCACCGTGCCCGCCCGCGCCGTAGCGGCACTCGCGCCAATCGCGCCTATCGCCACGACGGCCAGCAGCGCAACAATTACTGCGGCCCTCAGCGCGGCAATAGGCGCAGCCCGCAGCGTAGCAACAGCCGCAGCGCGCATCGCCCGGACGGCCCGATTTGCAGCGCCTCGCACGGTTTGTGCCTTCGCCATCGCCCCAACGGCAGCCGCCGGAGCTGCCCCATTTGCAGCGCCTCGCACGATTCGTTCCTGCGCCATCTTGTGATTGCTAATCGGCATCCCCCGGAGCGCGCCGGTATCGAGGCTCCGATCTCTTATACGCGCAGCGGCGGAGTTTTGTTCCACCGGATGCCGGTTCGGCCAAACGAGAGCTAGAGAGACTAATGGCCCGCGAGAGTGTATTCATGGTAATCTTCGCCGTTCCGACATGCTATACGAAACAGGACGGCGCTGAATGATGACGCGCTCTAACGAAGTCGTATACGCAGCGAGGAGCAAGCGCGTCCATGGGGAAATCGTCTGCGGGGATGCGGTCGATTTCCTTAAAAACTTACAGCGAGAGTCTGCGCGCGTCGTCTTCCTGGACCCGCCATTTAATCTTGGTAAACAGTACGGGAGCAGGAAGAACCTAGACCGACTTCCCGAGAACGAGTACCGCCTCTGGCTGGAGAGCGTAGCGAGCGAATCGATCCGCGTGCTTGAGCCAGGAGGCTCCCTCTTTCTGTACCACGTTCCTCTCTGGGCAATGCGGCTTGGAGCCTATCTGGATGGCAAGTTGAGATTCCAACAGTGGATCGCGATATCCATGAAAAATGGGTTCGTCCGTGGAAACCGGCTGTATCCCGCCCACTATGCCCTAATGATGTTCACAAAAGGCAAGCCGAAGCGATTTCTGCGCCCCAGAATATCACCGCAGGAGTGCCGCACCTGCGGTGAGCTCATCAGGGATTACGGCGGCTATAAGCCGATAATCCGCAGGAAGGGAATCAACCTAAGCGACATATGGGACGACCTCAGCCCCGTCCGACATTCGATCCACAAGCACCGTCCCGCGAACGAATTACCCCCATTGCTGTTCCACAGGGTCTTCACGATGGTCGGATATCGGGGGGGACTCTACGTCGATCCGTTCGGGGGGGCCGGAACCGGAATTGTAGCTGCCGGTAGAAGAGGAATGCGGTTTGCAACCTGCGACATCGTGAGGGCCAACTGCCTGCTCATGAAAACCCGAATAATTGAATACTCCGCAACCGCCAGGGAGAAGTCACGAAAATGAGATACGCGGCAGCAGACGTCCGCAAGCAATTCTTTATCGACATGTTCACGAGAGACATTTCCCTCGAAGAGTGCGTGCTGGATCTGATTGACAACTCTATCGATTCATACCTGCAAAAGCATTCAGTTTCCGTCTCCAAGCTTGTTTTCGAGCCCGAAACAGCCAACGTGGGCAAGGGCGTAGGAACGGTCGAAGTGACCTGCAATGAACACCAAATAAAGGTGGTAGACACCTGCGGCGGAATCTCCAGGCACCGGGCGCAAGATGAAGTTTTTTGCTTCGGCCACTCCGCGGGCGAAGAACTCGGGAAGCTCGGAGCTTACGGAGTCGGGATGAAGCGAGCGCTTTTCAAAATAGGTAACAATTTTCGCATCGTCTCTCGCACCGCCGAGGAAGGTTTTGAGGTTTCCTTCAAACTGGACGAATGGGCGGAGAAAAGCGAATGGAAGGTGCCCATTACGTTCATTGAAGGCACCGGGTCAGAAAGGCGAGCTGGAACAGCTATAACGATCACTGAGTTAAGGCCAGAGGTCGAACTCCGTATTAAGGAGGGCGACGTACCGAAGAACATTTTCGAAGATGCCTCAAATACGTATCCTTACTTCCTTGGAAACTGCGTTCGACTCCGAATCAATGACGACGATGTTGACCCGAAGCCAATAAACCTCGGAGAGCTGAATGGCGTCCTCCGAGCCGCCAACGAAAAATTCGAGCACGACGGAGTCAAAGTGAAGCTTGCGGCAACGGTGGCACCGGGCCAGCGTACGTCTGAAGACGCTGGATGGTACGTCTTGTGCAATGGGAGAGTAGTCGTCCGCGCCGACAAGACGAATCTAACCGGCTGGAGTCGAGACTTTGCTAGCTTTCAACCGAAATATCGCAGTTTCATCGGCGTGGCGTCGTTCGAGTCGGACAACCCGCTTAACCTCCCTTGGACGACAACGAAGCGCGACCTGAATCGGGAATCCACGTCGTTCATCAAAGCGCGCGCCCTGATGGCGACGATGACGAGGCCGATCCTCACATTTCTAAATTCCCAATATCCAGCCGAATCGACGACCGAGGTTGCGGATATCAGAGACACAGTCGGGAACGTGAAGGCAATCTCGTTCAATGACGTCGCGGCGAAGCCATCTACGGGCTTCCTATACACCCCACCGAAGCGGAAGGAAAAAAAGTTTGAGTGGGTTAGGTTCCAAGCCGAGGTGCGATTGCTCGACAAGGTACGACAACGCCTCCGGAGGTCTTCAATGGGCGCGGCTGAAATTGGCAGGCATGTGCTCGACCACTTCGTAAAGACGGAGTGCGAAGAGTGAACCGCGTCAGCTCAAGCTACCGGGTGCAATACGACATGCGCCCGGCAAAACAGGCCGAGCGGCGCATGATAATGGACGCCCTGCAACGCCTTGCCACAGCAGGATTTGCGATCGAAGATTATCAGTACACTGGTTTCGGCGCGATTTACTTTGTCGATTTCATCCTCTTGCATAAGCTTCTTGGACTCAAAAGGCTGGTGAGCCTCGAACAAGAACCGAGCCTAGAAACCCGCGTCAATTTTAATAAGCCATTCTCGTGCATCGAAGTAAAGATGGTGCCCGCGTCGTCCGAAATACCGAACTTAAATCGAGAAATCCACCACATCGTCTGGCTCGACTATGACGGAGTCCTCCAAAAAGAGTTCCTATTGGACATTCATTCGGCCCTCACCGTCCTATCTCCGGGATCGATCCTCCTAGTCACAGTCGATGTCGAACCGCCCGAGGACTACGACTATAAGAACGTAGATCCAAGCTTTGACAGCGCCGCGGAAGTGCTTGGCCCGAAGCATTGGAGGAAATACTTTGAGCACCACGCTAGCTCCCACTTGAAGGTCGGGCTCACAAACTCAGACTTTGGGAAATCAGAACTCATCACGCGTACGACCGAGGTCCTGAAGTCGGCGTTCAACAGATCGATCGTAGCGCGCGGAGAAATCGAGTTCGCCCCGATATTTAACTTCTCATACAGGGACTCGCACTCGATGCTCACGATGGGGGGGATGCTGGCTGGACGAACGGAAAAGCGAAAGCTTAAAGCCAGTACACTTTCCGAGGCCGTCTACTACCGCGACAGCTTCGACCGGCCACCATTCGAAATCAAAATTCCACGCCTTACCCGAAAGGAAAGGGTCTATCTCGATCGCGAAATGCCATGCCCCGACGGATGGGTCCCGAGAGACTTCAATCTGTCGTCCGACGATGTCTTACACTACCGCGACATTTACAGATTTCTGCCCGCATTCGCCGAAATCTTGCTATGAAACTGCCGAGCTTGTCGGTATAAGGCGCCGGGACGCAAATGGCGCGAAAGTCTGCGCCGCTACGCCCAGTTCCGATACAAACCGCGCGCTGCGCGGGCGGCCAGTCCTAGCGCCCTGTCCCAAACCTGTACTTCCGACCAGTAGAGATTCTTGCGCCATATCTTGTACCGTCGATCTGTGGTCATGTGCGCGGACGCGAAACTCGGGCGAGCAACGGCCGATGCGAGGCGGCCAACGCATTTCCGTGCGCGCGCTCGTGAGGCGAGGGCAAAGACAAGACGCCGGCGGGACGCCGGCGCCACAAGGAAACACCTTCGAGCCGCCGCGAAGCTGAGGCTGGCATTTCGCATATTAGGCGGGCGGAGGTTTACCTCCGGCATTCCGATGCGCGCAGCTGTGCGCTACCTTTCGTGCGAAGTGTGCATCCCGGCTTGCCGGGACGCTTGCCCTACCCGCGCGAAGTGTTCGCCGTTTATTCGCTCGCATTGCGCCGCAAGGGGCGGAACGGTCAATCGACCTTCAACACACGTAACTCGTAGAAAACAAACAGCCGGCCATGACCAAGGGCGGAACTTCCCGGTGCATTTTCTTTTTCTGTTTTCGGCGCGCTTTCTGACCGTCATCCGCGCATTTCTACCCGGAACAGTCTATCGAGTAGAAACGCACCTAAGTCATAGAAAACAAACGAGCGGGCACACGTCTACCCGGAACGTCCCGGCGCATGGAAAACGCTCAATTCCTCGCCCATCTTTGCTGTATTTCCTTGTAGCGCTGGCGGCTCGCCGGCGAAATACCCCGTTCGGCGGGGAAGCCACGGACGCGCCGAGACACGGAGCCGAGATGACGACGCAAAGATGCGCTTGTGGCGGCGACGATGGCTACTTCTGCTGCGCGAAGATATCTTTGGCGAGCATCAGCGCGGACATGGCCGTGGGCCAGCCGGAGTAGAAGGCGAGATGAGTGATGGCTTCGACAAGCTCGTCCTTGGTGACGCCATTTTGCAGCGCGAACTTCAGGTGAAAGTCGAGCTGCTGCGTGCGGTTGAGCGCCACGAGCGCGGCGACGGTGATCAGGCTGCGGTCGCGTTTGGAGAGGTCGGTGCGCTCCCAAATGTCTTCGAAGAGAAGTTTGTCGGTGATGTCGGTGAATTTCGGGGCGAGCTCCCCGATCATGTCGCGCGCGGAAGGCTTGACGGGTTCGGATGGCATGAGTCCTCCTTGGACGATTGCGAGGGCATTCTATGCGATGCGCGCGGCCGCAACAATCGGGAAGCCACCGAGGCGCCGAGACACGGAGGGAACGAAGCGGGAAACGGGGAAGCAGAGAAGCACGAAAAGCAGATCCCTCGTCGACCGGAAACCGGTCTCTGTCGGGATGACAATCGACGCAGGGATAACGAGACAAGCTGCTGGCGCGGAATGCCAGGCAGCGCGCTAACCGGACGGTGGCGTCAGGCTTTGCCGCGCGAGCCGGCCACGAGCAAGATGATGCCGCCGACGATGGCGATTCCTCCGACGATCGGAGGAATATCAACGTGCTTCTCGGTGCGGGCGGTGACGTGCAGCGAGCCGATGTCGGCCACATCTTTGCGGTGGTGGTAGCTGAAGCCCTGGTACACGAGCACCAGCGCGCCCAGCACAATGAAAAGAATTCCGGCCCATGCAAGTGGTTTCATCTTTGTTTCCTCCGCTGGCGAATTGATTCCAGCACTCCCGAATTAGCTTCCCGAGCGACTCCCCGATGCAAACAACCCATTTTACTTTTCGCCCGGCGGCACACTCGACGCAGGGCTGCCGAGATCATCTGGCGAAGCAGAAGTTGTCGATGACGGAAGGCTGGCGCGGTTGGGACGCGGCGCAGCCGAATCTTTGAGTTCGCGAACTTGAGCCTGCACTTTGGCCCATTGCTTGTGATGCTTTTTCATGGCGTAGTGTGCCTTCGGATCGCTGAAATATTGCAGCAGCTCGGCGCGGATTTCGGGCGAGGCTCCGCGAAAATCATTTTTTGCCAGTGCGTTGAGCAGCTTGGCCTCCGTCTCGTCGTTGAGCCAGTATTTTCCGGGTTCGGCCAATTTGCCGGTATCGAAATTATCGTTGGGCAACGTGAGCTGGCCGGCACCGACCTCTTTCAGACATTCGCGATAGCGGGCGAGACTGGCGTTGAAACTATTTTCGAAAAGCTTCTCGGTGGCCGGCGTGGGAGTCTTGAGCTCCAGGACTTTCAGCGGGCCGATTTTGGGAAGGATGCGCACCAGAAAGGCGAGAAATCTCTCTGCGATGCTGGGCCCTTTGTAGTCCCGGCCCCAATATTTCCGGTAACTCGAGCGGGAAAGATTGTAGAGAAATTTTCTCTTGGTTATGCCGGGGTGGTCTTTTCGGATGTCGTCTTTCTTAAGGCTCCAGGCCACGCGCGTGGCCTTGGGGATGAGCTGGCTGACGTCATGACGATAGGAGCCGAGCACTTCGTTTTCATCGGTCAAAACGCTTTTCAAATCGAGTCCGTACGTTTCCTGGAAAGCCTGTTCGAGCAGAGGGACGGAGACGCCGAAGCCGATGAAGTCGTGGTAGCTTTGCGGCGCGTAACGGCCTTGGGCGATTTCCAGGACGTCAAATCCGAATTCCGTTTTGATGTGGGCCAGAGGATCCTGTTCGTAGGTAACCCATGGGCCGTCCTTCTTTCTCAGCTTGGGATACAGAATGGGAACGGAGGTGTTCACGCCGAGCGAGTGCCCCTCGGTATCGGCGGCGTAGTGCGAAAGCGCGCCGAGCGCGAAAGCGTAGCCGTCGATATCTTTCGAATCGCGAATGAGCGCGAGGATGAAATCTCCGCTGCGGACGTAATGAGTGAGATCGCTGAAGAAATGGCTGCCATGCGGATAGTAGCCCATGTCCTGAATGATGGCGCCGCCGTACGCGTAGCCGTGGGCTTCGCGCAGCTGTTCGGGAGTGGCGTTGGGGAAACGCTGCAAGATCAGCGGGCGGATGCTGGTGGACCAGGCACTGTCGACGATAGCTTCATGCGCGAGCACGGAGTAAGCCGCAGCCTCGCCCGGCCAGCCGATACTTAAAGCTATAGCGAGAACCAGGACGAACGCCTTCAGCGAACCTGCGTTACGGCGCGACGTTGCGGGCATGGTGGTTCGTGAGAGGCGCTACAACTCCTTTCCGTCGATGGGCGCGGAGTATCCCGGACCGCGCACTGAGTTTATCATTGCTTTGCGTGCATGTTGCGATTGGCGAAGAAGAGTGAAGCGCATACTCCCGCCGCGATTCCCAGTCCCACGGAAGTGGGCAGGCGATGCAGATCGGCCCACGGCTGAATGCTCATGTTGTGAGATCTGTTGTCGAAGCGCCCGTGAGTGCCGTGGTCATGATCGGCGTCGACTGGCTCCCAAAGATTATTGGGGCGCGAGGGATCGTCGGGCTCCGAAGTCAGCTGCGACTGGTAGCCGGTGCGGCCGAGATAGTGGTCGAGCGTCCCAGGGGCGAATTTATTTCCAACGATCGCGCCGACGGTTCGACCGCCTACGTAGATCTTACGCCGGTCGTGATGCGCGGCCCAGTAGACGGCGCGCGCGCCGACTTCCGGCTCGTAGATCGGCGGAACCGGCTGAGGCTTTTTGCCGAGCTTGTTTTTGACCCAGTCGAATTGGGTGGTGTACAACACGCTGCGACCGCACTCGGCGCTGGGTTAAAGGCCGCCGGCGCCGGCGGCCTTTCAGGAATCTCTCGGGTCTGCTGAGGACCGGGGTATTGTGAAAAGTGAGCTGCAAACTTTTACAGCTAAAGGTGTTGCCGCGCTAAAGCCGCAATTCGTCCAATTCAGAGTGACGCAATGAGCGCAGAGGTTCCATCGGGCGATTGGTGTATTCTCCGGTCCAGTCTCCACGCCAGTTTGCGCGTCGGATTCACACCTGATCCGTCGTCGAACGGCGCTAATGGCGCGAACGGAAAAGCGACGAACGCAAGCTGTTATTATTATTAACGATCGTTGTTCTAGGGGGAGAATCGCGCGATGCAGACACGCTGTTCGAACTGCGGTTCTTCGATGACCTGCAATCCTGAAGGGAAGTGTTGGTGTGCTGATTTTCCCCGTTTGCCGATGCCGGCAGATGCGGGAAGCTGCTTTTGTCCCGAGTGTCTGAGCGCGAAATTGAAAGCGGCAGCTGATTCGCGCCAGCAATCCACTCCGCCTAAGGGCGCAACAGTCGAATCTTCGCGCGAGGAAGTCCCCGACCTGGGACGCACGAACACGGCTACCTAGATATATTGATATGTTTCGCCCCGCCCCGGCAGAAGCCGTTTGCCGCAAAACCCCCGGGTGATTGCGTCGAGCGCGGTGAAAACGAAAGCGGCGAAGACCTCTTGCGCTCTCCTGTTCCCGGTGCCATGATCGGCAGGCGAAAATTTGAGGAGTATGTGATTCACAGGTGATGCGGGGCGCTGTGTTTCCGCGGTTGCGCCTGCGATGCTTCGCCTCCTTCGGATCGGGAGAGTTTCAGCTCTTTGGCGTCTGCCGGCTGCTCGATTCAATTCGCTGCGCGAAAAGCGGTGCTCGCGCGCGTTCGCCCAAGCAACCGCCGCATATTCTATTGATTGACGCATCTGGGAGGATTCGTGACTCTACGAAATGATCCGCGAAAGTCTCCGCGAAAGTTTTTCTTGTGCCTTCTGGTCCTCTCGATGCTTACAGTCATAGCTTCCGGTTACGCCAACTCCGAACCTTTGAAATCGAATGCACCCGATTCCTCACCTTCGGCCAAGATTTCGGTCCTGACCTATCACAACAATAATTTTCGCACCGGGCTGAATTCCAACGAGACCATCCTTACCCCGGCCAACGTGAATCCGAAGCAATTTGGAAAGATCGGCACGCTTACCGTGACGGGCACCGTCGACGCCGAGCCGCTTTACGTGAGCGGCCTCAGCATCAACGGCAAGGCTCACGATGTGATCTTCGTCGCCACCGAGGACGACATGGTCTACGCCTTCGATGCCGGCAATGACAAGCAGCTCTGGGCCACGTCAGCGCTGGCAAAGTTTCCGGGCGAGATGCCGAGCGACGATCATCGCTGCCCCCAGGTGTTTCCGGTGATTGGCATCACCTCCACGCCCGTGATTGATCTCACCGCCGGACCGCATGGCACGATTTTCGTCGTCGCCATGTCCAAGGATGGTAGCGGAAATTATCACCAGCGCTTGCATGCGCTCGATCTTGCCACAGGAGCCGAACGCATGGCGCCGCGGGAAATCCATGCCACCTATCCGGGAAAGGGCACAGGCAGTTCCGGCGGCATACAAACTTTCAATCCAAGCTCCTACGAAGAACGCGCCGCGTTGCTGTTGTCCAACGGCGTCATCTACACCTCGTGGACATCGCATTGCGATTTCGCGCCATATTCGAGTTGGGTGATGGGCTATAGCGAATCGAATCTTAACCAGCTAACCGTCCTTAATCTCATTCCCAATGGCACCACGCAGGCCGGTAAAGAAGGCGGCATTTGGATGGCTGGCAATGGTCCGGCCGCCGACCGATCCGGCAATATCTACCTTCTCGTCGGGAACGGCACCTTCGACGCCACCCTAAACAGCAAAGGATTCCCGGTGGACGGCGACTACGGAAACTCGTTCGTGAAGCTTTCCACCCGCGGACATAAGCTCGAAGTGGCTGATTACTTCGCCATGAACAATAGTGCGGGAACCGCTGAATCTGAGTCTAGCAAGGATACCGACCTTGGATCGGGAGGTGAGATGCTCTTGCCCGATCGGAGGGACGGAAGCGGGAAGGTAGTTCAATTGGCGGTCGGTGCGGGGAAGGATACGAACCTTTACGTCGTCAATCGCCACGATATGGGCAAATACAAGCCGAACGACGCCGGAATTTATCAGGAGCTCATCGGCGCTCTTCCCGGAGGTGTCTGGTCCAGTCCTGCGTATTTTGATAATGCGGTTTACTACGATTCAGTCCGCAATCCGATGAAGGCTTTTCCGATTTCCAACGCCAAGGTGGCGTCGGCGCCTTCCTCTCAAACGACATCTTCGTTTGGCTATCCTAGCGTTACGCCCAGCATTTCTTCGGACGGCACAAAGGACGGCGTCGTGTGGACCGTTGTGGCTGGCCCGGCCCAAGGGTTTAGCTTCACTGGCAAATCGACCGGCGTGCTTTCCGCTTACGATGCCACCGATCTCTCCAAGGAACTTTACGACTCCAATATGGCAGCAGGTTCGCGCGACGCGTATCCAACGGATCGGGCCGACAAATTCATCACTCCGCTCGTTGCCGGCGGAAAGGTATACGTGGGCACGCCGAATGCCGTCGTCGTTTTCGGCCTTTTGAACCACTAATCTCGCAGGCGCGTGAGCGGTTCCTGCAACGCGTCGTTTTGATAGCGACGAAACGCAATAGCCGTAATGTTGGGAATTACCGTAGAATTACTTAAACGCTTCATGTCGGGGCGTAGCGCAGCCTGGTAGCGCGCCTGCCTTGGGCGCAGGAGGTCTGGAGTTCAAATCTCCACGCCCCGACCACTTACTTCTTTGTTTTCAATTCCATCTTGCCGGTGCAGTCTGCGCCGGAGGCTGAACTTGGGTCCATTTGGGTCCAAATACAAGTCTCTCGACGCTTTCCACCGCGCGATGCTGTTCTTCCGGGATCGCGTGCAAATAAATCTCGCGCGTGATTTCCGGCGTGGAGTGGCCGAGGAGCGATTGCATCGTTCCTAGCGGCGTGCACACGGAGCCTAACATCGCCGCGCGGCTACGCCGCAGAAAAAGCCACGTGACGCCAGGGAAGGCGGAAAACGCGATGTTGCACGCGCACGAGCCTGCAAAACCGCGAACGAACGGCGACTCCCGGAGTTCGCTGAGTTCAAATCTCCACGGGCCTATTCCTGACGTCGGGATTGTACAGTTGCGGAATTTGAAACGTGCTGGCATCCCGGCGCTTGAATTCAGAATCTCATTGACGTTATGCTTTGGTGTCCGGTTATCGGCGCTGGCCGCAGATACGCACAATCGAAATGAAATTTGACTTTAAAAAGGACGAGTCGTTTTGCGAATGTGAGCGTCTCGCATCGCGCTCCGCCACGAAGGCCACGGGCTGGCTGACTCGCAACCGGCTCGCCGTTCTTCTGCTTCTGATCGGCCTCGCGGGACTTGGGGCGCAGGCAAAAGATGGACGGTATCATAGCCGAACGAATTTGGAACGCGAGTCATCGCTGGCCACGAGAATGAACGTAGTTCCGCCCGCCGTAAGTTTTTCGGCGGAGCGGCTGCGAACGGTAGCGCGTATCGTAGAAGACCAGCCGCGGCCAAAGCCGCGATTGCGGACCGAAATTAAACCGCCGATCTCCGAGTCTATCTCGGTGAGGGTGGCCATGCAGCACCGATCCCCGCCGGAACCCCTCCACTCGTAGTCCGCCGTTTCACAAAAAATTCATCAAAAAACCAAGCGCTCAAAGTGCTTTTGACGTATAGGACTCGAAATTTGAGTGATTGGCAAGAACGGAGACTGTATGAGCACGGACCGGCTAACGGCTGCTCAACTTGAGCAGTTCCGACGGTGGAGCACGTGCATCGTGGCCAGCGCGATCGAGACGTTTCAGGTGCGGCTGCCGAACACAGGGTTCGCAGATTCCACCATCCGTTGCGTTTTCCCGGATCAACTTCCGGTAATCGGCTACGCCGCCACGGCGCGGATCCGCACCTCGAATCCGCCGATGGAGCAGCATACCCGCTTCGACTATTACGACCGCACCGATTGGTGGCAGAACATTCTCACCATTCCCGTGCCGCGGGTGGTGGTTGTACAGGACGTGGACGATCCTCCGGGACTCGGGGCCTTTATCGGCGAAGTGCACGCGAATATTTTGCTCAGCCTCGGCTGCGTGGCGGTGATTACGAATGGCGCGGTGCGCGACTTGACGGACATCCACCATACCGAGCTGCAGCTATTTGCGGGGAACGTTTCGGTGTCGCACGCGTACGCGCATTTGTTCGATTTCGGGCGCCCGGTGACGGTCGGCGGGCTGGCCGTGAAACCCGGTGACCTGATCCATGGAGACTTGCACGGCGTGCAAACCATTCCCGGTGACATAGCTGGGCGAGTGCCGGATGCCGCACGGAAAATTCGGCAGCGCAGGAATCAATTGCTGGCTCTGCGTCGATCATCCGATTTTTCGCTGGAGAAGCTGCGCGAAGTAATTAGAGAAACGAATTTTGGCGCCGGTGGCAACGACTAGGAGCGGTGGGTATGGCGAGCTCCGTTCAATCTGGAGGAGGCAGAAGGTGAGAGCGTCCATGAGAGGTTCAAACGAGAAGGCGGTGCGCTGGATCGGGCCGGTGATTCTGAGCGCGGTGGCTTTTGCCGGATGCGGGAGTTTCAGTAAGCCGAGGATTGTGGCTGCGGCGAGCGCGCCCGATGCCGCCGTGGTACCAGTCACGCGGCGGAACTTTTCCAACACGCTGCAGATCGCTTCGGAGTTCCAGCCTTATCAGGAAATCGACGTGTACGCGAAAGTTTCCGGGTACATCAAGAAGCTGTACGTCGATTACGGAACGCACGTCCAGCAAGGACAGCTGATGGCCGTGCTGGAAATTCCGGAGCTGAAGCAGCAGGTCCAGCGCGACCAAGCAGCGGTGGATGAGGCTCGCGAGGATTTTGTCCGGGCCACCTCCGCGTACAAGGTCGCGCACATCACCTATGAGCGGCTCGCCAAAGTTCAGAAGACACGGCCGGAATTAATTTCCCAGGAAGAAATCGATGTCGCGCAGGGGAAGGACCTGGAGGGCCAGGCCGGAGTGTCCGCGGCGCAGCAAGCGCTTCTGGCATCCAGCGCGGCGCTGGCCAAAGACAAGACGCTCTATGCCTACGCGCACATGACAGCGCCGTTCGCCGGTGTCGTGACGCGGATGTACGCGTACACGGGAGCGCTGCTGCCGGCGGGAACCTCGTCGAACATCGGAAACTCGGCGCTGTGCCACTTGGCGCAGAACGATATTCTGCGGCTGGTGATCCCCGTACCCGAGCGCGCGGTTCCGGACGTTCGTCTGGGCGAAAGCGTGGAAGTACAAGTTTCCAGCCTGAACCGCACGTTTTCCGGAAAAATCGTGCGCACCTCAGACCAGATCGACCTTTCCACTCGCACGATGCATACGGAAGTTCAAGTGAACAATCCCAGTTATCAGATCGTTCCGGGGATGTACGCGACGGTCTCGATTCCGCTGCATACGGCCAAAAACGTTCTGGCGATTCCTCTGCAAGCCGTGCAGTCCACCGGCGCGAATCAGGGGACGGTTTTGGTGGTCAATGGCGCACGCCGCATCCTGAGGCGCCAAGTCACACTCGGCCTCCAGAACGCGAGCAATGTGGAAGTGGTGTCCGGACTGAAGAAGGGCGACTTGGTCATCTTCGGAGACCAGTCGCAATTCCAACAAGGAGAGTTGGTGGAACCGAAAGTCATTTCTGCGTCCTAATTCGAGAGGAGTGATATGTCGTCGTTTTCCCTGAAGCACCCGTATTTTGTCGTTGTCGTTTGCCTATTTATCTGCGTGCTCGGGCTGACGAGCATGGTGCAGATGCCGGTGGATATGTTTCCTCCGATCGACCTTCCCGTTGTCGAGGTCGCTACGTTTTATAACGGCATGCCTCCGGAGCAGATTGAGAACGACATTACCGGACGATTCGAGCGCTTCTTCACCATGGGCAGCTCGATCGACCACATCACCTCGCGATCGCTGCCAGGCGTAAGCCTGATCCAGGTGTACTTTCAGCCGGGCACAGACCCCAGCACGGATGTGACGGAAATGTCGAACCTCGCGATGGCCGACTTGCGACGATTGCCGCACGGCACGCTGCCGCCCGTCGTGGTGAATAGCGGCGCCTCTACGCTGCCGGTGTGCTTGCTGGCTGTGGACGGCAAGGGACTAACCCAGACGCAGCTGCGGGACTATTTGGAATTTGAAATCCGCGACCAGATCGCGGGCGTGCCAGGGGCGACCGTTCCGCCGCCATATGGTGGAAAGTACCGCCATATCATGGTGTACATGGACCCGGTGAAGCTGGAGGCGAATCAGCTGAGCCCCATGGACGTAGTCCGCGCGGTGAACGACTCGACGTTGCTCTTGCCAGCCGGCGACGTGCGCATCGGATCGCTGGACTACAACCTCTATACCAACGCGCTGATCCCGAGCGCCAAGATGCTCAACCGGATCCCCTTGAAGACGGTAGGCGAAAGATCCGTTTTTATATCAGACGTGGGCAAAGCTGAAGACGCATCGGGGCTGCAATACAACATCGTGCGCGTGAATGGGCAACGGTCCACTTATGTTCCGGTGCAGAAGCAGGGCGGCGACAGCAACACCATTTCCGTGGTGAACGGAATAAGGCAGGCGATCAAACACTTACGCGACATTCCCGTGCAGATGAAGGCGCACGTCGTTTTCGACCAATCGGTGTTCGTGCGACAGGCAATTTCGACAGTGTTGCGCGAAGGCGGAGCCGGCCTCGTTCTGACCGCGCTGATGATTCTGCTGTTTTTAGGCAGCATGCGAGCAACGGCCGCCGTGTTCCTCTCCATCCCGATTTCGGTGATGGCTACCTTCCTCTTCCTGCATATCGGCAACGCCACGATCAACGCGATGATCCTTAGCGGATTGGCTTTGGCGTTTTCGCGGCTGATCGACAACTCGGTGATCGTGTTGGAGAACATCTTCCGGCACGTCGAACTGGGCGAAAATCCGGCCATCGCCGCGGAAAAAGGCACGAATGAAGTTGCGCTGGCGGTCCTGGCGATCACGATTGCGACCGTGGTGGTTTTCTTTCCGGTGACGCTGCTCTATGGGGTGAGCAAATATTTGTTCACAGCTCTGGCGACCAGCGTCGTCCTTGCGCTCTTCGCTTCCTATTTCGTTGCCGTGTCGGTGGTGCCTCTCTATTGCGCGCACCTGCTAAAGGGCGAAGCGCATCATCAGGCTGCGGCCGCCGAAGGCGAGCCGCCCCAGCGCAGCGCTCGATTGTCGTGGGGCGCGCGCTTCCATGCGGCGTTCAACGCCGGGTTTGAGCGGATGCTCGATAAATATGACGGTGCGGTGAAGAAAGCGCTCGATCGTCCAAAAACGGTGGTGTTCGCATTTCTCGGCGTGTTCCTGCTGAGTCTCTTGCTATACCCGCTGATCGGGCTGGCGTTCTTTCCACGAACGGACGCTGGTCAATTCGTCATCAATGTGAAGGCGCCCACTGGGACTCGGATTGAGGACACGGAAAAGTACGTGAAGCAAATCGAGGGCATCGTCCGGCAGGAGGTTCGCCCGGCGGATTTGAACACGATCGTTTCGAATATCGGGATCAACGCCGGACTGGAGTCCCTCACCACACCGAATTCTGGAATGTACACGGCCTTCGTCCAAGTAGGACTTAAGCAAGATCACAAGGTGAGCAGCTTCGCGTATATGGATCGCGTGCGAGCAGCCATCGCGGACCAGTTGCCGCAGTTGCGAACATTTTTTCAATCCGGTGGACTGGTGGATTCCGTGCTGAACCAGGGCGCCGCAGCTCCCATTGACGTGCAGATTAGCGGTATGCATCTGCACGCGGACGATCGCGTAGCCCTTGAGCTGGAACGCAAGTTCAGGACCATCAACGGCGTCTCGGACGTTTACATTCCGCAGGATATGGACTACCCGACGCTGGCAGTGAATCTGAACCGCGACCGCGTGAGCGAACTGGGTATGAACTTGCGCGAGGTAGTGGACAACATGATCACCGCGCTCACGTCGGACACGATGATCGCGCCCAATTACTGGATCGATCCAAAGACGGGCAACGACCATTTCCTGGCCGTTCAGTACCCGGATAACACCGTCAAGACGATCCAGGATCTGGACACGATGCCGTTGCGTTCTCCGAATCAAAAGCTGCCCACTTATTTGGACCAGGTGGCGACTATTACTCCGGAATTGACGCCTTCCGAAGTGGATCACTATCAGACCGAGCGCGTAATCGACGTGTATGTCTCGCCATCCGGTGAGGATTTGGGGAAGCCCGCGAGCGCCGTGAGAAAGATCGTCGCGCAAATGCACATCCCATCGGATATGCGAATCAACATCCGCGGATTGGTCAGCACGATGTACACGTCGTTCCGGAGCTTCGGGATCGGATTGATTTTATCGATGCTCTTGGTATTTTTGGTGCTGGTGGCGCAGTTCTCTTCGTTTATCGATCCCTTTCTGATCGTGCTGGCAATTCCTACCGGTCTAGTAGGCGTGATGCTGACGCTGGCCTTCACCGACACAACTCTGAACATTCAATCGCTGATGGGCGTGGTCATGCTGACGGGAATGGTGGTTTCCAACTCGATTCTGATCGTGGATTTCGCCAATCAGCTACGACAGGAGGGGCATAGCGTGCGCGAATCCGTTGCGCGTTCCTGCCGCATTCGCTTGCGGCCGATTTTGATGACCTCGCTCGCCACCGTCGTGGGCCTTCTGCCAATGGCATTCAAACTAGAGGCCGGAAGCGAAGCGTACGCGCCGCTCGCCCGCGTGATCATTGGAGGACTGATCGTGTCCGTTGTGCTCACAGTGTTCATCGTTCCGGCGGCATACGTATTGGTGTATGGGAACAAGGATCTGAAAGAAAACTCCACGCTGCAGGAGAATTGATGAAGAGACTCTTCCTATGGCCCGTGATCCTGCTACTGCCGGCCACGTTTGCGTTTGCGCAAGAACGGAAAGCCGCGATACCCCCGACGAGCACTGCTACGGGGGCGTTGCCGCTATTAACGCTGGACCAGGCCAAAGCGCTGGCCGTTCAGAACCGTCCATTGCTCCGCGCCGAAATCTACACAGCCGAAGCAGCGAAACGCGTGACTGGCGAAGCGCGCTCCGCGTATTATCCGCACGTCTATGGCAGCGCAACGGGCGTAAAGTCTGAAAACGGAAGCCGCGTCACCGCTGGCGGGCTCAATAATCCGATCATCTACAGCCGCTTTGCCGATGGCTTGACGGCGAGCCAACTGGTCACCGACTTCGGGCGAACACATAACCTCGTAAGATCCGCGGACTATAGCGCAAAGGCACAGCAAAAGAACGCGGACGCAACGCGAGCAGACGTGATCTTACAGGTGGACCAGTCCTATTTTGCGGCTTTGCAAGCCCAGGCTGTTCTGCGCGTAGCGCAGCAAGCAGTAAGGGATCGGCAGTTGGTGGCAGATCGTGTTCAAGTGCTTGCGAAGAACAAACTGAAATCCAGCCTGGACGTCAGTTTTGCGGATGTCGATCTGTCTAAAGCGAAGCTGTTGCTCGCCCAGGCTCAGAACAACGTGACTGCCGCGTTCGCAGAACTGTCGTTCTCGCTGGGCGATTCGACTCCCCAAACGTACCAGCTCCAAGACGAAGCTGTTCCGCCCGCGCCCTCTGCTGATGTTTCGAGGCTGGTTTCGCAGGCGTTCGCGAACCGGCCTGAAGTCGCAAGCAGTCGTTTTGAAGTGGAATCCGCCAAAGCGTACACAAAAGCAGAACGCGATTTGTTTTTGCCGACCCTCAGCGCGGTTGGAACGGCGGGTTTGACGCCTTACCGCCAAGCCCCTTTGATGAGCAGATATGCGGCGGCAGGGTTTAATCTCAATATCCCGATTTTCACCGGGACGCTGTACGCCGAGAGACATGGAGAGGCCGTGTACCGCCAACGAGCCTCCGAGCAAAGATTTAACGAACTCAAAGACAAAATCGCTAGAGACGTCCGGGTAGCTGCGCTAAATGCCAACACCGCTTATCAGCGGCTCGATCTGACTAAGCAGCTCCTACAAGAAGCAGGACTGGCATTGAATTTGGCGCAGTCTCGTTACAATCTCGGACTTAGCTCGATTGTCGAATTGAGCCAGGCGCAACTGAATCAGACTCAGGCACAAATTGATGAAGCCAGCGCGAAGTACGACTACCAAATCGCGATCGACGGACTGGATTATCAGCTGGGCATCCTTAACTGAGCGATTGTCCTCATCTGGGATTGTCGAGCTGTGCTTTGGCTCCCGCAGGTTTTGATGCCAGCAAGATTTGCGCGGTGAGACCGAACTGACTGCCGTTTCGACTGATACAGCCGCGGGTTGCTTTCAAGGTGACGCAGAAAAGCCGCGAGATTCCCAGACCTGATGGATCCTTAATATTTTGCTCCAAGCAGGCATAGCCGTGCCGCGAATGCCATCCTCCGATTCCGGGCTTCCCCCATCGGTTGGCGGAAATCGTCTAGCTTCTGACAAAGGGTTTCGAGGATAAGATCGAAGAGAGCGGGGAAGTCCGCGAATAGACGCAGTTAACCGGCGCGGAAAGGAGCGTTACCGCAACGAACACTCCGACTCGCAGGCGTTGGATAGAATTCGCGAAAGAGCTGTGGCGTGAATTTCAGGACGACAACGTGTTGGATGGCGCGGCCGTTCTGGCGTACTTTTTCGTGCTTGCGGTTTTCCCGGCAGCGATCTTTATCCTTTCTCTGCTTCCTTACCTCGCCATCCCGCACCTGCAGCAGGCGATACTGGATCTTCTCTACCAGGTTCTGCCGCAGCAGTCCGCAAACTTCTTCGAGGTAACCGTCCGCTATGTCGCGTCCAAAGCAACTGAAGGGCTGTTGACATTCGGACTGGTCTTTACGCTGTGGTCCGCATCGACGGGCGTTTACGCAATCATGGAACAACTCAATACCGTCTACCACGTCAGAGAGCGGCGGCCGTTGTTGAAGGCGCGGGGAACCGCGATAGTCCTGATGCTGTTCTTTTTTTT
>Ga0307373_10006554_pt1 | contig 18478 bp, 18 predicted proteins | sample OX2MG_FD_202534 | JGI IMG/M metagenome (GOLD analysis project Ga0307373, IMG submission 202534) | Soil microbial communities from Risofladan, Vaasa, Finland - OX-2 | ecosystem: Environmental > Terrestrial > Soil > Coastal area > Acid sulfate soil | place: Finland: Risofladan, Vaasa | collected...
CCGCGAACAAGGCCTGGAGCACGAGCGAGACCCCGTGGTTCGTCATCATAGTCCACCCGATGACCTCCCGCGTGAAGACGTCCATCACGGTGGCGAGAAAGACAAATCCTTTCTTGAACGGCAGGTAGGTGAAATCGGCCGCCCAGAGCTCGCCCTCCCGTTTCGGCAGGAGGCCGCGGGCGAGGTTCGGATACCCGCGCCCCTTGATCGCGTTGGATTTCCTGAATTTCTTGCCCCTCCTCCGGTAGGGCTTGATGCCAAAAAGCTTCATCACGCGGATGATCCGCTTTTTGTTTGCACCGAGATGGAGCGCGAGCCGCCGGTGCCCGTACGACGGGAAATACCGGAGCGCCTCCTCGATGCTGATCTTGAGCGCCCGATCTTTTTCGGGCAGTTTCTTTTTGTAGTAGAGCGACGAGATTGGCATGCCCAAGGCTTTCGCCGCGGCATACCGGCTGCGGAGGTTCCGCATCAATTCTTTTTTTGGGACTCAGAGAACTTCAAGGTCACTTCGCCCACGAGCTCAAGGAGGGCCTTGTTCTCCCGCTTCACTTTGGCGTATTCGCTCCACGAGGGCGCGGCGGTCGCGCCCTTGCCGAGCCAGCCGTAGATCGTCGTATTGTGGATGCCCGCGTCTTTTGCGGCAGCCTCGACCGATACCCCTTCCTCCTTCACGCGCTTCAGGATCTGCTCCCTTACCTCCGGAGCGATCCGATGGGTTCTCTTCATATTTCAAGCGTAACTGGATTTCGACCTTTCTTCCAATTTATGGGGTACCGGCTAATGCCAGTAGAAGGGCGAAGCTGATTAGCAACCCCACAACACTGGCTGGCAAGATTAAGCGGACATCAAGGTACACAATCCAAAGACGAAAGGTGCAGGTGGATGCTCCGAGAACAGAGATGACTAATCCGAATGGTTTGAGTCCCCAGAGATTTCGAAGAAACCCGTAGTTGATGTTCTCCTTAAATACGAGGGGAAACCTCTTTGTATCTCTGGTAGCGCCGATAAGAAAGCGGGTTAATGCACTATAGATTTGATCGGCTGAGTTTGGATCTCGTGCTTCCTCTTCCGCGGTTGGAATTCTAATATTTTGGCATAGGCGCTGCAGATGCGCGTGATAGCGACTACGAAGGACAGGGTTAAATTGCGAGTTTCGATGTCGCATGAGCTGGGTGGTAGGCGGTCCGCCCCAACTTTCCCAGAGAGCCGCCTCCTTCCGTTTGCCGAAGTTCCGCCCGAACTGCGTGACGAACATCGAGAGCCCAATGGAAACGGCTGTAGCTGCGCTTCCGAGCTTCAGAGAAAGTGCCTGTGGAGCGCATGCGGCGATGGCAAAGATTGCTGGTATCGAGACTACAAAAACCGGCGCTACCCGTGCTCTTAGGTTGTATGTGTCAAGAATCGACATGGTTGAATATGATGTTCTACTCACCGTCTGCTATGCCGAGTGCCAAATTAAATCCCCGCCGCCCAGTGAAGCTTCACATTTTTCGCACCGGCTCTTCTTCTTCACACCCCACTTCTCTAAGGTTCCTTCAAGTCCATTAAATTTCTTGAAGCTCATGTCACCGTCTACCGGCGCAAACCCGGTCAGAAGTTGGAGAATTTCATTGACAGCTTGGCTCGCGAGGATCCCGTTCATGCTCACAACCTGAGCGTGTTTGTCAGTGCCCTCAAAGTAGCTCCTTGGCCTCCCCCCGGTTTCGGATAAGAGCTTCCCGTCAGTTAGGAAATCAATACACCATTGGCAGAAACTGCCAGGAATTGCGGTCATGACCTGTCCCCCGATAGTAACACCATTGCCGAGGTCAAGGGGACGTATCCGCAAACCAATGTCGATGTAGGGGATCATATACCGCCAGGCGAGTTCTTGGAGGTCAGCCCTCGCATGATAGCTATCGACACATCCGATGATGATGTCGCTTTCTTTGAGAGCATCTATGGCCTTTTGGTAAGGAACAGGGTGGGGGATGGGAGTGAATTTGACCCGCCGGTTAATTTTCCTAACAAGCCTCTTCATCACTTTTGTCTTTCGACGGCGGAAGATGACATCGAGCCGCGTCATCCCAATGAGCCTCGAACGATTTGTCTCATCAACCCTGTCGTCATCGATCCCGATGATTTCACCGACCCCCATGTGCGCCAATTGCTGCACCACATGGCTGCCGCCACCCGAGAGGCCAATCACGGCGATTTTCGCTCGCCGTAGGTTTCTTTCTCCGGCACTCCCCGTGAGCAGTGCCTGGCGATGGTATATGTCTCCTTCCTTGTGGAGAACACTGGAACCTTCATGGTTCCCTAGGTCGGTAATCGTTGGGCTGAGTAGCCGTACCTTTTCGACATTCACGTAATCTGTTCGGCCGGGGAGCAACACGGTGCCGGCAGCGTGGGTCTTGCCAAGGACGACCGACGCATGAGGGCGAGCAGGGATCACATTCTGAAATACGGGAAGAAGCTTACGAGCACTTCGAGAATCATCTTCCGACAATGAAACTCGCCCAGTATGAGGGTGGGCATGGAAAAGGACGATACCGAGACCTCCTGCCAATGCTTCATTCAGGATCGGAACCATAGCCCGACCCGTCCACTTGGCCCCGTGGGTGGATGAGGAGACGTAGACGTCCCCAGGAAGAGGAATTACCTTCTTGATCAGGAGCAGGGTCATGTTCGATAGCCGGACGTGGCTGGCGAGGCAAAATGCGACAGTCTCGTGCCCGCCGCGGAAAGCGGTTGCCGCCTTGAGCGTTTCGATCAGGTGCAATGGAACACGGATTTCTGCGGACATTTGCCTTTTCATTCCGCTTTGGCGAACCGTTGGAGACTTGCCCCTACTAGTTGGACAAGGCTGTGCGAATTCTCATCCCAAGGAAAGGAATAAGAAAACTGCATCCATGCCTCACCTTCTACGGCGACTGCGCTCGTGCTACGAGGGACCTTTCCGTTAGGAAGCTTGATCCCTGGTTTGACGTAAAGCTGAGGACGGGGTTGGCCCGGAGTTATTACCAGAAGTACCGGAGTAGTCGAGGGGGCACACCCGTTCGGAAGGGTTGTTTTCTCTATGCGAACCAACTTTCGGCCGCCTGACGCCGCTGCCACGCTTATCGCGCCGTAGGCTTCCTTGAGAGAGGCGATCGCCGTATTTAAGTTTTCCTCTGTCATAGTACCTCTTTAGCTGATGGTCCCCGACGGTAAGACAACAAAGTGCAGACCGTCTTTGATCGTGACCGTTTCGTCGTTCGTCACCGAGTCCAGCTTTCCCTCCCTTCTCACCGCAAGGTCACTGTCGAGCGGTACCCCTGCCGCCTCCTTGATCTGGCGGCCCGTGACTTGGTCCTGATGAAACTCGATCTTGCGTTGATCGGTCTTCGTGACTTCTACGAAAATGTGGATAATTGTTAGGGTTGTCATGTTTCTCCTGTTCCCTTCCTCTGCCGACCTTTGACGCCTCTTCGTGATTGCGCTATCCTTGAAGAGGATAGTAATATCCTAGCAGGGCAAACATTGCATGTCAACACTATCAGGAACATAACATCCTCTACAAGGACGCACATGACAGACCTATACAAGACAATCGGAGCCAAGATTCGAGACTTGCGCCTCAATTACGGGGCGAAGGGGTTAAGCCAAGAGGACCTAGCGCGGGAGATGAACACGACGGCAAATACCATTTCTCGCTGGGAGACCGCCGCATACAAGCCATCGATTGACGACGTCTACAAATTGGCTCGATTCTTTAAGGTGAGCATCGCCGAATTTTTCCCGGAACTGCAGGCATCTCGATTGCAGGCACTGCTGAGCGCAACTGGCGATCTGAACGACGACGAAATCGACGAGCTTGCCGAATACGCGCGTTTCCGAAAAGCTCGACGTGCCCTAGCTGGAGCCCGGACTCGTAAGCGCCGGGAGTAGAAATGACCCGAATTGCTTACTATAACCAACTGCGGATGCTTGCGCTAGAAAAGCGGGAACAGTATTCGGTTACGACCCCGACACTGAACCTGCTGTGCATGCGGCGCATGTACAAAGGGGAGGGGATCAAAATTGACCTTCGGAGTATTAAGGGGAACAAGATTCGGGCGGCGTATTTCTGCGATGACGGGGATTATTCTGTGCTGCTCAATCGGCAACTTCCTCGAGAGCCAAGGCTTTTTTCATTAGCACACGAGCTCAAGCATCATTACGTGGATCAGCAACAAATTCAAGAAGGGGCGATTAGATGTGGCGACTATAACGCACACGAATTCATCGAGAAAGGGGCTGAGGTCTTCGCCGCTGAGTTTATATATCCTGAAGCTGAGATGCGTGAGTTGGTCGGGCAACTGGGAATTGCGCAAGAAGGCTTCACTCCCGAAACCATAGTTCATTTCAAAAGAGCATGCCCTGCGCCGGTGAGTTATAGCTTTCTTGTAAAACGGTTCGCTTGGTTCGGCTTCTGTGTTGAGCAGGAATTCAAGCAGGTTCAATTTCAAAAGCTAGAAGAGAAAATATTCGGTACACCCATATACAAGCAGCGCTGGTTCAAGCAATATCGCGCGCGGCGACGCAAAACAGTGTGAATTGGGCTCTGCGCTGTCAGCCAAGTGCCTGGTAGCCCAGCATACGGCTAGCATAGGGACCGTAGCCGCGCAATCTACATGCTACCTTACTTTTCTTGCATCCTAATATACCCCCGCGTGATCGGTCCGAAGTAGCCACTGTCGGGGATATTGCCGCGCGCGACAAGTAAAATTATGGCTTTAATAAGCGGTTCCGGTATATACTGCCCTGCCAGCAGGATCCCAATGATCGCGACCGACGGTGAGGTAACAATAAATGGCACAAATGATGGAGCCCTCGACCACGCAGAATCAGCGCCGTCATGGACCGACCGAAGACCATATTTCGACCGTATGCTTCCGTGTCACGCGCGCCTGCAATCTTTCGTGCCCGTACTGCCAAGCCCCTCCGAACCAAAAACAACTCACGCTTTCAGAATTACGCCGTGCGTTATGCTACTTTTCACAAATTGGTACAGAGCGGATTAAGTTCACGGGAGGCGAGCCTTTCATCTACCACGGAATGCTCCAGCTAATTGGGGAGTGTCGTACGGCTGGAATGGAACCCACGGTAATCACGAATGGGACAACTCTACCACCGGGAGCAATTGATTGCTTGAGATCTTATGGGGCGCGAATGAAAATATCGCTTCATGGCCCTCGCGAAATACACAACGCGATGCAGAATAAGAATGCGTACGACGACGTCATTGCGACCGTTCGAAAGCTCATTGCGGCAGATATAGAAACCAGCATCCATACGATGCTCCATCGGGGCTTCAACCTGAATCTGCGAAGATGGATTGAATTCCTTGCTTCAGAGGGGGTACACAAGGTCAGCTTTATGACTTTCATCCCGCGTGGCCGGGGGAGCTCGATGAAGGAGCAATGGTCATTCAGCATTCAGGAACTGGAGCGACTTTCGGAGGATGTGAGCGCCCTTGCGACGGTATATAAGCAAGTGATTGTCGTCAGGCATTTGGACTTTGCCCGAAAGCGATACCTCGTTTTCGAGACGAGCGGAAGTATTGTATGGGAGTTGGGTGACGAATCCAATGATTCATTTGTGATCCAAGTTCCCTCAGGTTCGTTTGGTACGTTTGCTCCTGGAATAGCTGGCGTCGATCCGTGAACAGCCAGAACAACCAACTCCTACATGAGTTAAAGGTGGATGTCGGCTCAGGGGTTTGCTGAGAGATCCCGAATGCGGCGTAGTAAAGTAGGCCCGGTGATCGCAGTCAGTGGCAATGTCGCTTCTGGCAAAAGCTCTCTAATCGCACTGCTCGCCGAGCACTTAAGCCCTTCCTACGTGCACCTCGAAAAACCAGAAATGAATCCCTTCGTTCGAAGGGCTTCTAGGGGTAACGCCCGCTTTCATTTGCCCTCACAGGTTTGGTTTCTGCTCGACTCAGCGAGCGCGCTCCGTGTTGCTCACGACACGCCGGGGCTCTCATTTTTGGAGAGAAGCCCAGCTGAAAACGCGATATTTGCAAGGGCAGTCTTAACGGGTCCCCGATACGTGCTTTACCGCCGCCTCTTTCGACATCTCCTTCGCGCCGTCAATCCGCCGGATGGTCTCATTTATCTTAAGGCAGATAGTTCGGTTCGCGATCGGCGAAGCCGGCAGCGCAAGCACCCGCTGCACGACACGTCATTTTTGAGAAGAATGACGCCTGGTTTCGCAGAAGCGTATTCAAACCTGGTACGCCAGTATCAGCGCCGGGGTCCAACATTTATTTTGGAGTCTCGGAACTATGACTTTGTTTCATCAACAACTGATCAAATGGCAGTAGTAAACCAAATTTCGCAGTGGCTTCGTGCATCTTTCAGAGGTCAGCAGCGGGTCTGATTATTCTGAGGCACTCCTGCCGCAAGAACCCGGAATGCACCTCAATTCGGGGTTGGGCGTGTCTTGCGATGTATGCTGCCGGGACTGCGATTCGTTGGTGGGAGTGAGACGTCTGATCTGACATTCGAGCACCGAAAACTAAAGCCCTCATCTTCGCCCAAACTGCTGCACTTGCACACATCGGACACGGTTCAAAGGTCGAGTAAAGGACACATCCTTTGAGATATCGGCTCTGAACTGCCTTGCAAGCTGCACGAATTGCGTTGACCTCAGCATGACAGGTTGGGTCGTATTTCCAAGACAGGGTAGTCACACCGAGCGATATGATGTGCCGCTGTCTAACAATGACTGCTCCAACCCCTTGGCCGCCTTTAAAGCGATTTGCAAGCGCCAATGAGATTGCGACTTTCATATACTTCGGCCCTGGTTCAATCATGTTGTCACGACGGTTTGGTCTGGAGGTCCTACGAGGATTAGCTGTCACCCTTAACTATAAGAGGCGAACCTTTTCTTGTAAAGGCAGAGCGGGCTATTCTTGCGCCCCAATTCCGCTTCCGTGGCCTGCAAGTGTTTGGAACGGCAGACAATTTGTACGCGCGCCCCGCCACCGTTCGAAACGCCGGTAAACCTTCCGCATGTTGTGGGGAATATCGGGAAACTCGCTGGCCATCGTCTGTTCTCCTAGCCCCGGTTGGGCAAAAGACAGACGTTAGCAACTTTGGTCTGCTCAAGTCATGCAAGGCTGCCGAAAGCTTACGTATATACTGCCGCGCCACGTGGATCGTGCAATTTGAACTCTCTGATCTCAAATCATGTGACCATTCACTGCAGATGGGGGTGGACAAATTCCGTTTGGACAAGACTAGACAGTTGACCGGGCCCCTTGCTCCGCGGACCCTTGGCGTCGAGCCGAGCACCGCGACAGCTGCCAGGTGAAAATTGGGCAGTCGTCGGATGTGCAGCCTTCGCACCACTCGACAAAGTAACCGTCGTCTAAAACTTGCCGCATTATATCAACTAACGTCCGACGGATTTCGTCTGCGTTGCTGCCCAGGTCAGTCGCAGGGTCAGCTGTCTTTTTGATGCTGCCCCACAGGATGTTCGAAAAGCCTTTGCCTTTGTATGAATGAAAATATAGAGGTTCGGTACCAGGAAGGGTCCCTCCGCTTCTGAGTACGGATTCATCGGTCGGCACGGACTTCTTGCGGCGTCCGAGAATCTCAGCCCGAATGGCCTTGGCCGAATCGTCTAGAATTCGCTGAACGGTCTTCACCGTTCCATGCCCGAAGATCTGAAAATTCCGCGTTTCAGGCGTCACTTGGACGAGAATCCACGGCTTCGATCTGTCAGTTATCCTCTCGCGAACCTGCGGCGGCGCCTCCTTCGAATGCACGATGCTACGAGCGGCACTGAGGAACGTTTTGCTCGCAGTAACCTGAGAAATAACAAGCGTATCTCCAAATACCTCGATAAAGGCGCGACTGAACTCTTCACGATCCTGTTTGAACTGTGCCTGCTCGGCCTCAAGCGCACTGAAACACGTATCCGACCACTCCTTTGCTGCCTCAGGCTCCATGCATGAAACATACCGAAGTATATTGCGCTGCTCCCGAACCAATTCGTCAACATTAGACAATCTCTCGAGCCAGCGTTCCACAATCCGTCGAGCCGCCGCCTTCGGAACTCTCTCAAGGAATCTATTTGCAGACTCTCGGAACACCTGCGCGCCCTTCCTGCCATCAGGAGCGCCGACCATGAATGCGTCAAAGATCGGAACGAACCACTTCCTGTACGCGTCTATGTCATTCATTACGGCATGAATACGCGAGACAGCCTTCTGGATATCCAAGTTATCGGCGCACGGCCGACGGTCACAGTGCCACACGAGCTGACGCCACTCTTCCAGTTGTGCGGCCGACAACTGCTTGGGGCCAAGACTCCGCAGAACGAGATCGAACGAGCTGACTTCAGGTTTCGGCGGTGCTGAATGGTTGTCAAACGTCTGAACTTTCATGGACCCTAGTGTAGCCATGTTCTGGGGAGCGGTATCCACGAAGACGACTTGGGTCGCACCAGTCCGCCTCACGATATCCCGCACCGACCCGTCGTCGTTATCGTCCAAAAATGCGATGTCATCGATCTCGCTCAATCTTTCGAGCAGGCGAAGGCAGCTGGCCGCATCAACATCGAAATTCCTGTGCGTAATTCCGACGCGCTTCATGACATGCCTCCAGGCTGCGGCTGTTGCTACACCGGTAGTTGGGATACAGTATCATCGTGAGATGGTTCGCGGAGTTGCACCTGCCACGCCGAGCTATCTACGTGAGATACGACCAATCTAAGCTTCTGACCAAGCGATGGTTCTAGTGGTGACGAAGTCGCGGGCGCTACCGCGGCGGCAAAGTCAGATGACGCCACAGAGCCTCTCAAGAATGCCGCCCCAACCGGCACACGAACCCAGATGCGTTTCAGGGAACCAACCGTTCCGCGTTCAAGTTCGACGACAATTCCAAATACTTCCTGGCCCACTTTGATGTCGTCGTATGCGGCTCTGCCAACAATACTGGCGTTAAACCGGTATCGCCACGACGTCCTTAGAACCCTTTGCTTTGTGTCACGATTGGCGGTCCAACCCTCTAGATCGTTGGCAGACAGCCCTAAAGGAATTACTAGCCTCGCGTGCTTTTTGTCGAAGCGCCAACCGGCCTTGCGCGGAAGAGATTGCAACTCATGCGGCCGGGGCGAATAGTAGGACTGAAAAACCTCACGGCGACGCGATAAGCCGAGCGCGATTTCCACAGACTCACCGATTCCCAGGTTATCAATAATGCCGGCGATGCCCACTTTGTCGATCTGAAAAACATGTATCAGATTTCCAGGTCTGAGAACGGATACAAATACTTCGCTTCGCTGTGGGTCTACGTGCTCGATAAAACCGGTAGCCCGTATCAACGGCTCCTGGCCAAGCCGCACCGCAAGACTCCGTAGGTCGCTCGCGAGAGCATCGAACTGACTGAGTCTTGGAACACCGCATCGGACTTCGTCGACCCGTAGATTCATCGTGGTTCCGACAAGTCGTTCGAGACCGAAGCCATTGAAATCCATGCTGAGCGCGGCAAGCTCTACCGGGATTTCGAAACCTTGACGCGTCTTCACTAGCGCCCAACCCCCACGCCCATAATAGTCGGGGTCTCGAAACACCTCGACGACAGTAGCTTCGAGCGTGTCCCCCTCGCGCTTGCCACGTATATCCTGGTACCCCAGTCGTTGCGCATCAACACTAGTAACGACCGCCGTCAAACCGTCTCCGAGGCCTTCGACCCTGCTCATCAACGCTTCACCTGTCCCTCCAGGCTGGGAACTCGCGTCCCAAAGTGCGGGCATCGAGAGGGAACCAACCGACGCGGGTGCAGGCCATGAAAACTTTCCGAGGATTTTCCTCCTCGCCGCGTCTTCAGAGAGCCCGCCAAACGTCATCTCGTCTCGGTACGACACGTCAATACTTGGCGGAGAAGTCGTCCTCCCAACCACCCTAAACACCCCGTCTTCTGCAATCATGACCTTAGCGCCGGTCGGATACGCTCGGGTTAATGCGCAAGCTCTCGCGTTGTCGATTCGCTGAAATAGCGGTCGCACCAAGAAGCTGCCGACAGTGCCCACAGCAAGCTGACCGCCAATAATCGCCTTCGTTCTAGTAGCCGCCAATAGAACTGCCTTGTCGCCAGCCTGCCAGCTGCCCACGCAATTCGGCGAGATAATGCCATTTTGCGAACCAGCTTTTTGCGTGAATTCAAGCGAGTTCCCGGCTTGGCTTAGGGAAATCAGCTTGGTCGACTCTAACAGAACAACCAATGCCGATCGCGCCCGTGCAATAAGTCCAAGCTCAAGCCTTCGCGATTCCTGATCCTTTGTTCTTGCGCGGTAGATATCAAGCACTTCGTCACGCCGCTCACAGACGGTCTTGAGGTTGTCGTAGTTGACAAAGTAAAACGCCGACCATTCTCTTCCAATTCCGGCGTTCTCCGCTTCTTCGAATTGGCTGGCCAAACTCAGAACGAAATCGAGATCATCGTCGCAACCAAAGAATAAGCTCTGCTGGGCACGGTGCACTCTTAGCTTCGTGGCGGCGCTCCAACGAGAATCCCAAACAAGAAGCCCGCCCGTACGACTATAAAGGCCCGCGCCGGTTCGTATTTCACCTTCGCGAGACTGCATCATCATGAGCACAGTGAGCATCTCAAGAAGGCAGTTCTGCTCATCGGCGGAGTCGAGCAAGGCCTTTTCAAACGCTCCGAGCGGCACACGGAAAAACTCAAGGCCTTTCTCGGTGATGTCCCCCTCACGATTCAGCAAACCCGTCGTCTCGAGTGCTCTTGTTGCCCGGGCGAGTTCCGTCTTCAGTGGTCCTTCACCCTCTGATGCCCCAATGACCGGCACGCTTTGCATCATTCCGGCCGACCGAAGTGTCAGGACATACTCCTCCAGGTTTGAGCGACGAACCTCAGGTTCTGTCTGCTCGTCAAACATGTCAAATTCATCCTTCGTGTACAGCGCATAGACGTATCCGCGCTTTACTCGACCGACCCGTCCCCAGCGCTGCTTGCAGCCGGCTTGACTGTGGCGCACCACTGGCAGTGAGGATGTTTCGGAGAGCGGATCCCAGCGATGTTGCCGTATGTATCCTGAATCAATGACATACAAGACGTCTTCAAGGGTATGCGCGGTCTCAGCGATATCGGTCGCGAGGATGACGCGCCGTTTCTTGCCGAGTTGATTGAACCTCCTGATCACTTCTTTTTCGCCGATTTTTCGATAAATCGGTATCACAGGGATTTCGTTGCGAGGGTCGATGGAGAGTTTCTTTTCTTCGATCAGTTCAGCCGCGTCCTCGATCCTAGCTTGCCCTGGTAAGAAGACCAGAATTCCACCGGTACTAGTGTCTCGTAGAATCGTCATCACAATCTCGCTTACGACTTGGGGCAGCTCAGTGTCCGCAGGAGAACGCTGCGCAAACCATGGCTGCCACGAATCTCCGTTCTTACGTCGGCAGGTCCAGCAATCACAGCGGCCTTCCACTACTCCATCCCAGAAATGGACTGAGTAGTCAATCTGTTCCGCCAAGGTTTCAGCTAGATCGAAGACGGCAACTTGGAGGCCTGCACTTGCAAACGCAGTCCGGAACTCTTCAGCGGCGATTGTGGCAGATGAAATCAGAAGCTTTAAGTGCGGGTACAACGGAAGCTTCGCCCTGAGCAGCGTCAGCAAGCTATCGATGTTGACCGTTCGCTTGTGAGCCTCATCGATGTTTATCAGACTGTAACGGCCCACCTGCCCATCACGAATCCAGTTCCGAAGGGAACCATCGGTGACGACGACGGCTAGATTGTGTGGGCCATAATCCTGCCGGCCGGCATGTCGGAGGCCCAGTGTCGAGAATTCGCCAACTTCAGAATCGCCGAGTAGACGCTCAGCGATAGTCTGCGGATTTCTCTCAACAGCGGAACTCAGTGGCTGCGTTTGGACAATCTGGCCCTGCCGCGTTAAGTTCGCGACGAACTCCCTCATCTCGGGATCGGGAGCTTCGACAAGTCGATAAAGTACGTGCGTAGACTTGCCGGTACCTGTCGGGCTCGACAGAATTACCACTTGATTATCACGGAATATATTAAATAGAGTCCTGATGTGGTCGTCTGTTATCCGAACTCGCATGCCGCCTGGATTGGGGGCTACTTCAACTTCCCTGCGTTGCCGATCACCATGAGATGTATAGAGGGACTGAAAGTAGTCGAATCGACTGAACGCGGTCGGAGGCCGACGTGCCGGTTCGAAATAGGGAGACTTAATACTTCGGACGTCGCGCTGATGCTCCAATCTATGCTTGGCGCATCGCTCTGGTAAACTCTCGCCACGCTCGACCATTAGCTGGTACACACGCTGCGGTACCATCACTGTCGCGTCGCAGAGTTTGCACCGATAATGGTATTCTTTGCCCATGCAGAATGCTCTCGTCTCTATACTGTGGCCACATGAACCGCTGGCGTCAGTACCACGCTTCTCCCGCTCGATAATCATCCGCTCCCAGAACGGGCGATTCCGTTTCAGTACTCGCTAAATGCGTGGCTCCTGGTGCCAAGATTCTCGGTACAACCGCAAGTGAGCCGCGATATTTGATGAGAAGCGAAAGTACCGCGCGGTATGCGCCGAGCGAGGCGGCTTCGAGTTCCGTGGAATGGAACAACTGTACCCTGAGCGCTGACCCTCGCTGGGCCTCAACCTCAGGGTGTCTCCAGATGAATGCACGAAGCGCATTACTTAAGTGTTGTTCGTTTTCTGCTTCGTAAAAGAATCTGACTAGCTCGCCGATGCAGTCTAGGGTCCGAGCGTAAGCAAGTTCCTCTTGCTCCGCGGCGGTCTCCTTAGCTGGAAATTGGATCTCAAGGTTTCTGATAATAGCTCGCTCCGTAAACCTGTCAACGGCCAGATGCCTCATCGAAATGATTCCAATTGGCAGGTCAAAGAAGTTCTCCGTGTTATTCATCGACTGCGGCGGGGCTAGAGAGAACAGGGGAAACGGCTCGCCCTGCGTTCCGTCGCCGTATGCCACAGCGAGATCCAGAGGTTGCACTGTAGGTCGGGTATATATAAATTCACGAATCGCTTCGATCAAAACATCTGAACGGAAGGCGGCCGCGCCCAGCGGTGAACCAGCTTGGACAGCATGAACGATTGCTTCCCGTGCGTTGCGAACCTGCTCATGCCTGCGTGTGTCGCTTCCTGACTGCTTGGCAGGGTAAGGCAGTTCGTTGGCAAACGCGACCGGCGTGAGTCGACGTGTTTTGTGTGGTGGCGCGGCCACAAATCGCGACCAAGATCTCGGAATAACTACGAACCCCGCGGTCTGCTCTTTCACTTTTGGTAGGATCTCTACCAAGGCTGGGCTGATGGCCGTTCCATCGACAAAAGGGAACATGATTCGCGACGGGCCAGATTCTCGCATGGCGCCGACGAACTTTGTGCTGTCGGAACCCGCGAGATCGGCTATCGAATTGCCGTGCTCGGCCGCGGTTCGCTCAATGAGGTCACAGGACAACGAAAACTCCTGACGGCAGTGGCCAACGTCCCGAACCTGTCGAAGACGCGCGCCAAATGTCCGCGCATCCCGCATCGCCTCCTGAACGCGCGACCATAGAGCCTGATCGGGAAGAGCCCGTATAGGCTCCAGGCTGAAGAGAGTGAGCGGAAGCGGACCGTCGCGGGGCGGAAACCGCCTTAAGGCTCTCGCTCGCTTCATCCGCCGTTCGATATCTCGGTCGAGGAACACCTCCATTCTCGTAGGCGCAAACAAAAGGTGGACGCCGCGCAATGCGGATGCCTTAGCGATCGGCGCGAGTGCAACTGCGTAGTCTTCGCGCGCCCGGAATTCATAGCTAAGCAATAGAGTGCTTGGGGCAGTGGTCTGCTCCTCCAGGCGCTGCACTTCTCGGGCAATCCATGACATGTCCGCATCGAGTCTTGTGTGCCATCGGGGCAACGAGAGGATGTTCAGTAAAGCACCGGCGGGTATCTGAAAACCTCGACTGCTCTGCCCGAGGAGCCATGTTTCGGGCAATCGAAAAGGAATGTTCGACTGGAGTTGCCACATTTCGCCAGACGGCTTCAGACTACAGTATTCGTCTCGGCGCTCCAGTTCCTCCGTAGACTGCCCTTGTGTCAGATCCGCAAGGACAGCTTGGCGAAAGCGCCTGGTCAAAATGACGGCTCTCCCCCAATTCAGCGAATCCAAATAAAATAAACGGTCTTCGGGCACGTCACTTCCGATGACGATGCCTTCCGGCCGAGACGCATTGTTAAACAGCCAAGCGACCTCTGTACTGGACCACACGTCAGTCGAAATCACTTCCGCGACGATGTCGCGGCCAATGAATCCCGCCTGTTCTGACTCGACGATGCGCTGAAGTGTAGTCGCGGACAGCCCAGAAACCGCCAACCACAACTGCAGTGCCTCCTCATGATTGACTTTTCCCCCGTCAGCGAATTTGATGGCATTTCGCTCGGCGAACTGGAGCAGGGATGGAGGAATGGCGGCCGGAACCCGCCTTGCCGGTGCCTCCGCTTGAGTATCCGGAATCTTGCCAAAAGTGTCCTCGCGGGTGTCCCGTGTGAAAATAAGATTCAGCGAGCCCGTGTAATCTCTAGCACGCGCCAAGACCTCATTCAGAAGTGTTTTTAGTGCCTCGCCGGGTTCAATATGTGGCTGGTCGATGGGAAGGAATTCATCGATCTCCAAACATCCCTGACGTTCATTGAGGCGAAAAGCCACGAGACCAACCACGTAGTCGACGACCCTATTGATCACCGCGGTCCACTGCGTCGCTTGCCGGCCACGCTTTTTCTCAGCTTGCCGCGCCCGGACACGATTCCAGGCGACCCGAAACCGTACTGCCGTCTCGCGATGTTGATCTATCCACTCAGAAAAAGTAAGGCGCAAGGCGGCCAGCCCACGCTGACTTTTGAGATCAATCTGAACCAACGATGCGTCTTCCAAGGACGTGTTGCCATCAAGGCACAGCGCGAACTGCGACGTAAAAGCGACCGCCACAAAGGAGGGTGGGAGATCAGGGCGACGCGCTCGAACAACTTGGGTTCCATCGAGCACGGACAGTTCGCCGGGCGACGAACCCAGACCGCAGATCCTGTAACCGTCAATTGTGAAAGATTCGGCGCCCAGAAGGAATTGCCGATGTGATCGGCAAAGCGACACCCCCAATGTAAGCTCTATTGCGGCTAACCTCACCCTTCTTTTCACAATGTCGCTGGTCGTGGCTGGCGGCTGACTGCTCATGGGTGCGCTTGTAGATCAGCGATAAGTTGCCTAATGGGCGCCGTCGGTCGCGGGTGCACCGGCGTCTAGTAGGAACGACGTTAACCAAGATGTAAAATCATCGCTTTCGATCCAAAACGACGGATCGCCCGGCGGCGCCTTAGGATAGATTTCAGATAAGGGCGAATCATGCTGCCAGAAGATTACTTTCCCCGCGTCTGGGCCGTCACAGACCAAGCACAAGTAGTTCCCGCACCCATCAGGGCAAACAGGTATCAGATTTCGATGAAACGTTTCTGGAAACGCATGCCTTAATTCTTTAGTTTCTGATAAGATTGATGGTTGAGCGAGCCAGTCTTCGCGAGCGGTGCCGAGTATTTCATCTCCTCCAGCCAGATTGCCAACGGCCTTCAAGAACTCCCGGTACGCACTAGGGAACTTCACATTCAGGGCGCTCTCATACTCGGCGATCTCCTTTTCTGACAGTGGTCGCCCGCACTCGTATCCAGAGGAAAGGGCTAACTCACGTATTCGGTTGATTTCTAGATTCGTCATCTATGTTACTTTTCGATTTAAATTTTGAGTCATCTCGAACAATCTTCGCCCAGTACTCACCCAGATACTCTTCCGCCTGTCGCTGACAGATTATTTTTCGCTGCTTCCGATATGCCTTACGAGCGGCGGGCGAAAGTGGTTCTCGCGAATGCAACAGTTTCGAAATTCCTTTGCCTTGGTGGAGGTCTTTCTGCATTGGAATCAATCGCAAATCTTGTTGTTGATCGTGATGCCAGTTGATGGATTTGCCGAATTGATCTCTGGGGTTCCTTTGCTTCAAGAGCATTCGACGGAGGTTCTCGACAGTGGGAATCAAGGGCTGGGCAAGCGCACCCTTATCGTCGACCTTAGGCACCGATTCAGGATATTTCGTGACAGTTGCGATCTTCGCGTCGCGTAACCGACCTCGATCCTCATAAACCAGAATATCCTTGTCCTTCAGGTTCCGCAGACGCTCAGCTGCTTGCTCTTGAAAGGCGGCAGACGGGGTTGATGGCAAAATGTGGATTTCTGAATGGTGCTTCTCCATTACATCTATGGTTGACAGCGGAAGGATGTCAAAGATGAAAGCCGCGAGTGTCTCCAGGGTCTGATGAGCTTGATCTACGACCTTCGCTACAGTCGCGTCGACGAGGGATGGGTCAATCTCGCTGGACGCCCCCTGCGCCGCTTCTTCCAGCATTTGGGCGTCCCGGTCATTTGCCTGGTTGGAGCATCCCATGGTGTCTCCCTCGGGCCGACTACCTGGGCACTTCCATTCCCGTGGCTGCGGAGCGAATCGCTATAGCGATCAGACGGAGAGAAGGATTTGACCCGGGTTGATTCAAATTATCATTTAACTGCTAGCGGTTGTCAACGATATCTGAAAAAGCCCAAGCGCTGCAGTTGCCGTTTTCGATCACGAACGGATTATGACCAGAATGCCCTGCAATTGTTCCAAACGAATTGAATTTAAATTTAGGGAGGGTAAGCAGAAGCCTACCGAAGGACGCTTTCCGAGGTAATCGCCGGAAATCCGCAACGCACTGTGGGTGATGATGACACCGAGGAGTATTATCGCTGGTCGCCCTTCAGTCTCACCTTCGTCATTCAGATTCACCTGCGAGATCCCTTGCATTCTTACCTATCTTCTCTCCTTCGCCCACCGGTTCATCTTGGACTTTCACCCCATAGCCGTGCACGGTCTCACGTTCGAATGCCACAAAAAATAAGAGCCAAAACAGTGTTGTTTTGGCTCTGTCAGTGGAACAGTTAACTGATCTTCACCAGTGTTTCCTGTACTTTCTTCTTGTCCCCAAGACATACCGGCAGGAAATCACAATACGAACAGTGTTTTCCCGGCCGCTTGTAGAATTTCCCTGCGTGGATGTCTTCGGAGATGATTTGAACCTTGGCCAGGTACTCCGCAAGCCGTTCCGCGTCCCGCTCGGCAAAGTGCCACTCAATCCTTGGCTCTTTGGTTTTGACGAGCACGCAAAGCGCCACTTTTTGAGCTTCGGGATCGGCCAGCCAGTAGGCGGTCAGTTGGTCCGAGAGAACGACCTCGTGGTCTTCGTAGTCTGAGCCGGAGGTTTTGAAGTCTACCACCGTCTTCAGACCGTTGACCTGGGCCACGAGATCGGCAATGCCCACGAAGGGAAGGTCCAGCAAGGAGATCCTGAGTTCGAACTTCTTCTCGACGCTCTCGATGTGCTGGATCTTCGGCGCTTCTGCCTTGAGAAATTTTTCGAGCAGCTTTGCGCCTTTCCCCTTGAGGCCCTCCCACGATTCCCGCTTGCCGTATCGCAGCTCGACTTCCTTGAGGCTTTCCCAGTCCTTTTGGAAGGTTTCAACCGGATCAACCCCGGAACGGAAAAGATCAGCGAGGGCAAGATGAATCCTGGCCCCGAAGACGAGCCCGGCGCTTTCCACCTTGGGTCTCAGCTTTTCGACGTAATAGAGGCGGTATTGCTCCGGGCAGGTGAGGTAGCGATTGATGCGGGAATAGGAGAGGTTCGGAGCGTGGTTTTGATCGAGTGCTGCTTCGGGTTCGTTAATAAGGGACGTGCTGGTCATCACCGCCTCCCGTCTTGCTCCCCAAAGGGAGAACTTTTTCGACATTCAGGTACCTGCCGTCATCGCTCGGCTTGGTCGTGACGCGGCAGGCCAGGTTGAGCCGGAGTCCGGGTTCAAGGCTTGCGGGATCGATCTCGTAGCCTGCCGACTGGATGCGTTCGGCAAGCTGCTTGGCCGATCCGAACAGGCGCGAAGTGCGGCCATTGATTTGCACGTTGAGTGAGAGCCGCTCGCCCCACTTGCCATTCACCTTGCCGATATCGATCAGGCGGGCAAAGACCGGCTGGCCGTTCTCGGGTGCAGGCTCGGGCGGTTTTGAGGCGGGCGGCGGGAAAGCCGCGGGCTTCGAACCATTGAGCATGAGAAAGTCGGCCACGATTTCCTTCTGGAGTTTAAGCGTGTTCAGAGCCTTGGCCTTGATCTCGCCGTTCGCCGTTTCCGCAACCGGCATCGAGAACTCGACCGAGACGGAGTCAATCCGGCCATCGGGGCTCACGCTGCGCTTGATGAGCATCTGAGCAAAGCCGTTCGTGTGTTTCTGGGTGTGCTTCCTGGGCAGAGCGGCTTGCTCGCTGGGTTCAGGTGAAACAGGCATGGCTTCAGTGTGGCCATTGCCGGGTTCGTAGGGTTGAGGGGTTTGTTGTTCCTTCCACGGGGCGA
>Ga0307373_10006555_pt1 | contig 18478 bp, 18 predicted proteins | sample OX2MG_FD_202534 | JGI IMG/M metagenome (GOLD analysis project Ga0307373, IMG submission 202534) | Soil microbial communities from Risofladan, Vaasa, Finland - OX-2 | ecosystem: Environmental > Terrestrial > Soil > Coastal area > Acid sulfate soil | place: Finland: Risofladan, Vaasa | collected...
CTGCGCCTCGACCCGGAGTTGCGGGAGATGAACTTCGGCGCGTGGGAAGGCCTGACGTTCGAGGAGATCTCGCGGCGGTGGCCGGACGAAGCGGAGCGCTTTCGCCGCCGCGAGCCCGTGGCGCCACCGCGCGGCGAGACGTGGAGCGCCTTCGAAACCCGCGTGTGGGGCGGTTTCGAGCGTCATCGGGCCGCCGCCGCCGCCGGGGGCGACCTGTTGCTGGTGGTGCACGGCGGCGTGATCCACGCGCTCTTGGGGCGCGTGCTCCGCCTCGGCGGCGGACCGGTCCCGCTGCACCTCGATCCCGCGGCTGTCACGGAGCTGGAGTGCGAGGGCGATGCGCTCCGGGTGAGCATCTTGAACGACCGTCGCCATCTCGACGGCTTCCCGTAGGGGCCGCATGCCGCGCGCATGCGCGCGAAGATGACGAAATGATGACAAAATGATGACAAAATGACGAATGAGGCGCACTCTATCGATCGGCGAAACAGCGGGCGTGCGCGCGACGCTTTCGGCCGCCGATAGAAGGTCTAGGCGGCGGGGCGCCGCCTGAGGTGTGTTCGACGCACCTCGGCCACTCTCACGGAGGAAGATCTCTAGTGAACGTATCCGGAATCGGGTCCAACTCGCAAGCGGCTCAGTCCGTGACGCAGCAACTCACTACCACCCTCACCTCCGCGGCCGAAGCTCGGCAAGAGGCGGCTGCCGGAATCAAAGACGGCGACGAGCCCGGGGGCGGCGGTTCCATCGTCAACACCCTGGCATAGCGAACCCATCGGCGAAGATGGCGTGGAGGCCGCACTCAGGTGCGGCCTCCACGGTTTGCGCGCAAAGGGGCGCTTCCGGCGTGGGTAACGAACAAGGTGTTCGCGGAGACGCTGGAGGTCGGGCGGTTGAAGAAGTTCGTGTTGGTGCTCGGAGGCGCGCGCAGCGGCAAGAGCGAGTTCGCCGAGAAGCTTGCGGCCGCGATGGGGGGCAGCGTGGTCTTCGTGGCCACGGGCTCTCCCGTGGACGAAGCCCTGCGCCTGCGCATTCAGCGTAACCGCGAGCGCCGCCCGCGCGCATGGCGTACGCTCGAGATTGGGACCAGCCTGGGTCGCGCGCTGGGCAAGGACGCCCCCGCGGAGCCCATCGTGCTGGTCGACTCGCTCTCGGGCGCCATCGCCAACGTGGTCCTGCGCGCCCGCTCGCGCGAGAAGCTGGCCGAGCGCGCCGATCCCGACGTGGAGCAGAAGGTGGATGCCGAAGTGGCGGGCCTGCTGAACTGGTACGCGCGGAACGAGAAGACGCTGATCGTGGTCAGCGACGAGCTCTCGATGGGCGCCACCAACGCGCTGCCCGCGGTGGGCGCGTATGCGGAGCTGAACGGTCAGACCAACCGGCGGTTGGCCGAAGTGGCCGACGAGGTGTTTCTGATGATCGCCGGGATCCCGCTCAACCTCAAGGAGAAGCCGAAAGGCGTCCTGTGACCGACGCGCGCGAGCTACGCCCCTACTCCACCGAACCCACGCCGACGCGGGCTTTGGTGGTGGCCGTCGACCTCGATCTCCCGCACCGTCCCCTCGAGCCCGAGCTCCAGGAGTTCCTGGCGCTGATCGAGGCCGCCGGCGCCCAGGTGGCCGACGTGGTGGTCCAGCAGCGGCCGGCGGTGGACCCGGCCACGCTGGTGGGAGGCGGCAAGGCCCGCGAGCTCGCCGCGCTCGCGGAAGCGACCCGGGCGAGCGCCCTCTTCGTGTTCAACGAGATCCGTCCGCGCCAGCGCGCGAACTTGGAGAAGATCGTGCCGTTGCCAATCGTGGACCGCACGATGCTGATCCTCGACATCTTCGCCCAGCACGCCCGTAGCCGCGAAGGCAAGCTGCAGGTCGAGCTGGCGCAGCTGCGCCACCGCGCGGCCAACCTCGCGGGGCTGGGCACCACGCTCTCGCGTCTGGGCGGCGGCGTGGGGACGCGCGGGCCGGGAGAGACCAAGCTCGAGGTCGACCGGCGGCGCATCCGCACGCGCATCGCGGCGCTCGAGCGGGAGCTCGACGAGGTGCGGCGCCACCGGCGCACGCAGCGCTCCGGGCGGGCCGGCCTGCCGCTGGTGGCCTTGGTGGGGTACACGAACGCCGGAAAGTCCTCGCTGCTCAACCGGCTGGCCAAGTCCGAGAGCTATGTCGCCGATCAGCCGTTCGCCACGCTCGATACCACGTTGCGAAAGATCTTCTTGGCGCCGGGCAAGGCGGCGCTCTTGGCCGACACGGTCGGCTTCATCACCGATCTCCCCAAGGAGCTGGTGGCCGCGTTTCGCGCCACGCTCGAGGAGCTCTCAGAGGCCGACCTGCTGTTGGGGGTCTTCGATGCTTCGAGCCCGGACTGGCCGCGCCAAGAGGCCAGCGTGCGGGAGATCCTCGCCGATCTCGAGCTCGACCACACGCCTCTGATCCGCGTTGCCAACAAGGTCGATCGCCTCGACCCGGCGTCCAGGACGGCGCTGCCGCCCGGCGCCCTTGCCGTCTCGGCGGTCACCGGCGAGGGCATCGACCGCCTGCGGGCGCTCCTGGCCGAGCGGCTCTAGCCGCTCGAGCCGCCGGGCTGGACCGTCGCCGTGAGCTTGATCGTGCCGAGTTGCGTCGTGTTGCCTTGGGTGATGTCGATGCCCGAAATGGGATACGGCGCATAGCCGATGGCATTGACCGTGCAGTTCTGCACGCCCACGGGGATCTGCGAGACGGTGAAGGCTCCTTGCGAGTCGGGGTGGGTCGCCTGCCCAACGCAGAAGACGTTGACGCTCGGGCCGCCGACCGGCTGCTGCGTGGTCGAGTCGACGAGCCTGCCCGTGACGCTGCCGAACTGCTGGATCCCCACGGGGTAGTTGAAGTCCGTGCAGCCCGCCAGCCCGAGTATGAGTGCCAGCGCCGAGGCGACGGCAAGGTTCTTCACGTGAGTCTCCCTCATGACGAAATTCAGTTTCTCGTCGCATCGGTGCGCGAAAGAGAGGATGCGCCAGGGGCTTGTTCAACTTTTCACAAGGTATGACGCCCTACGCAGAAGTCGCGACATTCATCCTCGTCGCGCTCTTGCTCGCCTTGGTCCTCAACATCCTACCGGGATTGATGGCGCGGAACCGGTACCGGGCCACCCCCGCCAAGAACGAGGCCTACGAGTGCGGAGTTCCGCAGACGAGCTCGATCACCAGCCGTTTTCCCATTCGATTCTACCTGATCGCGATGCTCTTCGTGATCTTCGACGTCGAGGCCGCCTCGTTCTATCCGTGGGCGGTCCAGATGCACGCTCAGACCCTTGGGAACGCCCACCTCGACGAAGCGGCGTCGTACCTCTCGTGGGCGGCGCAGATGCGCGCCCTCCACATGTTCTTCCTGGGCGAGATGGTCGTCTTCATCGTGGTCCTGGCGATCGGCTACGCCTACGTTTGGAAGCGAGGTGGCTTCACGTGGAGATGAGCGCCAACCAGCTCTTCCTGGCCAAGCTCGACGAGGCGGCCCGCTGGGCGCAGAGCTCGAGCGTCTGGCCGTTGACGATGGGCCTGGCCTGCTGCGCCATCGAGATGATGGTCATTCCCGCGCCGCAGTACGACATCTCGCGCATCGGCTCCGAGGTCTTCCGGTCGTCGCCGCGGCAGGCGGACCTGATGATCGTCTCCGGGCGCGTCTCGCACAAGATGGCTCCGATCGTCCGCCGCCTCTACGAGCAGATGGCGGAGCCCAAGTGGGTGATCTCGATGGGCGCCTGCGCCAGCTCGGGAGGGGTGTTCGACAACTATGCCATCCTCCAGGGCGTGGACCAGGTCATCCCCGTCGACGTCTATGTGCCGGGTTGCCCACCCACGCCCGACGGACTGATCTACGCGATCAACCTGATCCAGCAGCAGATCCGCACCGGCGGCCGAGGCGGCATCCTCGCGCGCGCTTAGACGAGTAGGATTCTCATGGCAGATCGTTCCTTCCAGACCGTCTCGACGGCGGTCGATCCCACGGCCGTGCGCCAGCCGATCGACGACGTCGACGAGATCGTGCGTACCACGGCCGGCCAGCTGCTCGAGGTGCTCGCGCGGCTGAAGAGCCAAGGCTACGCCCAGCTCACGGACGTCGGCGGGGTAGACTACCTCGAGCGCTCGCCGCGCTTCGACGTGGTCTACCACCTGACGGCGCTGCCGACGCGCGCCTCCGGCGTGGCCGACGTGGGGCGCCCCAAGCGCGCCCGCGTGCTCTGCGGCGTCGACGACGGCGCGGCGGTGCCCAGCGCGGTGCGTCTCTGGCCGAACGCCGACTGGCCGGAACGCGAGGTCTTCGACCTCTTCGGGATCACCTTCGGCGACCACCCGGATCTACGCCGCATCCAGATGCCCGCGGACTGGGAGGGACATCCGTTGCGCAAGGACTACCCGCTGCGCGGTCCCGCGCGCGATCGCACCCCGCGCCCACCGTTCGCCAACAAGGAGAACGTGGGCTCGCGCGTTCCGCCCACGGGCGAGGTGGCCGAGCGCCTGCGTCAGGAGATCTTCGAGCGGATGCGGGGCGAGCGCTCCGGCGAGAGCGAGGCGACGTCGTGAGCAATCTGCCCGAGTGGATCGCCGGCGCCGGGAACCGGCCGGACCTCGATCCCACCGCCGTCTTGACGCCCGAGCCTCCTGAGGTGGTGGCCCGCGGCGACGACGAGATGGTCCTCTCGATGGGGCCCCAGCACCCCTCCACGCACGGCGTGCTCCAGGTGGTGCTGGGCATCGACGGCGAGGAAGTGGTGCGCGCGGAGCCCGAGATCGGCTACCTGCACACCGGCATCGAGAAGACGGCCGAGAACCTCTTCTGGAACCAGGCCCTGACGGTCATCGACCGCATGGACTACCTGGGGCCGCTCACCAACGACTTCGCCTTCTGCCTGGGCGTGGAGCGCCTGCTGCGCATCACCGACCGCATCCCGAGGCGGGCTCAGCAGATTCGCGTGATGTTCGCGGAGCTGACGCGCATCACGTCGCACTGCATCTGGCTGGGGACGCATGCGATCGATCTGGGGGCGATCTCGCCGTTCTTCTACGCGGTCGACCTCCGCGAGAACATCCTCGACCTGATCGAGGCCGCTTCCGGCGCGCGCATGAACATGACGTACTTCCGCGTCGGCGGCGTCAACGGCGATCTGCCCGACGGCTGGCTCGAGCGCCTGGACGCGCTGATCGCCAAGTTCCCGGGGCGCATGCGCGACCTGCGCGACCTGCTGCAGAAGAACCCGATTTGGACCGATCGCGAGATCGGCGTCGGCATCATCTCCGCGGCGGAGGCGGTGGCATGGGGGCTCACCGGTCCCGCCCTGCGCGCAAGCGGCGTGGCCTACGACCTGCGCAAGGCCTATCCGTACTCCACGTACGACGAATACGAGTTCGATGTCCCCACGCGCACCGAGGGCGATAGCTACGCGCGCTTCCTCGTTCGCCTCGACGAGATGGAAGAGGCGATGCGCATCGTGCAGCAGGTGCGCAAGAAGCTGGACCCGGGCCCCGTCATGGTGGACGATCCGACGATCTCGCTGCCGCCCAAGCCCTCGATCGGCATCTCGATGGAGTCGCTCATCTACCATTTCAAACTCGTCAGCGAGGGCTTCCGCGTGCCTCCGGGCGACGTCTACGCCGCCGTCGAGGGACCTCGCGGCGAGGTGGGCTACTACATCGTCAGCAACGGCGAGAACCGGCCCTGGCGCGTGCGCACGCGCCCGGCGTCGTTCTACAACCTGCAGGCGCTGAAGAAGATCGCCGCCGGCAACCTCATCGCCGACGTGGTGGTGATGATCGGCTCCCTGGATCCCGTGTTCGGCGAGGTGGATCGGTGATGGCTCTCGACTTCGAGGCGCTGCGGGCGAGGCTCCAACCGGAGATCGACCGCATCGTCGCCCAGTATCCGCAGCGCCGCAGCGCGCTGCTGCCGCTGGTCCATCTCTTCCAGGAGCAGATCGGCTTCGCCACGCCGGAAGCGGTGGACTTCGTCGCGCGGACCTGCGGCGTGACCCCGGCCCAGTGCGAGAGCGTGATCACGTTCTACACGCTCTTCTACCGGCGGCCGATCGGGAAGTACAACCTCCAGGTCTGCCGCAACCTCTCGTGCACGTTGCGCGGCGCCAAGGAGATCATGGAGCGTTTCCGTGAGCGCCTGGGCATCGGCCACTTGGAGACCACCGACGACGGGCTCTTCTCGTACGAGGAGGTGGAGTGCCTGGCCGCGTGCGACCGCGCGCCGTGCATGCAGGTCAACCTGCGCTTCGTCTACGACCTCACGCCGGAGATGGTCGACGAGATGATCGAGGCGATGCGCGCGGGCGCTTACGGCGTCGAGCCGCTGGCCCAGACGGAGCAGCCTCCGCGCGAGGTGCGCGGCCCCGCCTGGCCGCGGGCGGCCCGCAAGAGCGCCGGAGCGGTGGGCGTGCCCAACCCCAACAATGCCGGCGGCGTGGGCGACGAGCCGGGGCGCATGGCAGCGGAGCGCTTCCGCGAGGAGGGCGTGCTCGCCGTCTCAGCTCCGGGACGCTTCGCCGACGCCGAGACGGTGGACGCGATGCTGCCGGCGCCGCACGACCAGACGGTCATGGAGGGCAATTACTGATGCCGACGTACGAGCCCGTCCTGACCAAGGGCATCGGGGAGCTGGATCTCACCGACATCGGCGTCTACCGCAAGCAGGGAGGCTACGAGCAGCTCCGGCGCGCGGTGCGCGAGATGGAGCCGGACGGCGTCGTCGACGCGGTGATGAAGTCGAACCTGCGCGGCCGCGGCGGCGCGGGCTTTCCCACCGGCCGCAAGTGGTCGTTCCTGCCCAAGGACGGCCGGCCGCGCTACCTGGTCTGCAACTGCGACGAGGCGGAGCCCGGCACGTTCAAGGACCGCATGCTGCTGGAGTTCACGCCCCATCAGATCATCGAGGGGATCATGGCCTCCGCCTATGCCATCCGCGCGGCCAGGGCGTTCATCTACATCCGCGGGGAGATGCTGGAAGGCTACGGGATCTTCACCCGATCCCTGGCGCAGGCGCGCGCCGCCGGCATGGTCGGCGAGAAGATCTGTGGCGGCGAGTGGTCGTGCGAGCTGGTGGTCCATCGCGGCGCGGGCGCTTACATCTGCGGCGAGGAGACGGGTCTGCTCAACTCGCTGGAGGGCAAGCGCGGCGAGCCGCGGCTCAAGCCTCCGTTTCCCGCCAATGCCGGCCTCTACGACATGCCCACCGTCGTCAACAACGTCGAGACGCTGGCGTTCGTGCCCCACATCTTGGCGCGCGGAGCGGAATGGTTCGCCTCGATCGGTCCGGTGAAGTCGCCGGGGCTGAAAATCGTCTCCATCTCCGGCCACGTGCGCAAGCCCGGCAACTACGAGGTTCCGCTGGGCGTGACGATCCGCGAGCTGATCTTCGAGCACGCGGGCGGCCTTTTCGACGGGCGCAAGGTCAAGGCGGTCCAGCCGGGCGGCGGATCGTCGGCGTGCCTCTTTGAGGAGCACCTCGATGTCGCGTACGACTTCGACTCGATTGCCGCGGCGGGCTCGATGCTGGGCTCGGGCGCGATGGTGGTGATGGACGACACCACGGACATGCTCGAGGCGGCGTTCGTTCTCCAGCGCTTCTACGCGCACGAGTCGTGCGGGCAGTGCACGCCGTGCCGCGAGGGCACGCATTGGAGCGAGGCGATGCTCGAGCGGCTCTTGGAAGGGCACGGGCGTAAGATCGACGTGGACCTCTTGACGACCGTCGGCGACAAGATCGCCGGCCACAGCCTCTGCGCGCTCGGCGACGCCAGCGTGCCCTTCCTTCAGAGCGCGATCAAGCGCTTTCCCGAGGAGTTTCTGAGGGGTGCCGAGCGCATCCCCGAGGTCTCGCTCCTGGGCACCACGGCCGCGAAGCTGGCGGCGGCGACGAGGTAACGAGCAGCGATGGCAAAGACCGTGACCGTCACGATCGACGGCATCAAGGTGAGCGCGCCCGATGGCGAGCTCTTGATCGAGACCGCCAAGCGCATCGGGCAGCACGTGCCGAACTTCTGCTACCACGCCAAGCTCGCGCCCGCGGGTCTCTGCCGCATGTGCCTGGTGCGCATCGAGGGGCAGCCGAAGCTGCAGATCGGCTGCAACACGCGCGTGACGGACGGCATGGTGGTCGACACCGTCTCGGAGCCGGTCGAGACGGGGCGCCGCGCGCAGCTGGAGTTCTTGCTGCTCAACCACCCGCTGGACTGCCCGATCTGCGACAAAGGCGGCGAGTGCGACCTGCAGGACTACACCGTCGCCTTCGGCCAGGACAGCTCGCGCAGCGGCATGGCGAAAATGAACAAGCCCAAGGCGGTCGATCTGGGACCGACCATCGTGCTCGACGAGCAGCGCTGCGTGCTCTGCCAGCGCTGCGTGCGCTTCGACGACGAGATCACGAGCGAGCGGCGCCTGGTGACGGCGGCCCGCGGCGTGCAGACGATCATCGCTACCGAGGACTCCCGCCCGTACGCCTCCTACTTCTCGGGGAACACCACCGAGCTCTGCCCGGTCGGCGCGCTGACGTCCAAGACGTACCGCTTCAAGGCGCGGCCGTGGGACGTCAAGCCGACGCTCACCACCTGCACGCAATGCCCCGTCGGCTGCTCCACCTTTGCCGACTCGCGCTTCGACGTGCTCCTGCGCACCCGCTACGATCACGTCTCGACGAACCCGCATCTCGATCCCGCCGGGGATTGGCTCTGCGACCGGGGGCGCTACAACATCGGCTTCCTCGCCGATCAGCGGCGCCTCTCCCAGCCCATGGTGCGCTCCGGCGAGGACCAATGGGTCGATCTGGCGTGGAGCGACGCCGCCGCGCTGGTGGCCAAGACGCTGAAGGACTCCGCCGAGCACTTCGGCCCCGAGTCCATCGGCGCCATCGGCGGCGGGCGGCTGACGAACGAGGAAGCCTATCTGCTGCAGTACCTGATGCGTGGCCTGGGCTCTCCCAACGTCGATCATCGCACCCACGGCGAGCTGACCGCGACGCCGGGGCGGCTGGCCGCGGGCGTCCGCGACCTCGACGACGCCGACGTCATTCTGGAAGTCGGCGCCGACACCGTGGAGCAGGCTCCGGTCCTGGAGCTGCGCGTGCGCTATGCCGTTCGCCGGCGCGGCGCGCGGCTAATCCACGTCGGCGACGCCAAGCCGAACCGGCCGCTGGAGACCCATCACTACGGCGCGGGCGATGCCGCCGCGCTGCTGAGCGAGGCTGCCGCCAACCTGCGTCACGCCGAGGACGTTCCCAAGCAGAGCGGCGCGCCGGATGCGGTGGCGCTGGCCCGGCTGCTGCGCGGCGGTGAGCGCATCGTCGTGATCTGGGACGGCAAGGGTGACGCCGCGGCCGCCGCGGTGGAGCGGTTGATCGACGTGCTGCGCGACGGCGACAAGCACGCCGCTCTGCTGGTCGTGGGCCACTCGCCAAACGCGCGCGGCGCCGAGGCGATGGGCATGCATCCCGCGTTCTTGCCGGGCTATCGCCCCGCCGAGCGCGCCGGCCTCTCCACCGAAGGGATGCTGCGGGCCGCGGCGCGCGGCGAGCTCAAGGCGCTGGTGATCTTCGGGGCCAACCCGCTCCTCTCGTATCCGGACGGTGCGCTCGTCCGCGCCGCGCTGGAGCGGGTGCCCTTCCTGGTGACCGCGGAGATCTTCATGACCGGCACGGCCGTGCGCAGCCACGTGGTGCTGCCGGTCCTCTCGTCCTACGAGAAGGCCGGCCACGTCACGGCGCTGGACGGCGAGACCAAGCGCGTCGCGGTCTCGTGCCGCCCGCACGGCGGCGAGCCGCTCGCGGACCGCGAGATCCTCTTCCTGCTCGCCGACGCGATCGGCTTGCCGGTGCCGGGAGAGGGCGAGCTCGAGGAAGCGGCGATCACGCTCCCCGCTGCCGAGACGCAGCGCGGCCTCGCGCCCGGCTCGGCGGCCGCTGCCGTCGGCATGGGGAACGCGACGGCCGGCGGTGACCTGACCGTGCTGACGCTGCCGCGGCTCTACGCCGGTGGCGGCACCAGTGCCAACGACCGCGCGCTGGAGGCGGAGCTGCGGCCGAGGCCGACGGCGTTCGTCAACGCCGCCGACGCCGGCCGTCTGGGTCTGGACGACGGCGACGTGGTGGACCTGCGCAACGCCGCCGGCGCGCTCGAGCACATGATGGTGGTCGTGAGCGACGACGTTCCCGCAGGCACCGTGGGCGTGATCGGCGCCTTGCCCGAAGCGCCGGCGAACGCCTTGGCAGACGGCGTTGGGCGAGTCGGCGCGACGCTGACATTGGTGAAGAAGGGCGAGCGCGCAGCCGCGCTCGCGGGGGCGCAGGGAGAATGATCGAGACGTTGCCCGTCTGGCTGCTGGTGGCGGTCAAGAGCTTGATCCTGCTGATCATCGTGGTCACGCTCTTCGCGTACACCATGCTGGCCGAGCGCAAGGTGCTGGCCTACATGCAGCTGCGCGTGGGCCCGAACAAGGTGGGACCCTGGGGACTGCTGCAGCCGGCGGCCGACGCCGTCAAGATGATCTTCAAGGAAGATCTGACCCCGAATACCGCCGACCCCGTGATCTACAAGCTGGCGCCCTTCATCGCGGTATTCTCCTCGCTGCTGGCGTACGCCGTGATCCCTTTCTCGTCGGGCGAGAACGGACCGTGGTCGATCGCCAACGTCGACGCGGGCATCCTCTTCGTCTTCGCGATCACCTCGATCGGCGTCTACGGCATCTCGCTGGCCGGATGGGCCTCGGGTTCGAAGTATCCGCTGCTGGGAAGCGTCCGCTCCACGGCGCAGATGATCAGCTACGAGCTGGCGATGACGATGTCCGTCATCGGCGTGGTGCTCCAGGCCAGCACGACCTCGCTCTCCGGAATCGTCGACGCGCAGAGCAGGCTCTGGTTCGTGGTGCCGCAGTTCCTGGGCTTCTGCATCTACGCGATCACGGCCGTCGCCGAGACCAACCGCGTGCCGTTCGACCTGGTGGAGGCGGAGTCGGAGCTGGTTGCCGGGTTCCACACCGAATACTCGGGCCTGCGCTTCGGTCTCTTCTTCATCGCCGAGTACATCAACATGATCACGGTCTCGTGTCTGGCGACCCTGCTCTTCCTGGGCGGGTGGAACGGCCCGGGCGCGGCGGGGAATCCCTGGCTCGGCCTGCTCTACTTCGTGATCAAGGTCTTCGCGTTTCTGTTCTTCTACATCTGGCTGCGCGGGACGCTGCCGCGTTTGCGCTACGACCGGTTGATGGCCTTCGGTTGGAAGGTGCTGCTGCCGCTCGCCACGCTCAACTTGCTGGTCACGGCGATCGTCGTGGCGGTCTGGTACTAGAGTCGGGAAGGCTGAGAGATGAATATCGCCGCGATCTTCAAGGGGATGGCCACCACGTTCGGCTTCCTGTTTCGCCGCAAGGCGACGATCGACTATCCCTTCGTCAAGCGTGCTCACGCCCCGCGCTTCCACGGCCTCCACGAGCTGCGGCGCTACGCCGACGGTAAGGAGCGCTGCATCGGCTGCGAGCTCTGCCAGATCGCCTGCCCGGCCAACGCGATCACCGTGGTCGGCGCGGAGAACACGCCCGAGGACCGGCGCTCCCCGGGTGAGCGCTACGCGTTCCGCTACGAGATCGACGAGCTGCGGTGCATCTTCTGCGGGATGTGCGAGGAAGCATGTCCGACGGACGCCATCACGTTGACGCCTCGCTTCGAGATGGCGGATTACCGGCGCAGCGCCTTCATCTACGACAAGACGCGCCTGCTGGTGCCCGTGGACGCCGGCGTCGGCGAAGCGCCGGACGAGCGCCCCGGCGGGATTCCTGGGGACTTGGGCGAGGTCGCGCGGCAGAAGTCGACCGTCGATCCCGAACGCGGCTATGCGGCCACGTGGCGCGGCTCCGTGATCCTGGATTCCAAGGGGAAGACCTACATGCCCACCTCCGCCGGCGGAGAGCTCCTGCCGGAGCACCGCGGCGTGAAGGGAGGCAAATAGCGTGCTCGTCTTCGTGATCCTGGCCGTCGCCCTGATCGCCTCGGCCCTGATCGTGGTGACCGCGAAGAACCCCGTTCACAGCGTGGTGGCCCTCCTGGCGAACTTCGCCGCCCTGGCGGTGTTCTATCTGAGCCTGTCGGCGGAGTTCGTGGCGATGATCCAGATCATCGTCTACTCCGGCGCCATCCTCATCCTGTTCGTCTTCGTGATCGCGCTGCTGGGCGCAGGCACGACGGTGACCGATCTCGGCGCCAACCGGCTCGCGCGCATCGTCACGCCCACGGTGATCGTCGGCGTGCTGGCGCTGGTGGTGCTGGGTCTTTCGCTGCTCCACGCGCCCTCGCCGCAGGGCGGCGGGATGCTGGGGGCGGCAACGGTGCTGCCGGGTGGCGAGAACCAGATCGCGGCGATCACCATCACGCCCGGCGCGCCGGGCGCCTTCGGCAGCATCGCCGACTTCGGCCGCGCGCTCTTCACCACGTACCTCTTGCCCTTCGAGCTCACGGCCTTCGTGCTGCTGATCGCGGTGATCGGCGTGGTGGTCCTGGCGGGCGGCTCGGTGCAAGAGCGCCGCGGCAAGGCCGCCGCGCGCGAGCCGATCGCCAAGCCCGAGCGCACGATGGAGCCGACGCGATGATCCCGGTGCAGATGCCGGTGCCGCCGAATCTCTACGCGCTGGTGGCGGGCGCCATGTTCTTCATCGGGGTGGCAGGGGTGGTGCTGCGGCGCAACCCGCTGATCATGCTGATGTCCATCGAGCTGATGTGGAACGCGGCCAACCTGACGTTCATGGCCTACGCGCGCGCGTGGCTGAACAACGCGGGGCACATCTTCGCCTTCTTGGTCATCACCGTGGCCGCCGCGGAGGCGGCGATCGGTCTGGCCATCGTGGTCATGCTCTTCCGTCCGCGTCCGCAGTCCAACGTGGACGACATCGCGCTGTTGAAGGGGTAGTCGCACTGTGGAGTCGAGCCTCAACACCTGGCCGCTGATCGTCTGGATCCTGCCGTTTGCGGGAGCGGTCTTCCTCTGGGCGTTCGGCCCGCAGCTCAAGCGCTTGGCGGGGCCGTTGGCCACGGCGGTGCTGGGGGCCGCGTTCGTCGCCACGCTGGCCCTCTGGCCGGCCGTCGCCGCGCAGCCGGGCGGCGTGCACGTCGCCCTCTGGGAGTGGGCGCCGGGCATCTCCCTGGGTCTGCTGGTCGACCGGCTCGCCTTCATCTGGCTCTCGATCATCACGGGCGTCGGCTTTCTGATCCACCTCTACTCGATCGGCTACCTCGCCGGCGACCGGGCCGAGGCGCGCTTCTTCTCGTATCTCAACTTCTTCATCTTCGCGATGCTGACGCTGGTGCTCGCGGACAACTTCGTCTTCTTGCTGGTGGGCTGGGGACTGGTGGGCCTGGCCTCGTTCTGGCTCATCGGCTTCTGGACGGAGCGCCCCTCGGCGGTCGAGGCGGCCCGCAAGGCGTTCGTCATGAACGTGGTCGGCGACGTTGGCATCCTGCTCGCGATCTTCGCGATCTACGGCACCTTCGGCTCGCTCTCGTACGCCGACGTCTTCGCCAAGGCGGCGCAGGGGCCGCCGGCGATCATGACGCTGATCGCGCTGGGCCTGCTGGTCGGCGCCGCGGCGAAGTCGGCGCAGGTGCCGCTGCATACGTGGTTGGCCGACGCGATGGAAGGGCCCACTCCCGTCTCGGCGCTCATCCACGCCGCCACGATGGTCACGGCCGGCGTCTACCTGGTGGCGCGCTGCTGGCCGATCTACCAGCACGCGCCCGGTGCCATGGAGACCGTCGGCGTGGTCGGCGCGGTCACGGCGCTGGCCGGGGCCCTGCTGGGCGTGGTGCAGTGGGACATCAAGCGAATCCTGGCCTACTCGACCATGTCGCAGATCGGCTACATGATCATGGGCGTGGGCGTGGGCGCCTACAGCGCGGGCGTGCTGCACTTCTACACGCATGCCTTCTTCAAGGCGTGCCTCTTCCTGGCGTCCGGCATCATCATCCACAACTTGGCGGGCGAGCAGGACGTGCGCAAGATGGGCGGTCTGGCGAAGAAGATGCCGGTCGCCTTCTGGAGCATGCTGGCCGCGACGTGCGCCATCACCGGCGTGCCGCTCTTCAGCGGCTGGGTCTCCAAGGACGCCGTCGTCTACCAGACGCTGGCACTGGGCCACCCGATCCTCTGGGCGCTGGGCGTGCTGGCCGCGGCGCTCACCGCGTACTACATGTCGCGCATGATGTGGATCACCTTCGCGGGCGAGTACCGCGGCGATCCCCATGCCGGCGAACACGGTCACGGGCCGCACGTCCCCGCATGGGTCATGGGGCTTCCGGTGGCCGTGCTCGGTGTGGGCTCGGTGGTGATCGGCTGGCTCAACTGGCCGGTCGAGAGCTTCGCGCGGTTCCTGGCGCCCGTCTTCAACGGCGCGCCGGAGGTGCCCGTCGGGGCGTGGGGCGGCGAGTTCCTTTCCACCCAGCTGCCGCTGCTGGCGGCACTGATCGTCGGAGCGGGATTGGCCTACCTGCAGTACGGCACGGCGGCGGCGCTGGCCGACGCTCCCGACCGCCTGGAGCGCGAGGCGAAGACGCAGCCGGCGTTCCTGGTGAAGCTGTTCTACTGGAACGAGCTGCTCGACGCGCTCTTCACGGTGCCCGCGCGGGCGATCGGAACGTGGTTCGCGCGCGTGCTCGATCCCAAGGTGATCGACGCCGTGCTGGTGCGAGACGTGGCGACCGACGCGGGCATCCTGGGCCTGCTCTTCCGCCGCTGGCAGAGCGGACTCGTGCGCACTTACGCGTTGACGCTGCTCTGCGGAGCCGCGGCAATGATCGTGTACTTCGCGGTGGTGAGGTAGAAGTGGCGGATTCGCTGATCTGGGTGGTGCTGCTGCCCATCGCGCTGGGCTTCGCGGCCTTCGCGCTGCCCAAGGGGAACGACTCGCTCGCGCGGGGCTACGGCGTCGTGGCGAGCCTGCTGGCGGCGGGCTTGGTGGCCGCGCAGTACGGCGACGTCGGCGGGCAGGTCAGCCTGCCGTGGTTCACCTTGCCCTGGAAGGCGGCGTTCCACTTCGGCTCCTCCCAACTCTCGCTGTTGTTCTGCGTGCTCCTCGCGGTGATCACGGTCGCCGCGGCCATCGCCACCAAGGTTCCGCGGCGACGGGACTTCGTGGCCCAGCTGCTGCTGCTGGAAGGGACCATGATGGGTCTCTTCCTGGCGCGCGATCTGCTCGTCTTCGCGCTCTTCTGGGACGCGATGCTGGTGCCGGTCTTCCTGATGCTCGTCAATTGGGGAGAGTCGACCTCGGCCGCGTGGCGCTTTCTGATCTACAACGGCGCCGCCGGCCTCGGGCTGCTCTTGGCCACGGCCGCCTATGGCATTCTCGCGGGCAGCACCGACGTGATCGGCGGGGCCCAAGCGCCCGCGGCGCTCTCCGGCCAGGCGACGTGGTGGATCTTCGCGGGCTTCGCGCTGGCCTACGCGGTCAAGACGCCGCTCTTCCCGTTCCACACCTGGATGCCGGAGACGTATGCGGCTAGCCCCTCGCCCTTGGCCGCGGTGATCTCGTCGGTCCAATCGAAGAGCGGGATCTACGGGTTCCTGGTGGTGGGTCTGGGCCTCTTCCCCCAGGAGATGCACCGCTGGGCTCCGCTGCTCTCGCTGCTCGGACTGGCCGGCATGCTCTACGGCGCCTTCGTGGCGCTCTGGCACAACGACGCAAAGCGCGTGCTGGCGTACTCCTCGCTCTCGCACCTGGGCCTGCTGTTCCTGGGGATCTTCAGCTTCAGCCCCCTGGCGATCGTGGGCGTGATCGTCTACGCGCTGGCGCACGGCTTCTTCAACGCGATGATGTTCCTGGTCGTCGGCTACGTCGAGGCGCGCGAGGACACGCGCATGCTGAACCGCCTGGGTGGTCTGGGCATCCGCAACCCCAAGCTGGCGGGCGCGATGACGATCGGCTCGATGGCGCTGCTGGGGCTGCCGGGCATGGCGGGCTTTGCCGGGGAGCTGCTGGTGCTCACCGGGGTCTGGGGCGCGGGAGAGCGCTGGTACGCCGCGATCGCGCTCCTTCCGATCGTGCTCGCGGCCGTCTACGTGCTGCGGGTCATGCTCAAGGTGATCTGGGGGCCGCAGGTTCCCGATCTGCCGCTCCGCCCCGATCTCTCCTGGTGGGAGATCGTCGCCGTGGCGCCGCTGGCGGCGGGATTGCTGCTCTTCGGTCTCTGGCCGGGGCTCGTCGTACCGGCGGCCCATGAGATCGCGGGCGGCGCGCCGGCGGCGTCCGCCACGCTCGCTCCCGCCCACGTCGCCTCGGAGGCAACGACCCGATGAACGGCTACGTCCAGCTCGTCACGATGCTCGACTATCAGGCGCTCTTGCCGACGATCATCATCGGCGGCGCCGGGCTCTTGGCGGTCTTCGCCGATCTGGTCCTTCCGCGGCGCGTGGCCAACGCGACCGCTCTGCTCGTCGGCGTGATCGCGACGGTGCTTGCCGGGCTCTACGCCTACGGCTCCTACGGGGTGCATTACCTGGCCTTCGGCGGCGGCTTCGTGCTCGACAACCTCAGCATCGCGTTTCAGGAGATCGTGCTGCTCTCGACCGTGGTGACGCTGCTGCTCTTCAGCCGGCGCGGCGACGCCGACGACCGCCCCGCGTATGTGGCGTTGGTGCTCTGGTCCGCCACCGGTGCGATGATCATGTCGGGCGCCGGCACCTTGATGACGCTCTTTCTGGGCATCGAGATCCTCTCGCTCGCGCTCTACTGCCTCTGCGCCATCCAGCGCGACAACGATCGAGCGAAGGAGGCCGGTCTCAAGTATCTGATCCTCTCGTCGACGGCCTCGGGCTTTCTGCTTTACGGCATGGCGCTGCTCTTCGGATCCGCCGGCACCGTGCGCATCGCGGCCCTGATCAACCCGCAGGGCGGCACCCACGGCCTCTACGCGTTGGGGATGGGCATCTTCCTGGTTGGCTTGGCCTTCAAGCTCGCGCTGGTGCCGTTCCACGTCTGGGCGCCGGACGTCTACCAAGGCGCCCCGCTTCCCGTGACCGCATTCATGTCGGTCGCGACGAAAGCCGGGGCGCTGGCGGCGCTGGGCCGCGTGATCTACACGGCCGTTCCCCATGCCGACGCCCACTGGATCCTGCTCCCCGTCTTCATCCTCGCCGCGGCCTCGATGCTGGTGGGCAACCTGGGCGCGCTCGCCCAGACCGACATCAAGCGGCTGCTGGCGTACTCCAGCGTCGCGCAGGCCGGGTACCTCGTGGCCGCGTTCGCCGGCACCACCGAGACCGGCATGCGCAGCGCGGTCTACTATCTGGCCGTCTACGCGTTCATGAACCTGGGCGCGTTCGGCGTGGCGGCCCTGCTCTCGGGCGAGCGCGAGGAGGGGACGAGCCTTGCCGCCTACGAGGGCCTCGCGGCACGCCGCCCGCTGCTCGCGGCGGCGATGACGTTCTTCATGCTCTCTCTAGCCGGAATGCCGATCACCGCGGGCTTCCTCGGAAAGATCTTCATCCTCTCGGCCACGGTGCACGCCGGCTATTGGCCGCTGGGCGTGCTGCTGATCGTCGGCTCGGCCATCTCGTTCTACGTCTACTTCAAGGTCATTCGAGCCATGTACGCGCGCGTGGAGCGCTTCGCGCACGCGCTGGCCTCGCCGCCTTCTCAGCTCCCGTGGATCGCGGTGGCGATCTGCGCCGTGGCCGTCATCGTGCTGACGTTCGTGCCGGTCATGCCGGGTGATGCGACGTTCTTCGTGAAGTAGCGGCGCGCTCACTCGGCGTGGAGCGCGACGATGGGATCGAGGCGGGCGGCCTTGCGCGCCGGGTAGTATCCGAAGAAAACGCCGATCGCCGCCGAGAAGCCGAGCGCGGCGAGGACGGTGGGCAGCGAGAGGACGAAGGGAAACTTGCCGATCTCGCTCGCCGCAATCGCCCCCGCCACGCCGGCCAGCACGCCTAGCGCGCCGCCGAGCAGCGAGAGGATGGTCGCCTCCACCAGGAACTGCGTGAGGATGTTGCGTCCGCGCGCGCCCACGGCCATGCGCAGCCCGATCTCGCGCGTTCGCTCGGTCACCGAGACGAGCATGATGTTCATGATGCCGATCCCGCCCACGACGAGCGAGACGGCCGCGATCGAGGCCAGCAAGATCTGCAGGACGGTGGCCGTGTTGGCGGCGGCGCTGGCGACGTCGGCGAGGTTGCGGACGTCGAAGTCGTTGGGGGCCGGAGGGACGATCCGATGGCGCGCCTGGAGGGTGGAGGTGATCTCGGCCAAGGTCGGCTTGATGTTCCCCGGGGCATCGGCCGAGACGAAGAGCACGCTGACTGAGGAGGCGTTCACCGCGCTCCCCGCCAGGCGTTGCAGCACGGCCGTGTAGGGAACCAAGATCGTGTCATCCTGATCCATGCCCATGGCGTTCTGGCCGCGGCGCTGGAGCACGCCGATCACCTGGAAGGGCACGTTGCGGATGCGGATCGTCTGCCCCAGCGGCGAGGTGTC
>Ga0307373_10006556_pt1 | contig 18478 bp, 12 predicted proteins | sample OX2MG_FD_202534 | JGI IMG/M metagenome (GOLD analysis project Ga0307373, IMG submission 202534) | Soil microbial communities from Risofladan, Vaasa, Finland - OX-2 | ecosystem: Environmental > Terrestrial > Soil > Coastal area > Acid sulfate soil | place: Finland: Risofladan, Vaasa | collected...
CGCCCGCAGCGGTGGCGCTGCCCGCAGTGGTGACGCTGCCCGCAGTGGTCGCGCCCGCTGCGATGCCGTCGCCTCCGCAGCCACAGCCGGTGACCCTGGAAAGCCGCGATCCTGAACGGCAAGCCGCCGCAAACGCGCTCAGTAATATCCGCGAGGCAATCGCGTCGTTGGGTGATTCGGTGAGGATCCCGGTGTTGCAGGCGGCCAGGCGGCCGGCACCGCGGGCGCCGCCGCCGCAACCCACGGTAACGATGCAGCTGACGCGGCCGGCCTCGGCGGAGCTCAGCGACACGGCGGCGCTGAGGCTGCTCGAGGCCGGTGCCTTGAATCCGAAGGGCGCTGGCGGCAGCCAGGCGGCGGTGGTTCAGACGCGACGCGGCCAGCCGGCCGTGCCTCCGGCACCCGCGGAGCATCCGCGCGAGGATCGGCCCTGCTACGCGGTTCAGCTGATGTGGTCGGTGCAGCCGATCGCGATGGCGCAGGTGCCGCAGCTGGCGATCTTCAGTGCGTACACGTTGTATGGCGCGGAGGGCAACCGCGACGGCCGGCGCTGGTACGGCCTGCGGCTCGGCTTCTTTACCGACGCGGTGTCTGCTAAGCAGGTCGCGTACTACGTGCGGGCGGACTTTTCCACCGTCTCGGTGGTGCCGGTGACGATGCGCGAGCGTGAACAGGCCACGCTCGCGGCCGCGCGGGCCAGCGGCCCTGGCAAGCCGGCGCCTGACGCGGCCGGCGCGGCCAAGCAGTCCGCCTCAGGAGGCCGCCCGGGAGCCGGTACGTTGCCCAAAAGTAGCGAATTCGCACTCATCGATGACGATGCCAAGGAACCGGTGACGATCAGGACGGCCAAGCCGCAGGGCGCGGTGCAGTTACGAGGGGGCGTGCCGGCGCGCGCCACCCGCGGGGCGCCTGGCAAGCGCGCCAAGCAGCGCCCGCCAGGACAGATACGGGCGCGCACCCGAGCGCGCCCGATGACGCTGGAGGAGACGCTGGAGATCCTCGGCGCCGGCCAGCTGCAAGTGGACGAGAAACCGGGGCTGTCGGTCAAGGACTCGGGCGTGCGCCACCTGCGGCTCGGCGTGGTCAAGAGCAAGCCTTCCAAGCTCACGCGCTTGTTCGAGCGGCTCTCTGATCGGCTCGGCAGCTGAATAAGCGCACCCCGCAACGATGACGGTGCCGGCGGACTGGACCACGCCGGTGGTTCTGGCGGTGCTGTTCGTGTCGACCTTCGTGCGCTCGGCATTCGGGTTCGGTGAGGCCCTGATCGCGGTGCCGTTGCTTGCGCTGATCATGCCGGTCACGGTCGCCGCCCCGGTGGCGGTGTTGATCTCGATCACCGTGGCAGCCGTGGTGCTGCTGCAGGACTGGCGGCACGTCGAGGTGCGCAGTGCCGGATGGCTGATTGCCTCGACGCTGGTGGGCACGCCGCTGGGCCTGTTGCTGCTGGCACGCGTCCCGGAAGGGATCGTCAAGGCCGTACTCGGCCTGATCATCCTGGCATTCTCGCTGTACAGCCTGTTCGGCCGTCACAGGCCCGCGCTGCGCGACGACCGCCTGGCGTGGACCTTCGGATTTGGCGCCGGGGTGCTGGGCGGCGCATACGGGATGAACGGTCCGCCGCTGGTCATGTACGGCACGCTGCGCGGCTGGTCGCCGCAACGCTTTCGCGCCACGTTGCAGGGCTATTTCCTGCCGGCCAGCCTGATGGCGATGGCCGGTTACTGGCTCGCGGGGCTGTGGAAGCCGGCGGTGACGCATTACTACCTGGTGGCGCTCCCAGCGGTAGCGGTCGGGATCGTGCTGGGTACGCTCGCTGCCGGCCGCATGGATGCCCGCACCTTCCTGCGCTGTGTCCACCTGGGGCTCGTCGTGGTCGGCGGCCTGCTGTTGCTGCAGACCTTGCTGTGAAGCGCTGAACCCGGCGGCCGTGCTGGGCGGCGCGAGCGATCCGGCCCTGGTGGCCGTGCGCAGCCGGGTGCAGCACATGACGATGCTATAGTGCCGGGCATCCCCCGGAGTATCCCCCATGAAAGCAATCGGATGTGCGTGTCTGTTGATGGCCTGGCTGGCGCTGCCGGCCGGCGCCGCGTATGCGGATGACTTCAGCGACACCGTGGCGCTGTTCGAGCACGCCGGCACCAGCGCCCGCTTCTTCGGCTCGAGCTATGGCTACGCGCTGTTTCCCACCATTGGCAAGGGCGGCTTCGGCATCGGCGCGGCGCACGGCAACGGCCGGGTCTACCGGCACGGCCACTACGTCGGTGACACCTCGATGACTCAGCTGAGCATTGGCTTCCAGGCCGGCGGCCAGGCGTACAGCGAGATCATCTTCTTCCAGGACAAGCGCGCATTCGACGCGTTCACAGCAGGCAAGTACACGCTGAGCGGCAACGTCAGCGCAATCGCGATTACCGCAGGCGCCTCGGCCAGTGCCGGCACGCAGGGTAGTAGCGCCAGCGCGAGCGGTGGAGAGAAGGATGCGCAGACCGCCGGTCGCTATCAGGATGGCGTCGCCGTGTTCACCATCGCCAAGGGGGGGCTGATGTACGAAGCCGCGGTTGCAGGCCAGCGGTTTTCATACCGGCCGCGAACCTGATGTGCATGCGCTAGCCGCGACAAGATTCATTGGTTGCGTTGCAGTTTCCGTAAGCACCGTGTGCCCGACCTGACTATCCGACGGCTGCTGGTGGCCAATCGGGGCGAGATCGCCATCCGAGTCATGCGTGCGGCCAACGAACTGGGCATCGCGACCGTGGCCATCTATTCGCAGGAGGATCGCTTCGGGCTGCATCGCACCAAGGCTGATGAGGCGTATGCGGTCGGCGAGGGGCGCGGTCCAATCGAGGCCTATCTCGATATCGGCCGAATCCTGCAGGTCGCGCGCGAGGCGCGGGTCGATGCGATCCATCCGGGCTATGGCTTCCTGTCGGAGAACCCGCAGTTAGCCGAGCAATGTGCGGTCGCCGGCCTGATCTTCATCGGCCCGCCGCCAGCCACGCTGCGGCTACTCGGCGATAAGGTTGCGGCGCGCGCGCTGGCGGTGTCGGCCGGGGTGCCGGTCATGCCCGCAACCGGCGCGCTGCCTGAGGACCTACAGGCATGCCGGCGGCTCGCGAGCGAGGTCGGCTATCCGCTGATGCTGAAGGCGAGCTGGGGCGGCGGCGGCCGCGGTATGCGTGTGATCGAGAATGAGGTGCAGCTGTCACAGCTGCTGCCGATCGCACGCCGCGAGGCCGGCGCGGCGTTCGGTAACGAGGAGATGTACCTGGAGAAGCTCGTGCGCCGCGCGCGTCACGTCGAGGTACAGATTCTCGGCGACACCCATGGCAATCTTGTGCACTTGTTCGAGCGCGACTGCACGGTGCAGCGGCGCAATCAGAAGGTGGTGGAACGCGCACCCGCGGCCTTTCTCACCGCCGAGCAGCGCTCCGCGCTGTGCGGGGCGGCGCTGAAGGTCGGGCGGGCGGCCCGCTATTGCAACGCCGGAACGGTGGAATTTCTGCAGGACGCCGATTCGGGCGCGTTCTACTTCATCGAGGTCAATCCGCGCATCCAGGTCGAACATACCGTGACCGAATGCGCCACCGGCATTGACCTGGTCAAGGCGCAGATCCGAATTGCCGCGGGGGCCCGGGTCGGCGATGCCGCCTCCAGCGGTGTGCCGCCGCAGCAGGACATACGGCTGCTGTCGCATGCGCTGCAATGCCGCGTCACCACCGAGGATCCCAACAACCAGTTCATTCCCGACTACGGCCGCCTGACCGCGTACCGCAGTCCCGCGGGCTTCGGCGTGCGCCTGGACGCCGGTACGGCCTACGCCGGCGCGGTGGTCACGCGTTCGTATGACTCGCTGCTGGTGAAGGTGACCACCTGGGCGGCCACGCCGGAGGAAACCATAGCGCGCATGCATCGCGCGTTATGGGAGTTCCGGATCCGCGGCGTGGCGACCAACCTGCGCTTTCTCGACCAGATCATCACGCACCCGCGCTTTGCGCACGCCGATTACACCACCCGCTTCATCGAGGAGACGCCGGAGCTGTTCGATGCGCCTGCGCGGCGCGACCGCGCCACCCGCCTCCTGGCCTTTCTGGCTGACACGCTGGTCAACGGCAACCCGGAGGTGAAGGACCGACCGCGGCCGGAGCGGTTGACGCTGACCCGAGCGCCGCGGCTGCCGGCCGGGATGCCGCCGGCTGGAGTGCCGCTGGCCGGCACGCGCCAGCGCCTGGATGAACTCGGCCCGGAGCGCTTTGCGCAGTGGATGCTCGCCGAGCAGCGCGTGCTGATCACCGACACCACCATGCGGGACGCCCACCAGTCGCTGCTGGCAACGCGGCTGCGGACCTTCGACCTGGTGGCGATCGCTCCGGCGTATGCCGCGCTGCTGCCGCAGCTGTTCTCGGTGGAGTGCTGGGGCGGCGCGACCTTCGACGTGGCGATGCGCTTCCTGAAGGAGGATCCCTGGGAGCGGCTCGAGCAAGTGCGCGAGGGCGCGCCGAATCTGCTGCTGCAGATGCTGCTGCGTTCGGCCAACGCGGTGGGCTATTCCAATTACCCGGACAACGTCGTGCGTCACTTCGTGCAGCAGGCTGCCGCGAGCGGCATCGATCTGTTCCGCGTCTTCGACTCGCTCAACTGGGTGGAGAACATGCGCGTTGCGATGGACGCGGTGCTTGCCAGCGGCCGCCTGTGCGAGGCGGCGATCTGCTACACCGGCAACCTCACCGACCCACACGAGCGCAAGTACACGCTCGACTACTACCTGCGGCTGGCGCGAGAACTCAAGCGCGCCGGTACGCACATCCTGGGGATCAAGGACATGGCGGGACTGTGCCAGCCGCGCGCTGCCGCAGAACTGGTCCGCGCGCTCAAGGCTGAGACGGGCCTGCCAGTGCACTTCCATACCCACGACACCAGTGGTATTGCCTCGGCGAGCATATTCGCGGCGATCGAGGCGGGCGTGGATGCGGTGGATGGTGCGATGGACGCCATGAGCGGGCTGACCTCGCAGCCCAACCTGGGCTCGATCGTCCAGGCGCTGCGCCGCGGACCGCGCGATTCCACGCTCGATCCCGAGCAGGTGCGGGTGATCTCGAATTACTGGGGGCAGGTGCGCCGCAATTACGCCGCATTCGAGAGCGACAACCGCGCCGGCGCCTCCGAAGTCTACGTTCACGGCATGCCCGGCGGTCAGTACACCAACCTGCGGCAGCAGGCGCGCGCGCTCGGGATCGACGACGTACGCTGGCCCCAAGTGGCGCGCGCCTATGCCGAGGTTAATGAGATGCTTGGCGACATCGTCAAGGTGACGCCAACTTCCAAGGTTGTCGGCGATCTGGCATTGATGATGGTGACCAATGGGCTCACCGGCACCGAGGTGCTCGACCCAGGCATTGAGGTCGCCTTTCCGGAATCGGTCGTGCAGCTGTTCAACGGCGATCTCGGGCAGCCCCACGGCGGTTTTCCGCAGTCCCTGCAGCGCAAGGTGCTCAAAGGGGCCGCGCCGCGCCATACCCGCCGCCCTGGCGAGGACCTGCCGCCGGCGGACCTCGAGCGGCTGCGCGTTGAGGCCAGTGCGAGTGCGGCTCACCCGGTGAGCGAGCAGCAATTCGCCTCCTATCTGATGTACCCGAAGGTGTTCGCCGATTACGCGAATCACCGGCGGCGCTTCGGCAATGTCGCGATCGTGCCGACAGCGGTGTTTTTTTACGGCATGCAGCCAGGCCAGGAACTGAGCGTGGAGCTCGAACGTGGCAAGACCTTGATCGTGCGCTACGTGACGCATAGCGAACCGCACGAAGATGGGACCCGTACGGTGTTTTTCGAGCTCAACGGTCAGCCGCGCTCGATCCGCGTCGCCGACCGCAGCCTCACGCCCAAGCGAGCCGCGCACCGCAAAGCCGATCCGGGCAACCCGCATCACATCGGCGCGCCGATGCCTGGCACCGTCGCCACCGTCAGCGTCTCGGTGGGTCAGAGCGTCGCGCGCGGGCAGGTGGTGGCGACCCTGGAGGCGATGAAAATGGAAGCCACCGTGTCCGCCGAAGTCGACGGCGTGGTGGCAGAGGTGCTCGCCCAGCCGGCGATGCAGGTGGATGCCAAGGACCTGTTGGCCGTATTGCGTTGAATGCAGGCCGCGTCAGGTGCGGGGGCGGCCGCCGGCTCAGCGCAAGGTGCGCGCGGTCCTGCACCCGCCGCGGCGGGCCTACTTCTCCAGCCGCAGCAGCTGCGGATCGGTCTCGGGTTGCGGCGGTAGCCCGGTGATGCTCGCCAGCTGCGACAGTGACGGCATCCCGTCGGTATGCTGCACGTGACCGGCGGCGTCCTTGTAGAACAGGCCGGGCGTGCCTTCCACATTCGCATCCTGCATCAGCTTCAGATTTGCATCGAGGCGCACCTTCATCGCGGCAGTGATGGGGATGCCGGCGATGCCGCCGCTCTCAGTCTTTATGTCGAAGTTCTGCTGTGACTTCTGCATCGCAGCCGCGCCGCCCTTCAGCAGGGCTGCGGCCTTGGCCGCCGAGTCCCGGTGCAGAAATCCGACCGGAACCCACCTGACCTGCAGTCCCACGGCCTCATAGGGCTTGAGCGCAATCCACAGCATGTGGCAGAAAATGCAGTTGGGGTCCATGACTGCGTAGATCACGGCCTTCGGAGCCCCACTCGCGCCAGTGGCCACGATATTCGCTTGCTGCAGCCGTCCCCACAGTGCAGTGAGGTCGGGCTGCGGCACGTACTGCGTCACATATTGCTGCGACAGATCTACCCCGGAACTGGCTAGCAGGTGGCCCGCGAGCAGCGTTTGACCGTCGGCGGTGCTGTAGAAAATATCGTACCGACGGTTCGGATCGCGCAACACCCAGCCGGTCAGGCCCGAGGCCGCCTTGAAGCTCCTGACGATGTGGAAGCCTTGCTGCAGCGGAAACGCGAGCGCCGGTGGCGTGGCTTGCGTTGCGGATGCGGAAGCTCGCGCGGCCAGCACCCCCGCGGAGCCGGCGCAGGCAAGCGCCGTGGCCACAGTCACGGTCACCAGAAATCTGCGTCTGTAACCGGCGCGCCGTAAGCGATCCATGTCAGCCCCGTTGTAGTTTCGAGCAGCCAATGCTACCTGCCATGGTAACCCGCGGAGTAGGCCTCAGTCGCGGTTTCTGCGACACGAGCCCGACCGGCACTGAAGCAGGACTACAGCGGTGATTGGCCCGGGCCGCTACACTGCGCGCCCCTCGCCGCGCCGCACCGTTATGGAATCTCAAGCTGCCGGGCCTCCCGTCCCGCTGTCCTTTGCCGATCTGGGCCTCGCCGAGGCCGTCGTACAGGCGTTGCGCGATGTCGGCTACGAGGTGCCGACGCCAATCCAGGCTGCGACCATTCCCGTGCTGCTGGGTGGCGCCGATCTGCTGGGCCAGGCGAACACCGGGACCGGCAAGACGGCGGCGTTTGCGCTGCCGCTGCTGTCGCAGCTCAATCTGTCGCAGCGCGAGCCCCAGGCGCTGGTGCTCGTTCCCACGCGCGAGCTGGCCATCCAGGTCGCCGAGGCGTTCCAGAAGTACGCCGCGCATCTGCGCGGCTTCCACGTGCTGCCGATCTATGGCGGGCAGAGCTACACGCCCCAGCTCAGCGCGTTGCAACGCGGAACGCACGTGGTGGTTGGCACGCCCGGCCGCATCATGGATCACCTTGAGCGTGGCACGCTGGCGCTGGATGCGATTCGCTTCGTGGTGCTGGATGAAGCCGACGAGATGCTGGCGATGGGTTTCATCGATGCGATCGACGCGATCCTCGCGCGCACGCCGCGTGACAAGCAGGTTGCACTGTTTTCCGCGACGCTGCCAGCGGCGATCCGGCAGATTTCGCAGCGGCATCTGCGCGCGCCGCGCGAGATCACCATCAAGGCGAAGACGACCACCGCTGCCAATATTCATCAGCGCTACTGGCTGGTGAGCGGCATGCACAAGCTCGATGCGCTGACCCGCATCCTCGAGGTGGAAACCTTTGATGCGATGCTGGTGTTCGTGCGCACCAAGCAATCCACGGTGGAGCTGGCCGAACGGCTGATCGCCCGCGGCTTCGCCGCCGCGGCGCTCAATGGCGACATCCAGCAGGCGCAGCGCGAGCGCACCGTCGCGCAGCTGAAATCCGGCGCCATCGACATCCTGGTTGCAACCGATGTCGCGGCGCGCGGCCTGGACGTCGATCGGATCGGGCACGTGGTGAATTTCGACGTGCCGCACGACCCCGAGTCCTATGTGCACCGGATCGGCCGCACCGGCCGCGCCGGCCGCAGTGGCGAGGCGATCCTGTTCATCGCGCCGCGTGAACGCAATATGTTGCGAGCCATCGAGCGCGCGACACGCCAACCGATCGAGGCGATGAACCTGCCGACTCTCGATGACGTCAACCAGCGCCGCATCGGGCGCTTCAAGGAGCGCATGGCCGGTGCCCTGAACGGCGGCGCCTCGGGGGTCTACCGCGCGATCGTTGAGGACTTCGTGCGCGAAAGCGGCGCGGATGTCGTCGATGTGGCGGCGGCGCTCGCCTGCCTGGCGCAGGGCCGAACACCGCTGATCCTGAGCACCCGGCCCGCGCACGGCGAGGGCGCGACGGCGCCGGGCGAAGGCGCGCGGACACCGCGGATGCACGCGGAGCGGGCGCAGCGCGAGCATCACGGACCGGCCGGGAGCGCGCCCCGCAGCGCGCGCGGCAAGGGCTCGCGTTTCGGGCCGCAGCAGACCTATCGGCTGGAAGTCGGCCGCGCGCATGGCGTGCAGCCGGGCAATATCGTCGGTGCGATCGCCAATGAGGCCGACCTGGACGGCTCGCAGATCAATGGCCTCGACATCCAGGATGATCACAGCTTCGTGCGTCTGCCGGCCGGCATGCCGCCACAGGTGCTCGAGCGCCTGCAGCAGGTACGGGTGCGCGGGCAGGCACTGGCGGCGAGCGCGGTCGAACGGCGAACGCCATTGCGCCCCAAGAAGGTCAAGCCGCATCGCGGGCGGGTGACGTAGCCCGCCGATCCAGCTCCCAAAGGTCAGGCGTGGCGCAGCCGTAGGCGCCTCCGAGTGTCGCCCCATATATCCAATGCAGGAACAGTGTCAGGGTCGGCGTCGCCATGCCCAGGTCCAGCCCGAACAGTCCCTCGCCCGCCGCCGGCATGATGATGAGCATGACCCCGAGCCAGACGACGCTCGCGAAGAACAGCCCATTGACCCAATGTGCAAAAAACATCCTGCGGTCGGCCCAGACGAACAGGAACCCCCACAACAGCACCCCGACGAAGGCATTGGCTGCCCAGCCGACCGCAAGCGAGCGCGAGCCGAGCGCGTGCGCCAATATCGCTACCAGGTTTAGTTGCGGCATCACGCCGGCCGCCTGCTTCAACGTCAATACGATCACGAGCACGATCGTCGCCACCAGGCCGGCAGCCAACCCCCGACCGATCGAACTCGTCTGTAAGACTTTCATGATTGACCCCCCCGCGTGCGCAGCGCGACGCGTGCAATGAGCCGATGGCAATTGATTAGAGCCCCGGTGCGGCAAAAAGTCGCGAACTATTTGACCGGCGGGGCCGCGGCGAGCAGTCGGGGCGGCCGTCGCCAGCGCTGGGGGTACCAAATGCCTTCATAATCAATCGGTAACAGCGTCGCGTCGATCCAAGCCGCGTGTGAGTGCGAGCGCGGCGGTGAGCGTAGGCGGGACCGGGAATGCAGCGGACGCGCGCAAGCGCTACCATTCGCGCGGCGAACGCCGCTGTTCTGGGGGAGATCATGACCAACCATTCAATGCACGCCAACCTCACGGGTACGCTCGCGCGGTCCACCGCCGCGCTGCTGTTTGCGATAGGCGGCGCACTCGCCGGCCGTACAGTCTGGGCGGCAAACGCGCCGGCAGGCTATCACCTGATCCACACGTATCACGTTGCCGAAGCCGGAGGGTTCTGGGATTACATGAGCGTCGATAGCGATGCGCATCGGCTGTACATCTCGCGCGGCAACCACGTGGCGGTCATGGATACCCGCACGGGCAGGATCATCGGAGACATACCCGATGGCCACGTGGTGCACGGCATCGCGCTGGCACCGCGGCTGGGACGTGGTTTCATCAGTGATGGAACGTCACCGGCCGCGGTGATCGTGTTCGATCTGAAGAGCCTGAAGGTGCTTCAGCGGGTGAAGGTTCCCGCCAACGGCGCCGACTGCATCGTCTACGATCCGGTGTCCAAGCGCGTATTCACGTTCAACGGTGCGAGCGGCAGCGCCACCGCTATTGATGCGGCCAGCGGCCACGTGGTCGGATCGATCGATCTGGGCGGACGGCCGGAATTCGCGGTGGCCGATGGGCGCGGCCATCTCTATAACAACCTCGAGGACAAGAGCGAGGAGCTGGAGATCGACACCGCAACGCTGCGGATCACACATCGCTGGCCGCTTGCGCCGTGCGAGAGCCCGTCGGGATTGGCGATCGATGCCGCGCACCGGCGCCTGTTCGTCGGCTGTCACAATCTGAAGATGGCCGTGCTGAACGCGGATACGGGCATGGTGGTCACCACGCTGCCGATCGGCGCGGGTGTCGACGCGAACCGCTACGATCCCGGAACCGGACTCGCCTTCAGTTCCAACGGCCAGGCCGCGACGCTCACCGTCGTGCGCGAAAAGTCACCCCAGCAGTTCACCGAGGTCGGCGATGTGACCTCGGAGCCGGCCGCGCGCACCATGGCCATCGATCTGAAGACGCACGATCTATTTCTGGCGACGGCCACCATGGGACCTCGGCCGAAGGTCGCCACCGCGCAGAATCCGCGCCGCTTCCCGCGCATGATTGCAGGGACGTTTCGGATTCTGGAGTATGCGCGATAGGCGATAGGGCCTGATCGGACGGGCATTTCCGGACCGCCGTGAACCCGTCCGTGGGGGCTGCGGGCAAAACATCCCTGTTTTGCACGCTCCGGAAACGCCCGTCCAATCAGGCCCTGCGGCGTCGGGGGGGTTCTGACGCGCGATCTGATCTCGCGAAGTACGAATGCGCACGGGCTTCGGCAGAGGCGGCCGTGCATCCCTACCGGGACGCACCCATGGAAGGCTGCGAAAACGAGCAACGAGTACGGCCTCCTCGGATGCAGTTCGGTCCTGCGAGTGCGGCGGCAGCAGACGCGCCACGACTTTGCCGTGCGAGGTAACCACGACACTCTCCCCGGCTGCGACCCGGCGCAAATACTCGGGCAGCCGCGTTTTGAGAGTTCTTGCACCGTCAGCTTCTCGATCGGCCGACGGGCGTCTGCGGCGATGAACGGGAGCAGTTGCAGCAGCATATCGCGATAGCTCTTTTGGGTATTGGGCGAGAGATTGCGCGCGCCGACCACATGCTCGAGCAGAAAGCGGCGGACCCAAGGCGCAATCATCGTGGTATCAGCCATGACGGTGCCCTCCCGCATAGCGCCGGGGTCGCGCGTGCTGCAAGTAGCGCAGCAGCGCATTGCCTACGGACCTAACCAAGGGGTACTGCTGAGTGCGCCCACGGGAATGGCGTATTGGAGACTCCCATAAAACGTCCATGTGGGCGCATATGGCAGCGATTCGCCGCTCAAATTAACTATGTATGATGGGTCGCCGGGATGGCTTCCGGTGTAGTCAGTACAGCCCGTTGGCGAGTTGCTGGGAGCAACGCCGGGCGCGCACTGAGCCGTAACGCCGTGGCACTGAAATGACCCACATTCGCTTCGAAGGAGGCTTCGATTCCCTTGAGAATGGAGAAAGGGATATACCTTCGATCCGAACATCCCCGAAGATACGGCCGAGGCTAATAATGGAGAACTCGGAGTCCCAGCTCATACGCTTCCCAGCCACAAGCTGCAGCGTGGGAGTGAACTGCCAGCTTATCTGGCCGAAAACGGCATGGGACTCACGTGTGGATATTTCGCCGTCGACCCAGGCAGAAACTTCCGGAGCTGCTGGCGAGAACGGCGGCTGAACGTTGAGACTGTATCCATTTGCGATCCACCTGCTGTAGTACATCATTGCGCCGGCGATCCAGCTGAATGGACCAGTCGTGAGCGAAATTGCGTCGAATTCCCCGCTGTAGTTGGACGTGTGGTTAACGGACTGGGTGAACTGCCCACATTCAAAGTGTCGTTGCTGGCGCTGGATACCTGGTCCTGGTCAATTTCCCCGACGCCGCCCAGGGCACGCAACACGATACCGCCCGGTAACGTGTATCGCGCCTCCACGCTGTATTCGGCGGAGTCAGTATCGGCCTTTGCCATGTAAGAAGCCCAGTCATTCCGTTCATAGGGCGATCCCAAGTAGGCTTCCGCATAGATCGCCCGGCAGTCACCATCAGGTGTGGTCACATGGCTACCTGCCGTTCTCACAGGACGGCGGCGCGCTATTGTTCCATCTGATCAGCAAGCTCTACGAGCGCGTCTCGCTCATCGTCACGACGAATCTGTCGTTCGGCGAATGGAGCAGCGTCTTCGGTGACAACTCACCCACCCGCTGCGAAATCATCGAGACCGGCAACGACAGCTATCGCTTCAAGAAGCGAAGCTGATCTGCCCGGCCTTCGACCGGTCAGACCGCGTTGCTGCTTGAACCCATAAATCCTGATCAGCCCCGGGAACCGAGCCAGATACCCTGGTCAATGTTGGACGTCGGTAGCTGATCAATCTTGGAAGCCGATTGACAGCCGAAGGCGGCGAGCAGCCACTTCAGCCTATCGGCACGAACGCCGACGGCGCGCGAGAGCGTGGACCGGGAATTGGCAGACAGGACCGGTTGGCCAGCCGTGCACGCGTTGTGCGAGGTGTTGGCCGAGCTGATCCGCGTCGGTCGGAAGCGCGAGGTGCTTTACGGAGTCATTGCTTGCGCTGAATCAGCTCTAGAGGGATGCCCGAGTTGTCCCTGATGAAGGCGAAGACCGTTGTCTTGTTCTCGATCGGGCCGAGCGCAACGTCGACGCCCTTGGACTTGAGCTCCGCAATGGCGGCTCTGACATCCTTGACCGCGAACCCGACGTGCTTCATGCCGTAGACGTGCAGATCGGCGGACGGATCGTGTCGGTAGTCGGGCATCGCGCGGCCGTCCATGGGGTGGAACAGCTCCACGTGAAAGCTGCCGCGCTGCAGCAGCGCGATTTGCATGCTCTTCCCATCCGTGCGCCGCACGAGATGGAATCCGAGCATCTGCTCGTACCAGTCGATGGACTTCTGGAGATCCGGGACGCTGAGACCGACATGATCGACCGTCAGCTCGAATGACGGGCCCTTCGCCTGCGCGCGCACCGATTGCGCGCCGAAACCTTGCCATGCCAGAGCGGCGAACGCCGCGATGGCGATCAAGCTTAGAACTCTTCCCCGCATTTCTCCGCCCTCTGCCGGCAATCGCTAGGGTGGGAAGTATAGCCTGTAGAGGGGTCCGGGCCATGGCGACTTTCGGCGCATGCATTGCAGCGAGCCCCTTCGGACTGCTGCGCGACCTGCAGGACCTGTGGCTGATGGTAAACGAAGCGATCAAAGCCTTCGGTGTAGAGGTCGACCCCGTCGGGAATCGTGGGGAAGGCTGATACGTCAGGGGAAGCGAGTGGCAATGGCAACCTGACGCTCTGCCGGTATATTGACGGCGGCACGTGTGGACAGAGAGAGCAGCGCGACACGGGAAGTCCTCAGTGGTGGGTGGGGTGAACACCCAACTGGAAACCCGCGAGTCGGCTCTGCAAGCGGACGCAAAACCTTCCGTGGGCGGAAGCTTGATACCTTGTCCGAGAGCTGGATGCCGGAAATCGGCCCGTCCAGTTCGATGAGAAGGATGTGGAAACGGAGTCATGGTGCGTCAATTGCGACACCGCCAGACGAAAGGGGCGGCAACGGTTGAGACAACCCTAAAGCCACCGCGCCACATCCCTACTCTACGAGGCGGGCCGGGTGTCGGGAACCATCATTGCCGCCCATACCTCGGATTTCGACTACAAGGGTCACGTGCATCACGCCACGGAAAATGATCCGCAATACGAAATCCAGAGCGACAGGACCGACCACGTCGCCGCACACAGGGGCAGTGCTCTCGAACTTGCGCCGCACCGGCGCTATCGTTGAGCTATTTCCTGAGCTATTGCCCTATTGGCTCCTGCAAGCTCGGCGAGGCGTCTTTGAGCTCTGCGGAGCCCACCGGCAGACCATTCATTTGAAGTATATAAGCCACTATGTCGAGGTAGGTCTTCTGGCTGAGGCTCCCAGGGGCGGCCAGAGGCATCGTGGTGCGAGTTCGATCGACCAGATCACCTAACTTGCCCCACATCGCCAGGAATGCATCGCCCTCGAGAGCGGGAGCCTGCGCGCGTCCGCTCAAGTCTGCTTGATGGCAACCGCTGCAGTTTTGCGTGTATGCAGACTTGCCGCGCACTGCTTGTTGCGACGTGTAAACTCTCGCCGCGTCCTGCCGCGGCTTGACCGGCTCAATTCGCAACAACGCGCCCTGATCCTCGTCCGTGAGGACATAGAGATCGCCGTCCGGCCCTTGGCGCACATCGCGAATGCGTTGGTGCAAATTCTCCAGCAATCGTTCCCGGCGAATCGGTCCAATGTCGTTGATGACGATACGTTCGAGGAACTGACCTTTCAGTGCGCCGACGAAGATATTGCCCTTCCAATTCGGAAACTGCTCGCCTGTGTAGAATGCCAGGCCCGAAGGAGCTATACACGGAACCCAGATGAGAAGGGGCTGCGCGATTCCCGGCAAATAACCATTGAGGTAGCCCGGATTCACGGCCGAAGGATCGCCAAGCGCAATGGGGCCGCCGATGTGATCGCCGCTATAGTCGTAGCCGACACCCACGATGGGCCAGCCATAATTTGCGCCAGGCTTAAGGATAATGAGCTTGTCGTCATCCTGCGGGCCGTTTTCGGCCTCCCAGATCGCTCCCGTGAATGGATCGACAGCCATGCCGGTGATATTGCGATGGCCCATGGTGTAAATCGCCGGCCTATAGCCGGACTTGCCGACGAAGGGATTATCCTGGGGAATGGTGCCGTCGGGATTGAGGCGTAGAACTTTGCCGCCGTCGCTGGTCGGGTCCTGCGCGCGGCCCCCTCTCGAGTGGACATATTTCCCGGAATTCGCCGGAGCACCAGGAGCGCCAGTGCCCATATATAGCTTGCCGTCCGGACCGAAGACGATTCTTACGGCGGAGTCTTGAGCGATACTGTCGTCTATTACGTTGTTATCAACGAATATATCATGAACGTCCGTGAGGGCATGGCCGTTCCAAACGCCACGCGCGACGGCATCGGTCATCGCTTTTTTACCTGTACCTATGGCCCTCCTGACGGCAGCAGGTCCACGGCGCCTGATAGGAATATAGTTGGGACCAAGATGCACGGGTTTGTTGTAGGAAAGAAAAACGTAATGATTCTGGGCAAAGTGGGGATCCAGAGCAATGTCGAGTAATCCATTCGTTCCCCCGAGGGCGTACACCGGCGGCACGCCAGCGATAGGAGTGGGATCGAGCACGCCGTCGCGAATGATGCGGAGGCGACCGGGCCGCTCAGTGACCAGAATCGATCCGTCGGGCAAGAAGGCCATGCCCCACGGATGGACCAATCCTTTGGTGACCACAACGACGCGAAAATTAGCGGCGAGTGTGTGGTAAATGAACGGACCGGAACCGAGGGTCGCGGCAGGCGGGCGCTGGGCGTACGCGACTCCAATCAGAGCGGAAAGTCCGGCTACGATTCCAAAGCAACGTGTGAACCGCGACGCGCTCGCGACATTTTTCATTGATGATTCCCCCAACGAACCAATCTGCCGTAGCCGAGACGATCAGGATTCTTGCGAGTGGCTTCCGTGGCGTAGCGTCTGGAACTACGCTCTGATCCCGACGCAGCAGGTCACTGCGCAGCCGGCCCGGCACCGCGCAGCTTGAATACCCACAGCGTGGTGGTGCCGGCCGGATCGGTAATCTCGGGAGTCAGTGTATTTCCAGTCGAATCCAGCACGCTGCCGCCGCCGGCGACCACGGCGACATACTGCACGCCTCCCGCTTCGTAGGTGATCGGCGAGGAGCTCGGCGCGGAGTTCAGCGTCGTGTGCCACAACAGCTGGCCGGTCGCGGAATCATACGCATGAAACTCGCGATCGTGCGAGCCGCTGAATACCACGCCACCGGCCGATGCCAGCATCGAGCTTTCGATGGGTGCGCGCTGACGCATGGTCCATACGATCTGCCGCGTTCTGAGGTTGATCGCCTCGATGCGGCCGAACTTGCCGTCGCTGCCGTGCCGGGGAATTGGCTTACCGCGTATATCGACCCCGCCGGCCGCCACCGCGGCCGGAGCGCGCGCCGTGAACGTGGAATTCGTGCAGTTCTCGAGCAGCGGCACGTACAGGATATCGGTGGTCGGATCGAACGAGGTCGCGAGCCAGTTGCGTGCGCCCTGCTGGCTCGGACAGACGTAATCGGACCTACCGCTCACTCGATTTTCGAGGGCCGGCCTGACGATCTTGGCGCCGGTCCTCGGATCGATGCGCACCACCAGGTTCTGTAACCCGGCATCCTTGGAGAACTCGTACTTGCCATTGGCGCGGTTGAGCGCATCGAAGATCGCCAATTTACCGCCCGTGACCAGCAGCTTGGTCGGTTTGCCGTCGACCGGCAGTGTGATCAGCGATTGCTCGAACACCCAGTCCAGGTCCCAGACATCACGGTTCATGTGCTGGTAGTACCACACCAGCTTTCCGGTGTCGGGGTCGAGCGCCAGCGTCGAGTCGGTATACAGCGCGGCGTTCGACTTGCCCTTGTGCGGCTGCGGCAGCAGCAACGTGCCGGCGTCATAGGTGTTGCCGGTGCCGAAGTACACCAGGTTCAGCTGCGGGTCATAGCTGCCGACCGTCCATACCCCGGAGCCATAGCGCTGGCTGACCGGAGCTCCATTCCAGCTGTCCCCTCCGGGTTCTCCCGGTCGGGCGATCGTATGAAAGCGCCACAGCTCCTTGCCGCTCTGCCCGTCCAGGCCGACGATGAAGTCCCCGCCGGCGGTGTTGACCCCGAGGCTCACGCCGATGACCACCTTGCCGTGCGCCACGACCGGACCGCCGGAGAGCGTTACGCCCTGGCCGGGCGCGATGATCCGCGCATCCCAGATCAGGCTGCCGCTCTTTACATCCAGTGCCACGACATGGCCATCGGCGGTGGGCACGTACAGCTTGTCCTGGTAGATGGCCATGCTCTTGACGTGAGCATATCGGCCGTTGTTCAGCCTGGCCGGCAGCGGGCGTATGTACTGCCACAGGATGCTGCCGTCGGCGGCGTTGAGCGCCTCCACCGTGTTGGCACTCTCGATGAACAGCACTCCATCGTGCACCAGCGGGGTCATCTCGTTGCCGCTGACCGGCAGCGCCAGGGTCCAGGCGACGCTCAGGTCGGCAGCGTTGCGCGTATTGATCTGGTCGAGCCGGCTGTAGCCGGTGGCACCGTAGGTACCCCGCCACATCAGCCAGTCGGCTGCGGACGGATTGGCCAGCATCTGCGCGGTGACCGGGGCGAGCTTGTTCAGCAGGGCCGCCCGGCGCGCCATGGCCGCCCGGTAGACCGCGTCGTGGTTGTCGAGGCCGTGGAAGGGGCCGCCCCCGCGCCGGCGCGCCGGCCCTGCCCCCGCGAGCGCTGCCGCCGACAGCTCGGCCGCCCCGGCGCGCTCGCCGTTCTGCTGCAGCAGGTAGGCGCCGATGTCGGAGTAGGTCCGGCTCGTCAGGCTGCTTGGGGCGGCCGGCGGCATCTTCGTCGCCACGTAACTCAGCAGCGCCGCCGCCGACTGGTTATGCCACTGCGCCTGGAACAACGGTCCCTTGATCGGCGGGCCGAACTGGCCGTCATCCAGGTGGGCGCCGTGACACGAGGCGCAATTGTCGTTATAGGCCGAGCGGCCGCGCACAGCCTGTGCATCGGTGTAGCTGACCGGGCCGCTGTCGAACAGGCCCTGCGCCGGCTGCCGCGCCCGCGCCGGTGTCGGCGCCGTCATGCACAGTCCGGCCAGCGCGGCCAGCGCGCCAATATAGGCGGGACGAACCCAACCCGGGCGACAAGACGGGTCCATTGGGCTGGAGTATGTCCTTGATGACAGCATAATCCAGCGCCTCAGAAGGTTCTGCGCACCTCCAGACCAAGTTGCCGCGGATTCCCGTATAGCCCAGTACCCTCCAGGTATACCGAGTTGGCGAGATTGGTTCCATAGATCGTCGCTGTCCAGGGACCGGCTTCCCAATCCAGGTACGCGCTCCACAGGAAATACCCCGGCAGCAGGTAGTAGTTGTCGGACTGAAAAATATCCGAATAAGCCTTGCTCCTGTACGAGTACTGCACGCGCGGCACCACGTACATGTCACCCACGGGAATGCTGTATCGGAGCGTCCCATTAAACGTATATTGGGACGCATTTGGCAGCGGTTCTCCGCTCAAATTAAGCATGTATGGCAAGTAGTTGGAGCAGCCAGTT
>Ga0307373_10006558_pt1 | contig 18475 bp, 19 predicted proteins | sample OX2MG_FD_202534 | JGI IMG/M metagenome (GOLD analysis project Ga0307373, IMG submission 202534) | Soil microbial communities from Risofladan, Vaasa, Finland - OX-2 | ecosystem: Environmental > Terrestrial > Soil > Coastal area > Acid sulfate soil | place: Finland: Risofladan, Vaasa | collected...
GGGCGCGGCGGTCTCATGTTCATGCTGATCATATGGTTGCAGGGCATCTGGCTACCGCTCCACGGATACGACTTCGCCCGGACGCCGTTGTGGGCGGGGATCGCCATGTTGCCGCTCACCACCGGATTCCTGATCGCGGGTCCGTTGTCGGGGGTCCTGTCGGACCGGTACGGAGCACGTCCCTTCGCCACCGGCGGCATGCTCGGGTCGGCGGCCTCGTTCGTGGCACTGGAGCTCCTCCCTGTGAACTTCTCCTACTGGATCTTCGGGACGATCCTGCTGCTCCTCGGTCTCACCATGGGCGCCTTCGGCTCGCCGAACCGGGCCGGGGTGATGAACAGCCTTCCCCCCCAACACCGTGGGGCGGGCTCGGGCATGAACTCCACTTTCCAGAACTCCGCCCAGGTCCTCTCGATCGGGATCTTCTTCACCCTCATGATCGTCGGGTTGTCGTCGTCGCTCCCCGGTTCGATGTACCACGGCCTCGTGGCCCAGGGCGTGCCCACCGGTGTCGCCGACCGCGTGGCCCATCTCCCCCCCGTGTCGACGTTGTTCGCCGCCTTCTTGGGGTACAACCCGATGCAACATCTCCTCGGGAACTCCGTACTGTCGCAGCTCCCGGCCGGGCACCGGGCGGTGATCACGGGGCGCAGCTTCTTCCCCAACCTCATCTCGGTCCCGTTCCGCCAGGGGCTCCATGCCGCCTTCGACTTCGCCATCGTGGCTTGCCTCGTGGCGGCGGCGGCGTCGTGGATGCGGGGCGGGAAGTACGTCTATGTCGAGCCCGCGTCGAGCACGACGCGCGCCGTCGTCGACGCACGCGACGAGAAGGTCCGAGTGTGACAGCCCGACACCCCACCGGGGACGTCGCCATCGCGCCCAGCGAGCTCACCCTGCGCATCGGCGAGGTGGCCAAGCTGTGCGGTGTCACGACCCGGACCCTGCGCTACTGGGAGGAGATCGGCCTGGTGGCCCCGAGCGACCAGCGCCACGGGAGCGAGCGCGTCTTCGCCGGCTCACAGGTGGAACGGGCCAAGCGCATCCGGGAGCTCCAGACCCTGATGGGGTTCTCACTGGCCGAGATCCGAGTGGTCCTCGAGACCGAGGACGTCCTCGACGAGCTCCGCCACGCCTTCAAGGAGAACGCCCGGCCCGAGCTCCAGCGCCAGCTCCTCACCACCGCCATCGACGCCAACGACAAACTCGTGGCACGGCTCGACGACACCCTGGCACGCGTCAAGATCTTCCGCGACGAGTGCGTGGCCAAGGCCAAGCGCCTCCGCGCCCGGGCCGCAGAGCTCGACACCAAGATCGACGTCCCCTCCGGACCGACACAGCGGTGACGCCGCAACCCCGTCACCGAGGCTCGCAGTCGCTAGCCTTGCCGTTCGAACGATCATGACTTCGACCACCTTCGAGACCGCGTCCGATCTCCATGGCACCACTGCGATCGTCCGAACCGTCGACCTGACCAAGATCTACGCAGGCACCGACTTCCGCGCCGTCGACGAGCTCAACCTGTCGGTAGGGGTGGGAGAGATCTTCGGGCTCCTCGGGCCCAACGGAGCGGGGAAGACCACGACGGCGGGGATCCTCACCACTCGGGTCATCCCGACCTCGGGACAGGCCTTCATCGCCGACATCGACGTCGTCGCCCATCCGGCCCTCTCCAAACAGCTCGTGGGCGTGGTCTCGCAGACCAACACCCTGGACCGCCAGCTCAACGTGTGGGAGAACCTCTATTTCCACGGCCGTCTCTTCGGCATCGGGGCGGCCGAATCACGCCGGAGCGCCGACGAGCTCCTCGAGAAGTTCCAGCTCTCGAAATGGGCGAAGGCATCGGTCTACGCGCTCTCGGGCGGCATGGCCCAGCGACTCATGGTGGCCCGCTCGATCTTCCACAAACCGGCCGTCTTGTTCATGGACGAGCCGACCGCGGGCCTCGACCCCCAGAGCCGCCTCGTCCTGTGGGACATCCTGCGCGAGCTCAACTCCGAGGGACAGACGATCCTCCTCACCACCCACTACATGGAAGAGGCGGACCAGCTCTGCGGCCGGGTGGCGATCATGGACCACGGCAAGATCCTGGCCCTCGACACCCCCGCCCGGCTCAAGGAGGGAGTGGGGGCCGACACCATCGTGACGGTCAAGGCCACCGGCGACCAGCAACGACTTGCCGAGGTCCTCCAGCGCGAGGTCGCGGAGGTGAACCGCGTCCGACCGACCGACGCGGGGATCGAGCTGCATGTCCGAGGGAGGAACAGGCTGCTCCCCCGGCTGGTGGCCGCGGCCGAGGGCGGTGGCTTCGAGGTCGCCGATCTGTCGGTCTCCGAGCCCAGCCTGGAGACCGTCTTCATCAACCTCACCGGAAGAGAGCTCCGCGACTGATGACGACCACGGTGCCGAGCCCCACGGGCCACTCCTCCATCATCCCCACACCCTCCCGTTCCGCCGCCTCGGCGAGCCGCATCGCCCTCGGGGCGTTGATCCTCCGTGACCTCGTCGTGCTCCGGAAGCACCTCATCGAGTTCGCCTCCCGCACAGTGATCCAGCCGTTCCTCCTCTGCTTCGTCTTCCTCTACGTCTTCCCGAAGATCTGCCAAGCCGTCGGGGGCACCGGTGCCGGCGCGGCGCGGGCCGGCACCGGTGTCGGCGCGGCCCGGTCAAGCGCGGCGGCTTCGTCGGCATTCGCCACGGTGCTGGTTCCCGGAGTGGTGGGGATCTCCATCATGTTCCAGGGTGTACAAGCCGTGGCCCTGCAGATGTCCCAGGAGTTCGGATTCACCCGTGAGATCGAGGACCGCGTCCAAGCACCGTGCCCGATCTGGCTGGTGGCGGCGGCCAAGGTCCTGTCGGGGTCGGTCCAGGGGGTCATCTCTGCGGTCATCGTGCTGCCGATCGCCTCGGTGGTCCATGCCGCAGGCGTGGAGGCCCACCTCAACCTCCACTGGTGGATCATCCTCACGCTGCTCCCCATCGCCTGTGTGACCATGGCCTCGCTCGGTCTCGTGCTCGGCACCAGCTTCGAGCCGCGCAACATCGGCCTCATGTTCGGCTTCGTCGTCCTCCCCATCACCTTCCTCGGGGGCACCTACTACCAGTGGACCCGACTGGTCCCGGTCAAGGTCGGGGCGTGGCACTGGCTGCAGACAATCGTGCTCGTCAACCCCCTGATCTATGTGAACGAGGGCATGCGCGCCGCCTTCACGAACGCCCAGCACATGCACCTCTACATCATCTACCCCGTGCTCATCGGTTTCTGCACCGTGTTCCTCCGGATCGGCCTGCAAAACTTCCGCCGTCGCGTCCTGGCCTGAGGCCCCTCTCGTGCGGGTCACCGGACGTCTGCGACGGGAGGTCTTCTCGCCAACGTTCCTGGTTGTCGCGGTGTCGGTCCTCGTCTCGGGGTGTGCGGGAGGAACCCCGCACGCAACCCATCGGGCCACGAAGGCCCTGACGGCCGGCCCCGTCGCACCCGCCGGAACGCCCTACACCTGTGCTCCGGGTGTGAACGACGCCATCCAGGGCACCTACGGCGATGCTGCGGCCATCGGCTGGGCGGGGAACGACGAGGGCGTCGTGGCCTGCCTGGGCGGAAGCTTCTACGTCCAGGGCCAACTGCACCGGAGCTACGGCTATGGCGTCTATGACGACTCCAGGACCACATGGTCGGATCTCGACGGATATCTGCCCGCATTGGTGACGTCGTTCCACCGCGTCGGCACCGACATCTCCATCACGAACTTCGGAGACGAACTGACCTTCGGCGAAACCGCCTATGTGGCCATCTACAGCCGGGTGTCGGTGCGCAACCCGACTGGCCACCCCGTTCGCGTCGATCCTGAGCCGTCGACGGGCCTCATCCACCTCGACTCGGCACCCGTCGTCGTCAAGGCCCACACCACCGTCGACCACGACTACGTCGTCGCCGTCGACCGCTTCGGCCAGAGCTACCCCTGGCCCTCGTCCACACTGTTGCGAGGCGCCGGGAGCTTCGATCGGCACCTGACACACATGGAGACCTTCTGGAACGGGCAGCTGTCAGCGATCACCGCGCTGGCTCTGCCCGACCAGAGGCTCGTCGACGCCTATCGCAGCGGCTTCATCGCCACCCAGATCGCCAGGAGCAGCGTCCACCTCAACACCGGCGTGAACGGATACCAGTCCGAGTACAGCCACGACGTCGTCGGGATCCTCGCCAACCTCTTCACCCAGGGGGACTTCCAAGACGCCCACGCCCTGCTGACCGACGCCCGCAGTGTGGTCGGGGCACAGGTCCAATACGAAGACGGCCTGTGGACCTACGCGTGGCCGTGGGCCATCTATCTGTTGAAGACCGGCGACCTCGCCTTCGTCCGGGCCAACTTCTCGACCGAGGGCCCCACCGGTGCCACCGAGCCGAGCATCGAGGACGCCGCCCATGCCATCGCCGCGGACCGCACCGGCCCGGGCGGGATCATGCACGAGACCGATGACATCGACTCCAACGGCCTGTGGACCATCGACGACTTCGAGGCGCTCATGGGCCTGGCCGCCTACCGCTACCTCGCCGAGCAGGTGGGGAGCACGACCGAGGCGACGTGGGCGAACGGGCAGTACTCGAGCCTGTTGACCGCCACCAACAGCACCCTCGACGCCACCATCAGCCGGTACCACCTCGACTACCTGCCCTGCTCCATGGTCCAGCCGAACTCGTCGAACCGGTGTCGAAACCCCGAGGACGCCAACTGGGCCGCGCCCATGCTCTTCGGCCGGTGGGCCTGGGACGGGTCTCTCTTCGGCGCCGCACTCTCGGGACCGGGCATCGACCTGATCGACGCCACCTACTCCTACGGCTTGGCGCGGCTCGCCGGCAAGCTCCCGGCCAACACCGTGGGCGGCTACCCCACCCACTACTACTACTCGTCGGGGTACAACGCCGGCTACGGCAGCTGGGGTCTGGCGGGTGAGAGGTACCGAGACCAAGGAATCCTCGGCTACGAGTTCATGATCGACCGCACCCAGAGCGGCCCCTATTCGTGGTGGGAGAGCTCGAGCCCACCCGATCCGCGCTCACCGTGGGTCGGGTGCCATCCCGCCGGCGGCCAAGGATCCGCTCCCCACAGTTGGGGCATCGCCAATGCCAACAAGGTGCTGCTCGACTCCCTGGCCGCGCAACGGTCGGACGGTTCTCTGATCATCGGCCGGGGCGTCCCCGATGCGTGGGTGCGACCCGGTCGCTCCATGGCCGTGTCGAACTTCCCGACGACCGACGGACAGCGCCTGGGCTTCACCATCTCCGTGCGAGATGACGTCGTGACCTTGACACTCGACGGGGCCAAACCCTCGGGCCCGGTGCTGTTCGAGCTCCCCGCCTTCGTGGACAACATCGCCGGCTCGGGGGCCGGCACCGTCGACGACCAAACCGGCACCGTCACCCTTGCCCCCGGCGTCACCACGGTGACGGTGACGCTCAGCCACACGGTGACGCTCAGCCACTCGGTATGACAGCCACTCCGTGTGACAGCCACTCGGTATGACAGCCACTCGGTATGACAGCGCGCCGGGTGGGCTCGGAGTGAGCTCGGTCGTCATTGACGCGCCCCGAGGAGCGAGCCCCGCCGCCGGCCGGCGTCGCTGCGCCGGGGCGCCCAGCTCCAGCGCCGCAGTGACACGATCACACCGACCACCGCCCAGATGGCCATGATGAGGATGTCGCCCCACGGCCACGACGACACACCCCGTTGGACGTCGAAGGGCGTGAAGACGCCGGTGATCATGTGGCGCATCGGGAAGTACGAGGAGAACTGGGCCAGGCCCGAGCCCTTCTTCAACGGGTACCAGAGCCCCGACAAGAACAGCAGGACGAAGAACACGATCCCGATCACGGGGCCCCCCGCCTCCTGATTGGGGATCAGCGTGCTCGCGGCGATGCCGAGGGAGGTGAAGCAGATCGCCCCGACCAGCAAGACGACGGCCAAGGCACCGAAATTGTGGGGAAGCACGACGTGGTACCCGAACTTCCCGATGACCAGCAGCAGGACGACCTGGACGAACGAGATGATGAGGGCGTTGCCGAAAACGGCCGCCAACATCACCCAGGTCGGGAGTGGCGACAGCCGCATCCGTTTCAACAAGCCCATCTCCCGGCGCACGACCAGGGTGATCGCCAACATGTTGAAGCACGCCGACATCACGCCGTAGGCGGCGAATCCCGGGACGTAGTACTGGATCTCTCGGATGTTGCCCAATAACGGGATACGCGCATTTCCGGCCGCGGCGCCGAGAAGGACGAGGAACACCACGGAGAAGCCGACCGTGAACACCGCGGCGACCGGGTTCAGCCAGAAGCTGAGCTGCTCGTAGTGGACCTGGCGAGCGACGAGTCGCAGATCGGCCCGACCACGGAAGGTTCCCATACCGGTTCCCGAGCTCATGACGTGGACCCCGCCGTGGCGGTGTCGGGCTCGTACCCCGTCAGGCGCAGATAGATGTCCTCGAGGGTGAGCCGGTCCACGGTAAGACCGATCAGCTCGACGCCGTCGCGCAGCGCCCAGCTCGTGAGCGTGGCGAGCACCTCGATCTCCTTGTCCGTCTTGATCTCCAGAACTCCGGTCTCGGTGACCACGGCGGGGACGGGAAGATCGGCGAGAGCCGTAACGGGGGGAAGTCGGAAACGGATGGTGGCCTCGCCCACGTCGCGTCCGCCCAACGACTCCGGGGTGCCTTGCGCGATGATCCGACCGGAATTGATCACCGCCACCCGATCGGCGAGAGCCTCGGCCTCGTCCATGTAGTGCGTCGTGAGGATCACTGTCGTCCCCCCGCCGGTCATGGCCCGGACGAGGTCCCAGGCTCCCCGTCGAGCGGTGGGATCGAAACCGGTGGTGGGCTCGTCCAACACCAGCAGGTCCGGGTTCCCGATGATCCCGAGCCCCAGGTCGAGACGGCGCTGTTGGCCACCAGAGAGGGTCTTGATGCGCGCGTCGGCCTTGGCCTCGAGCCCCACCAGTTCGAGCACCTCGTCCACTGGACGGGGGGCGGGGAAATAGCCGGCATTGCGGGTGAGCGCCTGGCGGACCGACAAGAACGGCTCGACGGCGAGCTCCTGGAGAACGACCCCGAGACGCTCGCGCATTTGCCGACTGGTAGTGGGATCAGCGGGGTCGAACCCGAGCACCTCCACCCGGCCCCTGTCGCGTGTCCGGAACCCCTCGAGGATCTCGATCGTCGTCGTCTTGCCGGCACCGTTGGGCCCCAGCAGGGCGAATACCTCTCCCGGCTCCACCTCGAAGGCGACGTCGTCGACCGCGTCGATGTCGCCGTAGCGTTTGCTCAGTTGCTCAACAGACACTGACGCCACGCGACCTCCCTTCCGACGTTCCTTCGCATCTCGGAAACGACACACGAGCGCTTCTCGAGGCACCCGGCACGACGCGCTGTGACGACCACGTTACCGGCCTCCTGTCCGGCCCTCGGTCTGCCCTCGATCGACAGGTGGAGTCGGTGGCAGAGGAAATAGCATCACGGAACACCGCCGGGACACGATTTCGGCACGACCGCAAGGGATGGCTCTCGTGAACACGTTCCTTTCCGAGGTCAGAGAGACGATATTCGTGGGTCGCGACAGCGCATTCGGTCCGCTACCCCCGTTGCTGCTCGGCATGACCGTTGTCACGGGTCTGGTTGATTCGTTCAGCTACCTGGTCCTCGGACACGTCTTCGTCGCCAACATGACCGGCAACGTCGTCTTCTTGGCCTTCGCCTTGGTGGGCGCACCGGGATTCTCGATACCTGCCTCGTTGACGGCGTTGGGCGCGTTCGGCCTCGGAGCCGTGATCGGAGGGCGCGTGGGCTCGACGCTGGCGAAGCACCCGGCCCGACTGGTGAGCATCTCCACTTTGATCCAGGCCACCTTCATGACCGTCGCGGTCGTGTTGGCGGCGTTGAGTGGCGCCATGGTGACAGCCGGATTCCGCTACGGCCTGATCGCCGTTCTCGGGATCTCCATGGGGATCCAGAACGCGGCGGCCCGGAAGCTGGCGTTGCCCGACCTCACCACGACGGTGCTCACCATGACCATCACCGGGATCTCCGCGGACGGCCCACTGGCCGGTCGCACCGGGGCCAAGGCGGGCCGACGCGGTCTCACCGTCGTGGCTATGTTCCTGGGCGCTCTCGTGGGTGCGTTGTTCATCGTGCATGCCCAAACCGTGTACCCGCTCGCCATCGGTCTCGTCATGGTGGCGGGGGCCAGTGGTGTCACCCGGGTGCTCGGCGCCTCGAATCCCCCCTGGTCCGAGGCGCAAGTGTGAAGGGACCGCTCCGCTCAGGGGAACGGCGGCGGTGTCGGTCGGTTGCTCCGGGGCCGGGTGATCTCGAAGAACCCCGGCTCCGCGGCAATGACCTGGATGGCGTCCCACAGCGATACCGCGGAGCGCCCCGTCGGAGCGGGTGCCATCACCGGCCCTTTGAACCCGTAGGGCGGATCGGCCCGCACCACGATGGTCGGTGTTTGGGTCTTGGGCCCGCCGAACGCATAGGCGACGTCCATGGCCTCGACGATGGGGGTGTCCCACCGGTCGTCGTCAGCGGCTGCGATGAGCTCGGGTGCGAGCCCGGTGGCGGCCAGGCACGCCGACAACAACGACTCGTCGCGCACAGGAGTGTGGCCGAAGAACCCACGGCTCCACTCGGTGTAAAGCTCGTCGACCACCCCTTCGCCGGATTCGGCCCGAGCCGCTTCGAAGATCCGAAGCATGCGGTGCGACAGGGCATGTCCTGCCAGCGCCGCCTCGCGCCGGCGCTCGGGCATCGTCGGCACCACGGCGTAGTCGTCGCGGATCTCGAGGCAGTACGAGCGCCAGGTCACGGCCAGGTCCCGCTGCGGTGCGATCTCCTTCACCCACAGCGCCGTGATCCACGCCCATGGGCAACTGGGGTCGACGTACACCTCGACATCGGGCACGCTGCCAGATTAGACGGGGTCGTGGCGATGGCGACCTCGGCTGATGAGTCCCCTACCCAGTCCCCTACGACGACGTCTTCGGCGTGGTCGTGATGGTGGCGCCGGGCGGCAGCTGGAAGAGTGACGCCGGGGGTGATGCCGAGTAGCTCTTGATCTCGAAGCTGGTCGAGTCGGTGGCGACCTTGACGTAGCCGAGGATGCCCTGGGCGGTCGTGCAGATCGTGCTCGTGCCCGGAACGCCCGATGCGTTGAAGTCGACGCATTGCATGGAGAACCCGTTGACCGACATGGTGGACGACGTCACCTTGTCACCGGCCAGGCCAGCGGCAAGCGAGAAGTCCTTCAGGAACGTGGTCCAGTGGGCCGGGGTGTAGAGGTCGAAGATCTGGTTCTGGGCGGCGGCGTCGGCGCTCCCCAACTTCTGACACGACACCGAGCCACTGGGGGTCCCCGATCCCGATGCCGCCGAGCACGAGTACTCGCCCGACGAATTCACGATGATGTGCACGGTGCTCGAGCTCGCACCCGACGGCGTGGTCTCGAACGTGAGGCCCTGGGGCGGCTGCACTGCGTAGACGACCGTGGCGGGGGCGCTCCCGGTGGTCAAGTAGGTCGCTTCGAAGGTGGTGCTTTCACTCGACTTGATCTTGTTCGTGAAGGTGTCGATCGTGGCCATATTCCCCTTGACGGCGTGCTCGACCTTTCGAACGGCGCTGACGACCCCGCAACTCGTGAGCCCGACACTGCCCAACACGATGGCGCCAACAATGCGACGGCCCCCACGAGGACGACCCGAGAAGGCAGCAGCCCGGTCGGTGTTCCTGGTCATGGCACTTGCCTCCCAAGACGACCAGCCCCCAACGCGAGCGGGCGCAGGGACTCCACCGTCGAGAATACGACGCCTGCGGGCCCTGAGGCCGGATTCCGATGAGGCTGAACCGAGTCCGTCGGCCTTCCGACAAATCACCTCTGGGTGATGCCTACAGTGAGGAGGCTGACTGGTTGGCCGTGTCCGAGTTTCCGTCCCGAGCCAGCGCCGAAGGAGAGCCATGGTCGTGAACCCGGTCGCCGAAGAAGTGTTCATGTCATCTCCCGACGCCGCCGACGGGGTCGTCGCAATAGGCGTGAAGCGACAATTTGGATCGGTGCTCGCCCTGCGAGGCGTCGATTTCACGGCCCGGTACGGAGAGGTCACGGGGCTCGTCGGCCCCAACGGTGCCGGCAAGACCACACTGCTGCTCATCCTCGCCACCCTCCTGTTGCCCGATGAGGGCACGGTGAGGATCGCCGGTCACGATCCCGTGACAGAGACCGGCGCGGTGCGGGCCACCATGGGATGGGTGCCAGACGCCTTCGGTGTCTACGACAACCTCACGACGCGCGAGTACCTGCGATTCGCCGGCCTCGCCTACGGCCTGGGCAAGCGGTCCAACGCCAGAGCAGAAGAGCTCCTCGTGCTCAGTCGACTCCAGGACTACGGAGATCGCCCCGTCCACGTCTTGTCTCGGGGGCAGAAGCAGAGGCTCGGATTCGTCCGGTCACTCGTCCACATGCCCAGGGTGCTACTCCTCGACGAGCCCGCCGCGGGGCTCGACCCCTACAGCCGGGTGGAACTGCGCGACCAGCTGCGCCAGCTGGCGTCGGTGGGAGCAGCCGTCGTCGTCTCCAGCCACGTGTTGGCGGACCTCGAGCAGATGGCCGACCGGGTCGTCTTCGTCGACAGGGGTGTCACCGTCGGCGAGCGTCGTATCGATGACCTGGCCCGTGCTTCGGGGCCGCGGGTGTGGCGGTTACGGGCCTTGAACGAATCCGAGTTGGTGGCCGCGCTCGACCGGAACCACTACTCGCACGGCGCCGTGACTCCTGCCGGGGTGGACGTCGAGCTCCTCTCCGACGAGGCCGCCGCCGGTCTCATCGCCGGCCTGGTTCGCGACGGGGTCCACGTCGTGTCGTGCGCACCACTCACCACGTCATTGGAGGCGACATACCTCGCGCTCACCGGGGAGCAAGGATGAGCGGCGTCCTCACCGTGGCCCGGCTCGAGCTGAAGGTGCGGGTCCGCGCCGGGCGGTGGCGTTGGCTCCTGGCCGCATGGTTCGTGATCCTGGTCGGATTCACCGTCCTACTCCGCCTCGCCCTGTCGCGGGCTCACAACCTGGACGGAAACGTCGGGACCGTCATGTACGGAGGGCTCCAGCTGTTCCTCCTGGCTTTGGCGCTGCTCGTCATGCCCGCACTGACAGCCCAGTCGGTGAATGGGGACCGCGAACGCGGAACCCTGGGGGTCTTGCAGGTCACCGGGCTGTCGGCATTCGACATCGCCGGGGGGAAGCTCCTGGCCGCATGGGGTACGGCGTGCATCTTCTTGCTCGCCTCGGCTCCCCTCGTCGTCTGGTCGATGGTCGAGAAGGGCGTGCCGGCGATCCGGGTCGTGATCGTCACCCTCGTCGTGGCGCTGCTGCTGGGTGTGATCTGCGCCATTTCGTTGGGGTTGTCGGCTCTGCTGTCGCGTGGCACCACGTCCAGCGTCCTTTCCTACCTGTCGGTCTTTGCCCTCACCCTGGGCACGCTCATCGTGTTCGGGTTGGTCACGGTGGCCACGACCCAGACGCGCCCCGTTCACTACTCCACCGGGGACCCGAACGCTCCGGCGGGGTGCTGCACCACCGACGAGACCGTGGCCCGTACCGACCTGACCTGGTGGATCTTGGCCCCGAACCCCTTCGTGGTCCTGGCCGACGCCGCACCTGTCGTCGCCGAACGGCCGCCCGTCTGTCGCAGCTTCCGTACCGGCGGATCGGTCCGCACCTTCTGCACGGTGCAACCCCAGAATGGCGTCGACCCCCTCGGTGACATCAGCCGCAGCGTCCGGTCACTGCGATCGCCCCCGGGACAGCAGTCGAACGTCGCCCAGTTTCAAAGTGGCAACCGGACACCAGGTGGCAAGGACCTGGTGTGGCCCTACGGGCTCGGATTCGATGTGCTCCTCGGAGCCTTCATGTTCGGCGTGGCCACCCGGCGGTTGCGGACGCCCCGTCGGACCCTGCCCCGCGGAGTGCGGCTGGCCTGAACGCCGCCGGCCCTGGCCGGACCGTTTTGTAACGCGTTTGCAAAGGCCCCGGCTCTGGTCCCGGGCCGATCCGAGGTCCAAGATGAAGACGGTGCTGGATCATCGCACAAACCCCGTCCGTCGCCAGTGGTTCAACGACGCCCGCGACAACGGACGGCGGATGGAGGTCTCCACCCACGCCGACGAGGGGATCGTGATCGTGAGCCTGTGGCACGGTTCGATCTGTCGGGCCACCTTCCGCTTGCCAGTCGACGAAGCGCCCGGACTGATCCAGACGCTGGCCGACGCCTTGGGGGATCCCGCCCGACCATCGCCGTCTCCGGCTCGGAGGAGCCGCCCGACCTCGTTGCTCGAGATGGGTCGTGATCGAATGAGACGCCACGTCGCCGAGGTGGTCGCGCTCGAGGATCGTCCCAAGACCTAACCAGCCACGTCCAAAGCACACCGCCATGAGCGCCCATTAGCGCCGCGGAGCGAAGTAGGCCACGATCGCGTCATGCGGATCTTGTCCCTGCTGCCGTCGGCCACCGAGATCGTCTACGCCCTGGGCCTCGAGGACGACCTCGTGGGTGTGACCCACGAGTGCGACTGGCCTCCGGCCGCCCGCAACAAGCGACCGGTGTCGTTCTCCTCGCTGCCTCCCGCCGCCGAGCCGGCCGAGGTGGACCGGTTGGTGAGCGCCAGCATCAGCGGGGGCGAGCCGATCTACCGGCTCGACAACGAGGCGGTGCACGAGCTTCGCCCTGACCTCGTGCTGACCCAGGACCTGTGCGCGGTGTGCGCGGTGCCCTCGGGACACGTCAACGACGCCCTCGAGCTCCTCGGGTGTCGCGCCGAGGTCCTCTCCATGGATCCGAGCTCGCTGAGCGAGGTTCTCGACTGCGTCCTGCGGGTCGGCACCGTGACCGGGACCGAAGCGGCCGCTACGGCGCTGGTCGACGGCCTGCGGGCCCGGCTCCGGGCGGTGTCCGACGCCGTGGCGGAGCGAACGAGGCCCCGGACATTCGCGCTCGAGTGGTCCGACCCTCCCTTCAACGGCGGCCACTGGATACCCGAGATGATCGAGCTCGCCGGCGGCGAGGCCGTCCTCACCAGCCGTGGGACCCCGTCGGTCCGTGTGACCTGGGAGCAGATCGCGTCCGCCTCTCCCGAGGCGGTCGTGTTCATGCCGTGTGGGTACGACCTCGAAGGCGCGGTGGCCGAGGCCGGCGCACTGCTCGACCGGCCTGGCTTGTCGGGGGCTGCGTTCTTCGCCGTCGACGCCAGCTCACACTTCTCGCGCCCCGGGCCCCGGCTCGTCAACGGGGTGGAGATCCTGGCGTCCGCCCTGCATCCCGGGGCCGTGCCCGAGAGCGCTCCGGGCACGCTCCGTCGCCTTCGATGAGACGCCGAGAACACGGGGTGACCCGATGGAGAGGTCTGTGACTGTTTCGTACGATCCGCTCGACCCCGAGCTGTGGCGCGATCCCTATCCGACCTACGAGCGGCTTCGCAACGAGGACCCGGTCCACTTCGTCGCCGAGCGGGGCTTCTGGGTCCTGTCCCGATTCGCCGATGTCATGGCGGCCACGTGCGACACCGAAGCCTTCTCCTCTGCCCATGGCCTGACCTTCGAAGAGGACGAGATCACGAAGCTGGGGCTCATGCCCACCCTGGTCATGATGGACAGGCCCCGGCACACCCTCTACCGACGGTTGGTCAACGCCATGTTCACGCCGAGAGCCGTCGCCCGACGCGAGGAGGCGGTGCGGGCCTTTACCCGGGCTCGGGTCGAACACGTGGCCGGTTCGGGGGAAACCGACTTCGTGGACGAGGTGGCTTCGCCGCTGCCGTCGTTCGTCGTCGCCGACTACCTCGGTGTCCCCGAGGTCGACCGCTCCGCCTTCGGGACTTGGAGCAGCGCCATCGTCCAGGCCAATGCGGCCGGGAACGTGGTCTCGGCCGGCCAAGCCGTGAGCGATCTCTACCGGTACTTCACCGATCTGGCCGCCGCCAAGAAGAAGGCCACAAAGACGCGCCAGCCCGGCGATGACATGATCTCGGTGCTGCTCGGGTCCGAGGTGGACGGTCGTCCCGTGAGCAACGAGGAGATCCTCGGCTTCTGCTTCGTGATGATCGCGGGCGGCAACGACACCGCCTCGGGCCTCATCGGGGGCACCGCCGCTCTCCTCAGTGACCACCCCGACCAACGCCGGCTCCTCATCGACGACCCCACCCGGATACCCACGGCGGTCGAGGAGCTCCTGCGCTTCCTCTCCCCCGTCCAGGGGCTGTCACGTACCACGATGGCCGAGGTGACCGTCGGCCCCTCCGACCGGCCCGTCACCATTCCCGGTCAGACCAAGGTGCACCTGTTGTTCGCCTCGGCCAATCGTGACGATCGTGAGTTCGGCCCGACCGCCGGTCAGCTCGACGTCACCCGCACCGCAGCGCGTGCCCTCGCGTTCAGCTCCGGACCGCATCATTGCCTGGGGGCCGCCGCGGCACGGCTCGAAGGCCGGGTGGTGATCGAAGAGCTCCTGCGAGCCATGCCGGATTTCGTGGTCGACACCGCCGCAGGCCGGTACGCCCCGGGCGCCTTCACCCGCCGGTTCGAGTATCTGCCCATCTCGGCACAGGGCTGAGCCCGGTCCCCGCGGCGGTACTTTGGCGAGATGCAACCCCTTCGGTACTCCATCAACGTCACATTGGACGGGTGCTGCGATCATCGTGCGATCCCCGCGGACGAAGACTTGCATCGTCACGCGGCCGAGAATCTCAGCCAGGCCGACGCCCTTGTCTTCGGCCGGGTGACGTACGAAATGATGGAATCAGCGTGGCGGCCGCCGGCGCCGACGGTAGCGAGACCTGCGTGGACGGAGCCCTTCGCCCAGACGATCAACGCGGCAAAGAAGTACGTCGTGTCGAGCACCCTGGAGGAGGTCGATTGGAACGCGGAGCTCGTGCGCGGAGAGCTGGGCAAGGCCGTCGAGCAACTCAAGGCGGAGTCGGGCCGGGGACTGCTCGTGGGAGGCGTGAAGCTCCCCTTGGCCTTGACGGAGCTGGGATTGATCGATGAGTACGAGTTCGTGGTGCATCCCAGGCTCGCGGGCCACGGGCCGACGTTGTTCGCGGGGCTGTCGGAGCATGTCGACCTGAAGCTCCTGAGCCGGTTGGAGTTGGCCTCGGGGGCAGTGGCGATGCGGTACGAGCCGAGACGGTAGCGAGCGGTCTTCGACACCTTGGCCCGGCCCACCACTAGGCGGGGGGGTGGGCGCCCGATCGACCCCGCCACACGGTGTCCGGAGCGCACCGCGCACCCCCACGGCGGCGGTATCGAGGAGGCGGCGGGTGATCAGCGGGGGGCGTGACACGCCAGACCGCACCGTGCCCACTCCGGGCGGCGCGCGTCAGATCCCCAGCAGCGCCGGCGCCAGCTCCCGGTACTCGGCCAGCGGGAAGGACGCTCGTGACGAGACAACCTGGACACACACGTGGTCGGCTCCCGCTGCGAAGTGCTCGGCGACGCGAGCGGCGATCGAGGTACTGTCGCCCCAGTACACCACGGCGTCGACGAGACGGTCACTCCCGGGCCCGGTGAGGTCGTCGTCGTCGAAACCCAGAGTGCGGAGGTTGTTGGTGTAATTCGGCAGCGTCAGATACCCCTCGGTGAAGGTTCGCGCCACGCTCCGGGCCGTGGCCGGGTCGCGCTCGAGCACCACGGTCACCTCCGGGGCGAGGATCGGACCGTTCCCGAGCACCTGGCGCGCCCGGGCGGTGTGGTCGACCGGCACGAAGTAGGGGTGGGCCCCCGCGGCGCGGCGCGCCGCCAGCTCCAACATGCGGGGCCCCAGTGCCGCCAGCACGCGGCGGTCCTTGGCCACCGCGGAGCCACCGGCGTCGAGACCGTCGGAGCCGTCGAGGTCATCGAGATATCGCACCATGTGGGCATAAGGGCGGGCGTAGTTCTCGACCAGCGGTGCGTGGCTCGCCCCCAGTCCGAGGAGGAAGCGTCCCGGGTAGCTGCGGTCGAGCTCCGCCGCGGCGACAGCGACGTCGTGCGGGCTGGCCCGCCAGATGCTCACGATGCCGCTCGCCACCGCGATGTGGGTCGTCGCCGCCAGGAGGCGGCCGAAGCGGGAAGCGAGGCCCAGGTCGAAGCCACCCGACGACCACAGCGCGCTGTAGCCGAGGGCCTCCAGCTCGGCGGCGACGTCCACCGTGGCGTCGTCGTCAGGCAGCCGCCAGGTTCCGCTCCACCAGACCCCCACCCTTCCGAGGTCCACGGCCGTCACGACAACGTCGCTGCGTAGTCGGGCACGTGGCGGTAGAGGTCCCGAGAGGGGCGCTTGTAATTGCCGGCGGGGGCTCGGGGCGGAAGCTTGATCTTGGGCTGCTTCGTGCTCCGATAGGGGACCACCGAAAGAAGGTGTGCGATGCAGTTGATCCGTGCCCTCTTCTTGTCATCGGCTTCCACCTCCCACCAAGGTGAGTCCGGCACGTCACAGTGGGCGAACATCTCGTCCTTGGCCTTGGAGTACTCGACCCAGCGGTTGCGCCCCTCGATGTCCATCTCGCTCAGCTTCCAGCGCTTGACCGGGACATTGAGGCGCTCTCTGAACCGCCGCTCCTGCTCCTCGTCACTCACCGAGAACCAGTACTTGACCAGGATGATGCCGTCGTCGATGAGCATCCGCTCGAAGGCCGGGCATTGGCGGAGGAAGCGGTGGTACTCCTCGTCGGTGCACAGTCCCATGACTCGCTCGACGCCCGCCCGGTTGTACCAACTCCGATCGAAGAGGACGATCTCCCCGCCGGCGGGCAGATGGGCGATGTAGCGCTGGAAGTACCACTCGGTCTTCTCCCGGTCGCTCGGGACCGGGAGCGCCGCGATCCGACACCAGCGGGGGTTGAGGTACTCGGTGATCCGCTTGATCACACCCCCCTTCCCGGCCGCGTCGCGACCCTCGACCACGATGACCACCCGCTTGCCCTCGTCACGAACCCACTGCTGCAACCTCACGAGCTCCTCTTGGAGCCGGAGGAGAGCCTTGTCGTAGACGTTCTTCTCAGCCATGGCTCCCATCTTCCACCGTGCCTCGCCCGGACCCGGGTTCCTGCCTGGCCGGAGGAACCGGCCCGTCTCCACGGCGCCGGCCTCCGTTTCATTTCTCATCCCCTTCGACCTGGGAAAATCCTTCGGATATCACGATCCGTATTTACAAGACCACACTTCGCGTTAGAGACTGGTCGAAGAGCCTGACAAAGACTTCGGACACCCGTGGGACACGATCCGACCAGGGCGTTCCTCCGCCCGCCGGCGGCGGGGATCGAGACATTGGACCAGACGGGGGAGACAGATGTTCAACGGACGGCATATCGCGAAGGTGATCTCGGTAGCGGCGCTGGCGGTGGTGCTCACCGGAGGCGCGGCATCGGCGACAACCTTGCGTGCCTCTCCCGGGCATCAGACCCGCGACCGTCACCACGGCCACGTCCATCACGGCGTCCAGGGCGTCTTCGGCACGGTGGCATCGGTCGACGGAACGAGCACCTCGGGGGCCTGTGGGACGTCCGGGTCGGCCGGGGTCTTCACCTTGAACGGGGAGGACAACACCACCTTCACCGTGGACGTGAGCGCCACGGCCACGACGTTCAACGAGCACGGGATGACCGGGGCGACTTTCGCCAACGTCTGCGTGGGTGCCAAGGTCGGGGCCTTCGGGCTCATCTCGAGTGGGACGGTCACCGCCACCGCCGTGTTCGTCACGCCTCCGCCCACCCCCAAGCCGCACGCCGTATTCGGGACGGTGGCATCGGTCAACGGGACGAGCACGAACGGCTTTTGCCCGTTGGCTGGCAGCACCGGGGTCTTCACCCTGACCGAAGGGCAGAACAAGACGTTCACCGTTGACGTGGGGAGCACCACCAAATTCGCCGGGCACGGGGTGACCTCGGCGACTTTCGCCAACGTCTGCGTGGGTGCCAAGGTCGGGGCCTTCGGGCTCATCTCGAGTGGGACGGTCACCGCCACCGCCGTGTTCGTCAGCCCCGTCGCGACCTCACCCCCGCACCACGCCACCTTCGAGCCCTCCAAGGTCCCACACCCGAACGACCACTTCCATGGCCACCAGGGCGGCTCCGGGTCAGGCGAGGGAAGCCAGTCGCACGGTTCTGGCGGCAATTCGGGTCATCACGACAGCTGAGGGCTAGGCCCGCCGGGCCACAGTGATGATCTCGGGGCTCTTCTCGGTCAGCGGGGTCCCGTCCCAATTCCCGAATTGATCCTCGATGACGAGGTCGGCATCGGACAGGAAGACCGACAAGGTGCGCGCGTCGAGGAACCGCAGGGTGCTCCGACTGATCTGGGGCCGATCCCAATCGGTGCTCGTGAACGTCGTGCGGAACGAGACCAGGTCGTCTGCAACCGGTGTCTCGACCTCGTGTGCCATCCGGACCCCGGCACCACCGGCGCTGAC
>Ga0307373_10006560_pt1 | contig 18461 bp, 12 predicted proteins | sample OX2MG_FD_202534 | JGI IMG/M metagenome (GOLD analysis project Ga0307373, IMG submission 202534) | Soil microbial communities from Risofladan, Vaasa, Finland - OX-2 | ecosystem: Environmental > Terrestrial > Soil > Coastal area > Acid sulfate soil | place: Finland: Risofladan, Vaasa | collected...
GCAAGGTGGGCGGCGCCGTCAGAGCCGTAGAAGCCGGCGTCACCGAAGGAGAAGACCCCACCGTCGGCGCCCACCAACCAGTAGCCCTTACCGTCCGGGGTGGCCGCCATCCCCACGATGGGGGCGGCAAGGTGCAGAGTGGAGGCGGACCCGAACGATCCGGCGTCACCGAAGGGATAGACGGAGCCATCTCGCCCAACCAGCCAGTAGCCGGCGCCATCGGGAGTGGAAACGGTGCCAACCACCGGGGCCGGGATCCCTCGCCCACCCAGTGAACCCTCGAATGGCGCCGCTCCGAAGTCGGACATCCCGCCGTCGGCCCCGACGATGCGGTAGCCGGGGAGGGGTGGTGGAGTGGTGGATGCAGGAGTTGCCACCAGGAAGGCCGGGTCAGAGGTGAAGGTAAGGGTCAGCTGCCCGCTGACGCTGGCGACCCCCACCTCCACCAAGGAGCCATTGGCACCCACCTCGTAGATCACGTCCCCAGGGGGGAGGCCGGTGATGGTCATGGTGATCGGGGAGGAGGCCGTCGGCGTGGTCCCATCCGGCGCCTGCCACGACAAACCAAAGCCGAGGATGAAGCTGGAGCCCGGAGGCGGGGTGAAGCCCGAGGTGTCGAGCGCGTACTCAGTCACTGTGGTACCGGCAGGCAAGGCGCCGGCCGGGACGGTCACAGTTGCCGTCGCCCCACCTGAGCTACCCGACAGGGTCGTAGGTAACGAGGACGAAGTCAACGCCGAGTTCAGCGCCGTGGTGTCGCTGGTCGATGTGCCCGGGGGCGGAGGGGCAGGAGAGGGAGGCGGAGAGAAAAAGGGAGGCAGAGTAGGAGCCGTCGGAGAAGAGCTGAAAGTGAAGGAACCGGTGTAGTTCTGGATGTCGGCAAAGGTGTCGGTGGTCGACCCGCCCATACCTGGGGACAGGTTCTCCACCTGGCCGGGACTGGCGGTGGAGTCCCCGTTCACGATGACCGTCGTGGCGGAGGGGGCCATGCTCAGGTCCAAGGTGTTGCCCGATCCTTGGCCCGCAAAAGCCAACCCGCCATCCCCGCCCGGCTCGAAACTGGTCCCGTCGGGTGAGCCGATGAAAGTGCTGATGCCGGAGAAGATGTCGCTCCCGGGGAGGCCCCCGCTGAACGACAGCGAACCAGGAGATGCCTGGCTGTCGCCAGCCACGTTGAGGGTGGCGAACATGGAAGCGCCGGAGAGGTCCAGGGTGTCATGACGGCTTAGGCCGACCAGACTCAGCCCCATGGCACTGGTCGCCTGGAATGTAGTCGGCACTGACGTGGACCCATTGAAATTGCCGATGTTGGAGAAACGATCCGAGATCGACATCGCCCCCGAACCGGTGAGCGTGCCGGTACCTGTCGCCACAGTGAGACCGTTGAAACTGCTCGACGACTCCGAGCTCAAATCCAAGGTGTTGGGCGCAGTAAGGACGCCCTCGAAGGTCAATCCACTAGCCGTGCCCGGCTCGAAACTGGTCCCGTCGGGTGAGCCGATGAAAGTGCTGATGCCGGAGAAGATGTCGCTCCCGGGGAGGCCCCCGCTGAACGACAGCGAACCAGGAGATGCCTGGCTGTCGCCAGCCACGTTGAGGGTGGCGAACATGGAAGCGCCGGAGAGGTCCAGGGTGTTCGGCGCGTCACTTGCGGCGACAAACGTCACGCCGGCGTCGGTTCCGGGCTGGAAATCCACCGGTGCCAATGAAGGGGACGCCTGAATGACGTCGACAGTGGAATACCCGGAACCCCCGCTGTCAAGGTAACCCGTGCACACCGCAGTGTGGTCCAGGACAAGCTGCCAGTCCCCGCTGGTGGTCGTGACGATGAGAGAATCCGAGGACGAACCGCCCGATACAACTACATCAAGCGTGTTGGTCGAGACGCTGCACACTGTGGAAGCCGCCTCGTAGGTGAAGTCATCGGCGGGGGCGTTGGTGGCCGAGGTGCCCTGGGGGGTGGTGACAGTGACATCCACCGTCCCCGCCGATCCCGCCGGAGTGCCACAGGTGATCTCGGTGGCGCTCACCACCGTGAAGGACGAAGTGCAGGCGTTGCCGGCCCCGATGTCGGCGGCCGTGGCCCCGGTGAAACCGGTACCGGTGATGGTGATGGCCGTGCCCCCGGCGATGGTGCCATTGGCCGGGGACACCCCGGTCACGGTGGGGGCGGGCGCGGGCGCGGATCCGAGTGCGTACACATACGCCGCACCCGTGTAGTAATTGACGAACTGATCGCCGAGCAAGGCGACGGTCCCGTCGGCCGACATCGCTGCCGCCCAGCCGAGTTCGCCACCGGTGTCGTTGGGGTCGGTCAGGGTGGCATTGGGGGTCGCCGTGGTGGCCCACGATCCTTCGCCTACGACGTGGAAGATGTCGGTCAAACCGACGTTGCCGACCAGGGCAGTGCTGCCGTCCGCCGACATCGCCACCGAGTGGCCGAACGAGCGACCTCCATTGTTGAAGTAGACGGAGTCCCTGAGGGTGGCCGTGGGAGCCGTCGTAGTAGCCCAGGATCCTTCGCCCCCGGAGACGTGGAAGATGTCGGCCAAGATCTGGCCGTCGCCGACCAGCGCGGTGGTCCCGTCCGCCGACATCGCCACCGAGACGCCGAGAGTGTTCGCGTTAGTGGAGTCGGTGAGGGTGGCCGTGGGGGTCGAGAAGGACGAGGAGGACGCCCAGGATCCTTCGCCCTCCGAGACGTGGAATACGTACGCCGCACCGGGACCGGCCAGCGAGACGACATTGTAAGCGCCAACTAGGGCGGTGGTCCCGTCCGCCGATATGGCGACCGCCTGACCGAAGCCACTGTTGGCTCTTGTGATAGCGGCGTTGGTGAGGGTGGCCGTGGGAGTCGAGAATGGCGACGAGGCGGGCCAGGATCCTTCGCCCCCCGAGACGTGGAATACGTACGCCGCTCCATAGGTCGAGTTTGCGCCGGCGGCGCCGACCACGACGGTGGTGCCGTCGGCCGACATCGCCACCGAAAAGCCGAAGCCGTCAGCTTGGCCGGATGAATCGGACAGGGTGGCCGTGGTGGGAGTGGCTGAAGCCCAGGAATCTTCACCCGGGACGTGGAAGACGTAAGCCGCGCCGGGGTGCGGCGGAGTCGTCCCCGTGACCCCCGAGGCTCCGACCAGGATGGTGGTCCCGTCCGCCGAGATGGCCACCGCGCTCCCGAAGAGGTCGAATACGCTCCCGCCCGGGTCGGGCAGAGTGGCCGTGGCCGTCGAGGAGTTGCTCCAGGTTCCTTCGCTCGTGGCCTGGAATATGTAGGCCGCACCCCGGGATGAGTTGGCGCCTTCGGCGCCGATCACGGCCGTCGTCCCGTCCGCCGATATCGCCACCGACCAGCCGAACTGCTCGCCATTCGGGCCGGCGGAGTCGGTGGCCGTGGGCGCGCTGGAGGAGACCCAGGAACCCTCGGCTGGGACGTTGAAGACGTAAGCAGCACCCTTGCCGGAATTGTCCTCGTCGGCGCCGGCCAAGGCGGTCGTCCCGTCGGCCGACATCGCCACGGATACGCCGAAGTCTCCGCCGGCGACACTTGTGGAGTTGCTCAGGATGGCCTGGGGAGATGACTGAGACGCCCAGGATCCTTCGCTGGAGACATGGTAGATGTTCGCAGTGCCCTGGTTGCCCGCCCCGCCCCGGTAAACGCCCACGAGTGCGGTGGCCCCGTCACCCGACATGGTCACCGAGTAGCCGAGTTGGTCACCGCTTAGGCCGGCGGAGTTGGTGAGGCTGGCGGTGGGGCTCGACGAGTTGACCCAGGTGCCCTCGCTCGTCACATGCCACAAGTAGGCCACGCCCTGATTTACGGACCCGCCCGAGATGGCGCCGATCAAAGCGGTGGTCCCGTCCGGTGACAGGGCAACGCTGTAGCCGAAGTTGTCGCCGCTCGTACCGTCGGTCAGGGTGGCGGTGGGGGTCGACGAGTTGACCCAAGAGCCCTCGCTCGGCACATTCCACACGTAGACCTGACCTGCAGTCAAGCCCGTGTCATAGGCGTTGATGAGGGCGGTGGTCCCGTCCGCCGACATCGCCACCGAGGTGCCGAAGATGTCCCCACTCGGGACAGTGGCGCTCAAGGTAGCCATAGGCGTCGAGAGACTGGTCCAGGAGCCCTCACTCGCGACCTGGTACACGTATGCCGTCTGGGCAAAGCTCGCGCCGACTAGGGCGGTGGTCCCGTCGCCTGACAATGCCACCGAGCTGCCCAGAGCGGCGTAATTTGGAGCGGTTAGGTCGGTCAACGTGGCCGTGGGCCTCGACGCGGAGGCCCACGATCCTTCGCCCGCGACATGGAACACGTAGGCGGCGCCCTTATAGCCGGACGAAGGAGTGGTGTTCTCGGCGCCCACGATGGCAGTGGTCCCGTCCGCCGACATCGCCACCGAGGAGCCGAAGACGTCACCACTCGTGGCTGCGGGATCGGTCAGGGTGACCGCGGGCGTCGCTGAGGTGGTCCAGGACCCCTCAGCCGTTACGTGGAACAGGTAAGCGGCGCCCTGGCTCGAGTTGACACCGTAGGCGCCCACGATGGCTGTAGTCCCGTCCGCGGACATCGACACGGCGTGACCGAAGCGGTTCTGACTCACGCCGCCGGAAGTGGTCAGGGTGGCGGTGGGGGACGAGGTGCTCGTCCAGGTCGGGTCGACCTTGAGCGGATAGTGGGTCGCTCGGGTGACATGGACCACGATCTGAGCAATGCCGCCGCCGATCCGCAGTCGCGAGCCAACAACGGCTCCTCGGGCGTCGGTGGTCTTGAGTCCTCCGTAGACCAGCGAAGTCGAACTCCCAGGACTGCGTTCGACCAGCGAGGAGCCGTTCCCGGCCACGGCCCAGCCGGTTGCCGACCCGAGGTCGAGAACGAGGTTGCCAGCTGCGCCACTGGGCCGTTGCGAGACGGTAAAGCTCTGTTCCAGGCCCGAGGATGTCACCTGGTAGAGGGTGCTCAGACGGCCCATCCTCTGGACCAACCGGCCGCCGGCCAGAGAGCTGGAATTCACGTGCACCGAGGTGGCTGGGCCGTGGGTGGCGGTGCTGATCGACTGGACGGCGAAGGAGCCATTGAGTGTCGTGGCCCCCCGGCCTCGTAGGCTCACGTGCAAGGAGCCCGAACGGGTGATGGTGGCGGACAGACCCTGACGCGGGGCCAGCGCCCTCCACCCTGAGGCGGTCCTTTCGAGGCCGGAGACGAGCGGCGCGGTTCCGAGCCCGATCTGACCCGGTCCCAGCATCCGGTGGATCGCTCCTTGCAACCCGGCGGGGATGCTCCCGGACGCGGCCTGTGTCCCGGCCGTCGGGAGCGTTGCGGGCGTGGCTGACACCGGGGATGACAGAGCCCGGGCCAAGGACGCGCCCGGAAGCACCGCCAGCACCAGAGCCGCGCAGACAGCCGCGATCACCACCGGGAGCGACCGGTCGACCGATGGCTCGGACGAGGCCGGCGCGACGAGCCCGCCGGCAAAAGAGGGCGTCATACGGAGGGTCTGCAATGTCATTGCCTTCTCCTACCGGTCGGGGTCCGCTCACGCCGGGGCGAGCTGCCGTCGAATAGGGGCCAACAATGACACGCCAACTCCCGATTCGGTAGCCCTGGAACCCAGATAGTCGAGACAATGGCAAGTACTCAGCAGGCGTCTATTACGGGAGCCGGTCCGCTCCTGGCCGTGGAGCGCTCCCGGCTGGCGGGGCCGGTCGGACGTCTGTGGAGGCTTTCGGCGCCGCTCAGAACGGCTCAGTCGGGGAGGTTGGCTCCCATTTGACTCGGCCGGCTCCGGATCAAGACGCCAGCAGGCCGGCCAGCCGGCCGGTCAGGTCATCCAGCTCCTCGAGGGTGGCGCGGAAGCCGGACAGGGGGCCTCCGATCGGGTCCTCGACATCGTCCTCGGAGGAGTGACCCATCAGGTCCCGCCGTTGGCGGCCGGCCGCCAGCCGGCTCAGCCAGGCCTCCTGATCGGCGCCCGGATCCAGGGGGCCGATCAAAGCGCCGCGGCGGACGATCTCCTTCAGGGTGAAGATGCGCCCGAAGGCCGACGGAGCCATCAGCACCGCCTCCCGCAGGTGCTCCCGGGCCATGGCCAGGACCAGGTCGGAACCTTCGATCAGCTCACGATTCAAGCGCCGGCTGCGGTGGGCGGACATGTCGATGCCCCGGTCCGAGAGGAGCGATACCACCTCGGGAGCTGCCGGATGGCCGTCCTCCAACAGGCCCGCCGAGGACACCTCGGCCTCCTGGGCCCGATGCTGCAGGTGTCGGTCCAGGAGGGCCTCGGCCATGGGCGAACGGCACATGTTGGCCGTGCAGACCGTCAGGATGCGCCAGGCCGGCGGGTCGGAGTTGATCAGCGGGCCCGCACCACGCCGGCGGCCCGGGCCGCCTTGGCCACCGCCTCGGCCACGGCCGGCCCCACCCGCTTATCGAAGACGCTCGGGACTATGTAGCTGGACGAGAGTTGATCCTCCTCGACCACCCCGGCTATGGCCTCGGCGGCGGCCAGCTTCATGGACTCGGTGATGTCGGTGGCCGAGGCGTCCAGGGCGCCGCGGAAGATCCCCGGGAAGCACAGAACGTTGTTGATCTGGTTCGGGTAATCGCTGCGCCCGGTGGCGATGACCGAGGCGATGCCCTCGGCCGCCTCGGGTCGAATCTCCGGGTCGGGGTTGGCCAGGGCGAAGATGATGGGATCGGAAGCCATGGTCCGGATGTCCTCGGCACCAACCAGGCCCGGCCCGCTGACCCCGACGAAGACATCGGCCCCTCGCAGCATCTCCTTCAGGCTGCCCGAACGACCTTCGGCATTGGTGTGTTCGGCCAGCCACTGCTTGGACACATCGAGGGGGCCCCGGCCCGGGTGGATGGCACCCGTACGATCCACCGCCACCACCGGGCCGACCCCGGCCTCCAACAGAATCTTGGCGATGGCCACCCCGGCCGCTCCGGCCCCGGCTATGACCACGGACAGGTCACCGATCTTGCGGTCCACCACCTTGAGGGCGTTCCAGAGGGCAGCCAGGACCACCACCGCCGTGCCGTGCTGGTCATCGTGGAAGACGGGGATGTCCAGGCTGGCCTTGAGCCGCTCCTCCACCTCGAAGCACCGGGGCGCGGCCACATCCTCCAGGTTCACCCCGCCGAACACCGGAGCCAGGCGCTCGACGGTCTCCACCAGCTCATCGGCTGAGGACACATCCAGGCAGACCGGGAAGGCGTCGATGCCGGCAAACTCCCGGAACAGCTGGGCCTTTCCCTCCATGACGGGCAGGGCCGCCAACGGCCCGATGTCACCCAGGCCGAGTACGGCGGTGCCATCGGTCACCACCGCCACCGAGTTGGACTTGATGGTGAGGCGGTGCGCCAGGCCGGGGTCCTGGTGGATGGCCATGCACACCCGGGCCACCCCCGGGGTATAGGCCATGGACAGGTCGTCCCGGCTGGTCAGGGCGGCCTTGGAGCGCACCATGATCTTGCCCCCCTCGTGGAGGGCGAAAGTGCGGTCGGTGACGCTGCGCAGCTTGACCCCGTCGAGCGAGTCGACCCGGGCGGCTATGGACCGGGCGTGTTCCTCGTCCCCGGCCAGCACGGTCACGTCCCGCACCATGCGACCGCCGGTGACCTCGATGATCTCCAATCCGGCGATGTTCCCCCCCGCCTCACCGATGGCGGTGGCTATGCGCCCGAGAGAGCCGGGCCGGTTGTCCACCTCCACCCGCAAGGTGATGGAGAAAGCAGAGTTGGGCGTCGGCGCCATCCCCCGAAGCTATCCAGCCAGGGAGGCGGCCCGATAATCAGACCTCTTCGGTGTGCATCTGATCCAGGCAGCGGGCGATCTCGGAAGCCCGGAAGCGGCGATGCCCGCCCAGGGTCCGGATGGCGGTGATCTTTCCCGCCCGCGCCCAGCGGGTCACGGTCTTGGGGTTGACCCTGAACATCCCCGCCACTTCGGCGGGTGTCAGCAGTGCGTCCTTCTGGTTCTGGTCGGCCATTTGTCTTCTGCTCCTGTGTAGCCCCGGACACGAACGTGCCGAAGTCCCTACATAGAGGAAGGTACGGACAGAAAGCCCCGAATTCGATAGTCAGAACGTGTCAATTGGTGTCAACCCGGTATCTAGTTACCCAGGTCGGACAATTTCCCCTGGCCGGCTCCGCCGGCGCCGTTCCCTGGCCGGCTCCGCCGGCGCCCTCCGGCTATCCGGGCAGGCCGGGCAAGCGGGCGGTGCCGGTTCCGGCTACCACCTCGCCCACGACCACGGCCTCGATCCCCGCTGCCCGCAGGGCCGCTACGGCCTCATCGGCCTGCCTGGGAGCCACCGCCACCACCATGCCGAGGCCCAGGTTGAAGACCCTGGCCATCTCGGCCCACTCGACCTCGCCCAGGCGCCGGATCTCCCCGAAGACCGGCGGCACGGTCCATGTCCCCCACTCCAGGCGGGCGTCGGAGTCCGGCCCCAGCATGCGGGGCACGTTTCCGACCAACCCGCCCCCGGTGATGTGGGCGGCGGCGTGCAGGCCGGTCCCGATGGCCCCGGCCAGGGCCCGCAGGGCCGGGCTGTAGATGACCGACGGCTCCAGCAGGACCTCCCCCACGCTGATCCCGGCGCCGGCCCAGGCCGGATCGGCCATGTCCAGGCCGGCCACCTCCAGGTAGACCCGCCGGGCCAGGGACAGCCCATTGCAGCGCAATCCAGGACTTCCGAGGCCGATGAGGACACTCCCGGGCCTGACTCGATCAGGCCCCAGAAGCGCAGCCCGGTCGACCACGCCGACGGCCGTGCCGGACAGGTCGAACTCCCCGTCAGCCATGGTCCCGGGATGCTCGGCCATCTCCCCTCCCAGCAGGGCCGCTCCGGCCTGGCGGCAGCCCTCGGCCACCCCCTCCACCAGGGCCGCCGCCATTTCCGGCTGCAACCGGCCCACGGCCAGGTAGTCCAGGACGAAGAGGGGCTCGGCCCCCTGGCAGGCGATGTCGTCCACGGTCATCGCCACCATGTCGATCCCGACCGTGTCGTAGCGGCCCAGGGCCGAGGCCACCAGGGCCTTGGTCCCCACTCCGTCGGTCGAGGCCACCAGAACGGGCTGGCGGTAGCCCTCGGTGCGCAGGGCGAAGAGGCCCCCAAAGCCTCCGATGTCGCCCACCACCTCGGAGCGGTAGGTGGAGCGGACCGCCTCCTTGATGAGGGCGACGGCTTTCTCCCCGGCCGCGATGTCGACGCCGGCCCCGGCGTAGGTCTCCGGCACTACCGCGTCACGCAAAGAGCCATGTCAGAGCAGCGGCGGGGCGGGGTCGAGCGAGGGCTCCCGCTCGAGGACGCCCTTGGTGAGGGTCACCGGGACGGCCACGGGGTACTCCCCGCTGACACAGGCGGTGCAGAAGCCGGCCCGGGGCGCCTCGATGGCCTTCATCAGGTTCTCCTCGGACAGATAGGCGATGGAGTCCACGCCCAGGTAGCTGCCGATCTCGGGCACGGTCAGGTTGGCGGCCAAAAGATCGGCCCGGGTCCCGGTGTCCACCCCGTAGAAACAGGGCCACCGGTACGGCGGGGAGGAGACCCGCAGGTGGACCTCGGCCGCCCCGGCGTCCCGGAGCATCTTGGTGATGGCCTTCTGGCTGGTCCCCCGCACCACCGAATCGTCCACCACCACCACCCGCTTGCCCCGGATGTTGTCCCGGATGGGGTTGAACTTGCGCCGCACGCCGGCCGCCCTCAGCTCCTGATTGGGAGCGATGAAGGTCCGCCCGATGTAGCGGTTCTTGACCAGGCCCTGGCCGTAGGGGATCCCGCTGGCCTTGGCGAAGCCCTCCGCCGCCGGCACCCCCGACTCGGGAACGCCCATGACCATGTCCGCCTCCACCGGGGATTGCTCGGCCAGCAGCTCGCCCATGCGGACCCGGGCTCCGTGCACCTCCTTGCCGTAGAGGATGGTGTCGGGCCGGGCGATGTAGACGAATTCGAACGAGCACAGCCGGGGCTCGATGCGCTCGGGCGGGAAGGGCTGGACCGTCCTGACCCCGGTGGCGTCGATGATGACCATCTCCCCCGGATCCAGCTCCCGGACCAGGTGGGCGCCGATGACATCGAGGGCGGGGCTCTCGGAGGCCAGGACCCAGCCGGCGTCCAGGCGGCCCAGGCACAGGGGGCGGAAGCCATGCGGGTCGCGCACGCCGATGAGGCGGGCGGTGTCCATGAGCACGAAGGAGAAGGCGCCCTCCAGCATGGGTAGGACCTCCAGCAGCGCCCGTTCCAGGTCCCGGCCGTCGCTATGGGAGTTCTCATCCAGGGGGAAGCGGGCCTCGATGAGCTCGGCCACCAGATCGCTGTCGCTGGCCACCACGCCGGGCAGCATGCCGGCCTCGCTGGCGAGCTGGGCGGTGTTGGTCAGGTTTCCGTTGTGGCCCAGGGCGAAGCCGGCCTCGCCCACCGAGCGGTAGACGGGCTGGGCATTGCGCCAGGTGGACGAGCCGGTGGTCGAGTAGCGGGTGTGGCCGATGGCCAAATGTCCCTGGAGGGGCTTGAGGGTGCGCTCATCGAAAACGTTGCTGACCAGGCCCATGTCCTTGACCACGGTGATGGTGTCCCCATCGGAAACGGCCATCCCGGCCGACTCCTGGCCCCGGTGCTGGAGGGAAAAGAGCCCGTCGAAGGTGAGGAAGGCCACCGGCATGCCCGGGGCGTATACACCGAAGACCCCGCAGGCGTCCTTCATGCCCTGCCATTCTCTCACACAGTTAGGGTCCTCCCGATGATCGATCTGCACACCCATTCGACTATTTCGGACGGTTCGGACGATCCCGCCGTGATAGCGGAGCTGGCCGCGGCCGCCGGCTGCCGGGCTTTCGCCCTCACCGATCACGACCGCCTGGACGGCATCCCCGAGGCCCGCCGGCGGGCGGCGGAACTGGGCATCGAAGTCGTACCCGGCTGTGAAATCTCCTGCCAAAGGACCTCCGGCACCTTCCACCTCCTCACCTACTTCGTGGAGGCCGGCAGCGACCCCCTGGCGTCGATGCTGGTCGGCCTCCAGGAGGCTAGGGACGACCGCAACCCCTTCATCATCGAGCGGCTGGCGGCCCTGGGCCTGCCCATCACCATGGACGAGGTGGAGGCCGAGTCGGGCGGCATCGGGACCGGCCGGCCCCATATGGCCGCCGTGCTGGTGCGCAACGGCGCCGCCACCTCGGTCCAGGACGCCTTCGACCGCTGGCTGGGCAAAGGCCGGCCCGGTTACGTGGAGAAGCGCAAGCTGACCGTGGCCGAGGCCATGTCGGCCGGCCGGGCCTCGGGAGGGGTGCCGGTGGTGGCCCATCCGCTCAGCCTGGGCCTGGCCCCGGCCGAACTGGACTCGACCCTGGGAGAGCTGGCCGGGCTCGGCCTGGGCGGGGTCGAGTGCATCTACGGGCGCTATTCGCCCGAGGACCGGGAGGGTCTGGCCGCCCTGGCCCGTTCCCACGGCCTGGCGGTCACGGGCGGTTCGGACCACCACGGCACCTACAAGCTGGACCTGTCGGTCGGGATCGGGACGGGGGACCTGGATGTCCCCGACTCCGCCCTCGAGGACCTGAGAGCCAGGCGGCGTTGAGCGCACCGCGCCACGTCCGCGCCATGAAGAAGTACTGGGAGGAACGGGCCACCCTCAACGCCGCCTGGTACGTGGACACCACTGTGGACTGGGACGCTCCGGACATGGTGCGTTTCTTCGAGACGGGACGGCGCATCGTGGCCGAGGCATTGGATGAGGTCCCTCCGAGTGTCGCCCCGCCGTTGGGGCGGGGACTGGCCGTTGAGATCGGTAGCGGTCTCGGACGGGTGTGCGCCGCCCTGTCGGAACGGTTCGACCGGGTGGTCGGAATCGACGTGGCCGTCGGGATGGTGAGTCGCGCCCACGAGCTGGTGGCTCGGCCCAACGTCAGCTTCCAGGTGGGGGACGGAACCTCCCTTCGTCCCCTGGCCGACGCCAGCGCCGATCTGGTCCTCTCCTTCACCGTCTTTCAACACGTGCTGCGACCGTCGGTGATCGAGGGGTACCTGGCCGAGGCCGCCCGAGTGCTCCGGCCCGGCGGTCTGCTCGTGTTCCAGTGGAACTCGACCACGGGGACCACGCGATGGTGGCTGCGCCGCAGCCTGCTCGACCTCCTCCAACGCACGGGGCTGAGCCGGCAGGAGCGGGACACCAACGCGGCGGCCTTCCTCGGCACGACGCTCTCGGTGGCCAGGGTCCGTCGTTCCTTGGGTCGGGTCGGCCTGCAGCTGCTCGATGTGCGCGGCGCCGGGACGCTCTTCACCTGGGCCTGGGCCCGGGCCCCGGGCGGATGAACGACCAGGGGACCCCCGCCGGCTGTGTCGGTCCGACGGCTCCCGCCGTAAGTGTCATCGTCCCGGTGCGCGACCGCCGCCAGCTCCTGCGCCAGTGTCTGGACGCGCTGGCGGCCCAGACCCGGGCCGACTTCGAGGTGATCGTCATCGACGACGGGTCGGTGGACGGATCGGCGGCCGAGGCCGATGCCGATGCCAGTGCCGGGCGCCCGGTCCGGCTGCTCCGCACCCCCGGGGTCGGCGCCGTAGGCGCCCGTCGCCTGGGGGTCGAGGCGGCCCGGGCGCCGGTGCTGGCCTTCACCGACTCCGACTGCGTTCCGTCGCCGCGGTGGCTCGAGTGTGGCCTGGAGGCAATAGACGGCGGAGCCGTGTTGGCGACCGGGCCCACCTGGCCCGACGGCCACCCCCGACCGCTGGAGCGCACGCTCGCCTCCGACGGCCGTGACGGGCTCTACGCCACCTGCAACGTCTTCTTCCGCCGGGACGCCTATGCGGCCGCCGGCGGATTCGACCCCGGGGCCGGGGCCCGCTTCGGCTTCCGACCCGGCCGGGTGCTGGCCGGCACCGGGTTCGGGGAGGACACCCTCCTGGCCTGGCGGATCCGGCGCGGCGGCGGCCCGGTCGAGGTGTGCGAAGAGGCGGTCGTGCGCCACCACGTCTTTCCGGCCGACCCGGTCGAAAGCCTGCGACGGGCCTGGGCGGCCGGGGCCTTCCCGGCCCTGGTCCGGGAGATACCGGAGCTGCGCACGACCTTCCTGGTCGGGCGGTGGTTCCTGGGGGGGCCTTGGCGGATCGGCCTGTATGCCGGCGTGGTCGCCGGCCTGTTCGGTCGCCGCCGATTGGCGGCTGGCGGCCTGGCGGCCTGGATCCTGTGGCGGGGTCGGCTGAGCCTGGCCACCGAGGCTTCCCGACGCCGGGCGCTGTGGTCCGTGCCGGCCGATCTGGCTGTGGATGCCCTTACCGGTGCCGCCCTGGTGGCGGGCAGCGTGAGACACCGATCGGTGGTGCTGTGACGGCGGGCCCGCTGTCGCCACCGGCCTGGGGGGCAGACCACGGCCCGAACATCAGCGTGGTCGTGCCGACCTATAACCGTCGTGACCTGTTGGCCCGCCTGCTCGATGCCCTCGAGTCCCAACAGGGGGTGAGCTTCGAGGTCATCGTCGTGGACGACTGCTCGACCGACGGAACCTGGGAGTTCCTGGGCCGGCACGAGGGAACAGTCGGGGCCGCGGGCTCAACCGCCGGGACAACCGTCCACCGGGTGCGCACGCCGGTCAACTCGGGCCCGGCCACGGCCCGCAACATCGGGTGGCGCCGGGCCTCGGGACAACTGATCGCCTTCATCGACGACGACTGCGTTCCCCAACCCGGCTGGCTCGAGACGCTGGCCGGCGCCTTCGCCGCAGGTAACGGGAACACCACCGGGTCGGGTCGCGCCCTCGGCGCCGGAGGCGCCGAAGTAGGAATCGTGCAGGGTCCCACCCTGCCTTTCCCCGAGCAGGCCGCCGGACGGGGACCCTTTGCTGTCTTCGTCTGGGTGGACCGGGACCACGGTCGGTACGAAACCTGCAACATCGCCTACCGCCGCTCCCTGCTGGAGGAGCTAGGCGGCTTCGACGAGTCCTTCGGCACGGTCGGCGGCGCCCCGGTCTGGGGCGAGGACGTCGACCTGGGCTGGAGGGCCCGGGAGGCGGGGGCCCGGTTCGTCTTCGAGCCAGCCGCCCTGGCCCATTGCCAGGTCCACCGTTCCGATTACCTCGCCTACCTTCGCCAGATTCGCCGGCACGGGGGCCTGGTCCGCAACGTGGCTCGCCATCCTGGGCTGCGCCGGTACTACCCGGCCGGCCTGTTCCTCCAGCCGAGCCACCCCATCTCGGTACTGGGCCTGGTCGGGTTGATGGTGCTGTCATCCCGGGCGGGATCGGCCCGGCGCGCCGCGGTGGCGGTGGCCATGACCCTCCCCTATGTCTGGTACCGCACGGTGACCAACCCGCTTCCGTGCCGGCGCCGGAACCGCGTCCCGGTCCTCATCCTCGCCTGGGCGGCCGATCTGGCCGACACGGCCACCCTGGCGTCGGCCTCGGTCCGCTACCGCAGCTTCTTCATCTGAACATCCGGGGGGGGACGCACGGCGGCCGTGGCCTCCGTGGCCGCCCGGCCCGCTCAGGCCGAGAAGGGTCCGGGCCAGATGCCCGGAGGCGGACCGGGAGGCAGGGGCTCGACTGTCCGGCGGAACACCATGAACAAGTGGGTGCCAAGCCGGCGCAGGCCCGGTGTGGCCCGGCACAGAGCCTCGATGCCGTCCACGGCTCGACGGCCCGCCGGCCCGTGCCGGTCGAGCCAGGAAGCCATCGCGCTCTGGGGCGGGGGGAACTCAAAGGTGGACCAGCTCACTGGAGACAGTCCAGCGGCGGCAAAGAGTTCCTGGGTCTGGGCGGGAATGTGGTGGGTGTGGGGAAGGTAGACGTCGGGAGCATCATCGGGCAGGCCCAGCAAGCTGCGATCCACCGGATCGGGCCAGACCCACGGCCGCAACGACATCAATCCGGGCCGCTCGGCCGCCACCATCTTCTCCACCCAGGCGAACATATGGCTGAGCGGCGTGCGCAGCGGAGCCTCGGAGGCATTGTTGGTGGTGAGGACCACCATCCCCCCCGGGCGCAGCACCCGGGCCAATTCCCACACCGCCCGCTCCGGGCGCATCAGGTGTTCGATCACCTCGCTGAAGACCACCACGTCGACGCTGGCGTCAGCCAGCGGCAGGGTCTCGCCATCTCCCCGCAGGAGAGCATGGCGCAGGCGGGATGGCGAGCCGGCCAGCTTGGTGGCGGCATAGGCGATGTGATGGCCGCCGAAGTCGAGTCCGATGTAGAAGGCGGCTACATCGGCCAGCCGGTCCGCCACCAGCACCGAGCCGCAACCGACGTCCAGGATGACCGCGCCGGGGCGGAGGTGGCGGCGGGCCTCGGCTGCCACCAGGTCGTAGCGCATCTCATGGCGATGGCGGTGGTAATCGCCCCAGAGGTCGAACTCCTCCTCGATGGTAGGAACACGCAGGTTGTAATGCAGGGTGAAGGCGACGTCGTGGGCGGTCCGCAGCTGTTCCCACTCCCGCTCCGTCTGGGCCTTTCCTTCGCGCCGGTAGCGGGCATAGACCACGGACCACAGCCCGAGCAGGCCGCCCAGGGCAGCGGCGCGGCGGCGGAGGCTGGCCCCGGGCCACAACGACGCTGCCAACATGACCGCCGGAAAGAGGGGGCGGCCAACCCGCTTGAGCACCGCCGGCGAGCGTTTCAAGTCAGCGGCCGCCCGGTCTCCCACCGCTGATGCCCCCGGCCCGCTCGAATCCGGTTCATCCCCAGTCAGCATGCCATCCTGGTGGCCGGCCTGAGAAGTTGTGGCACGGTAAGGGCGTGTACCGGCCATCCAGCCTGCGGGAGGTCCCCTGGTACGCCCACAACCGCTGGGCCTCCCGAGGCGCGTCCGAGTGGCGCAAGCTGGTAGTGCGCGCCACCCACCGCCACTGCCGGGTCGAGTTCCAGGGCCCGGTGTACCTCGGGCCTGGCTTCAGCCTCGACATCCCCGGACCCGGCACCTTCATAGTCGGCTCAGGGGTCACCTTCCGTCGGGGCTTTGTCTGTGAGATCAGCGGAGACGGCCGGGTGGAGATCGGTGACGGATGCACCTTCACCTCCCACGCCCTCATCCAGTGCTCGACGTCGATCGTCATCGGCCCGGGCTGCGTCTTCGGCCAGTCCCTGTCCATCGTCGATGGTCGTCACCGCTTCCGGGATCCGGACGTCCCGATGCTGTCCCAGGGCTACGCCTTCCGCCCCGTCCGCATCGAGGACGGTGTCACGGTGATGGGCAAGTGCACCATCGTGGCCGACGTCGGCCGCCGAGCCGTCATCGGCGCCCATTCGCTGGTGCTCGATGACGTACCCGCCTACACCCTGGCCGTCGGGACTCCCGCTCGGCCCGTGGAGTACTTCGGCCACGGGGATCCCCCGCCGGGGGTGCGGCCCTCGGTCCCCGGAGCGGAGTGAGCAGCGGCACTGCCTTTCGGGCCACCGACCTGGCCGTGGTGATCCCCACCCGGCACCGATGGGAGATGTTGGGCCGTTGTCTCGACGCTCTGGCCGCGCAGAGCCGGACCGGCTTCGAGATCATCGTGGTGGCCGACGGCCGGGACCAGTTCCCCGACCTGGGCGACCACGCCGGAGCGGTCACCCTCCTCGATCAAGACCACGCCGGGCCCGGGGTGGCCCGCAATCTGGGCATCGCCCACAGCCGCCGGCCGCTCATCCTGCTCATGGGCGACGACATGATGGCGGCCCCCGACCTGGTGGCCGCCCACCTTGAGGCCCACAACCGGCGTCCGGCGCCGGCCGACGCCGTGCTCGGCCTGGTGCGCTGGCACCCGGACTCGGCCCGGGGCCCGATTCAGCAGTGGCTGGAGTGGTCGGGCACCCAGTTCGACTTGGCCGGATTGAGCGAGGGCCAAGAGGCGGGGTGGGCGCGCTTCTACTCATCCAACGCCTCTTTCAAGCGGCAGTTGTTCGAGCGGGTCGGCGGGTTCGATCCCGATTTCGCCTTCCTGTACGAGGACACCGAACTGGGCTGGCGGCTCGACCAGGCCGGCATGCGCCTGTGGTTCGAGCCCGGCGCTCTCACCCTCCACGACCACCGCTACGACTGGTCCGGCCTCCGGCGCCGCTTCGAAACAGCGGCCCGGGCCGAGCGGCGCATGACGACCAAGCACGCCTGGTTCGAGCCGTGGTTCCGGGCCAAGGCGATCGAGGCGTTGGCCACCAGGCCCCCTTCACCGATGTGGGTCGCCCTGGCCGACCGGCTCCCGGACACACCGTTACGACAGAAGGCCAGGGACGAGGCCAACCGCTGGTACCACCGCCAGCTGGCTCCCTTCTTTCTCAACGCATGGGCGGCGGAACAGGACGTGGAGGAATTGGCGGCGTACCTCGGTGACGAATTCGACCTCGACCGGCTGCACCGGCACACCCATGTAATCGAGGACGAGCTGGCCGCCGCCCCGGATGAGGCCTCCTTCTACCGGACCAGCCAGGCTTATCTGTACGACCTGACCGCCTTTGCCGCCTGGGAGACGAAGATTCCCTATCGGACCGACGTGGCCCGCTTCGCGCCCCCGGGCTCGAAGTTGTTGGACTACGGCTGCGGGATCGGGACGGATGGATTGAGGCTGGGAGAGTTGGGATACCGCGTCGACTTCGCCGACTTCGATAATCCGAGCACCCGGTACCTCCGCTGGCGACTGGGCCGGCGCCACATCGATGCCCGTGTCTATGACATCGACACCGAGACGATCGACCCGGGCTACCACCTCGCCTACGCCTTCGACGTCATCGAGCATGTCGATGATCCATTCGCCCTACTCAACCGTCTGGAAGCGGCGGCGGATCTGGTGGCGGTCAACTTCCTCGAGCCCGACCCGCACGACACCCATCTGCATCATCAGCTGCCTCTGAAGGCGTTGATGGATCACGCCGAAGCCGCCGGCCTCCTGCGCTACCGGCTCTACCATCACCGGTCCCACTTGGTGATCTACCGCTCGCCCCGGGCCCCTGCTTCTGCTCCGTCGGCACCGGGCCGCGCCGACCGGTCCCGTCTGCGATCTGGTGCCCGGCGGCGGCTGGGCCCGGTCCTCTCCGGTCCGCAGTGGTGGCGGGCGCCGGGCGCCTACGGAGGAAAGACCTGGAACTAAGGCAATTCCAGGTGCCGCTGGGAGGGGCGGCCAGAGGCGAAGCCGCCCGCCGCCGCCTCCAGCCAGGCTTCGAAGCTGTCGGCCAGCGCCTCGGTCGTCAGCTGGGCCGCCGTGGTCCGCCCGGCCCCGAGCAAACGGCCCCGCAGGGCCGGGTCGGCGGATAGCTCGGTTACGGCCTGAGCCAGGGCGACCGGGTCCTCAGGTGGCACACATAAGCAGTTGCGCCGGTCATGCAGGTACTCCGCCGAGCCCCCGAGACAGGTCGCCACCACCGGTGTCCCGCAGGCCATCGCCTCGAGGGGAGTGAGCCCGAACGGCTCTTCCCACCGGCTGGGGAAGACCAGAACATCGGCCTCCCGGTACAGCGGAGCCAACTCGGAGCGGGGCCGCTGGTCGAACCGAA
>Ga0307373_10006561_pt1 | contig 18457 bp, 16 predicted proteins | sample OX2MG_FD_202534 | JGI IMG/M metagenome (GOLD analysis project Ga0307373, IMG submission 202534) | Soil microbial communities from Risofladan, Vaasa, Finland - OX-2 | ecosystem: Environmental > Terrestrial > Soil > Coastal area > Acid sulfate soil | place: Finland: Risofladan, Vaasa | collected...
TCTGGCTCTAGCCAGTTGAACCTCCACAGGAGCCCCTCGGCCGCACGGTGGTGTCGATGAAACAACCGTGGTTGGCGGACCGGTTGGACGTAGCTGCGGCATAGCCGCGAGCGCGCGCCGCGTCACCGAGTCCGCCCATCGGCTTCATGGTGAACCAGGTGACTGTGCGCATTCCGTCTTCCTCTGGGGTATCAGGGGTCCGGCCGGCCCTGGGGCCGGCTCCGATAAGCAAACAACGGTTCAGTTGGGCCGTCAACTTATTTTCCGAAATCGGACAAGTTGGCCGAGGAGTTGAGGCGTAGCCGCCGCCACCGGATGGCGCCGGGCTTCCCGATCCCGAGCAACCAGGGGCTGGTCCGCCGCCTCGGCCAGGACGGCCCCGGCCTCCTGGCACACCAACAGACCCCCCAGGTAGTCCCAGGGCCCGAGGCCCTCGGCTCCGTAGGAGCAGAAGCCGTCCAGAAGCCCCTCGGCCACGGCGCAGAGGTCCAGGGCGGCCGCGCCGAGGGCCCGGGTCTGCCACCAGGGCGGGACCGTCCCGGGCAGGCCCGATACCCCGACTATGGCGTGTTCCAGCCCCGCCGCGGCTGAGGGCCGCAGGGGTCGGCCGTCTCTGGTGGCGCCCGCCCCGCGCACCGCCTCGTAGTTCCACCCATTGGCCTGGTTGACCACTAGGGCCGCCAGTGGACCCTCATCATCCAACACGCAGATGCTGGTGGCGTACCAGGGGACCCCGCGGGAGGCATTGGTGGACCCGTCCACCGGGTCCAGGACGGCCAGGAGAGGGGCTCCGGAGTGGGTGAGGCCGGACTCCTCGCTCAACACGGCCAGGCCGGCTCCGTGGAGCACCTCCAGGGCAGCCGAGTCGGCAGCCAGGTCCAGGCTGTACTGGTCCTCCCTCTGCCCGGACATCCCCCAGTCGGTGACCGTGCTCAGGGCTTCCGCCACCGCCCGGCCGGCGTCCCCCAGCACCTCCAGCAGGCTCGACTCGTCCACCGCAGGAGGCTACCGGCCGCCTCCGGCGGGTCCGGCAGGAGCGGCCGCAGCCGTAGGCTCTGGGGGTGGCGGTGATAGACGTGGCCGGCTACGTGGCCGAGCTCAAGGACCATGCCGTGGACCACGGGTTCCACGTCCACGATGAGCGGCATTTCGTAGAGACCTACTCGCTCAGGCAGGTCTGGGAGGTGGATCTTCACCCCGAGGAGGGCTGCGGCGGCCCGATCGACCTGCACCTGGCCCTGGAGGTCGACCCACGGGTCCTGCTCTCCTTCGAGGATCTGGTGGTCGACCTGCCCGAAGACGAGGAACCGCCGGACCGGTTCCACTTTCCCCTGGATTTCACCTGGGCCCTCCCTCCCCTACCCAAGGGCCCTGATCTGCTGCGCCTGGCCATCGACCTGGCCGGGGTAGGCGGTATCGAGCTGCCGCTGGAGGCGTCGGCCATCGACTCGTTCGCCTCGGCCACCGACGCCCCTGAACGCCGGCTCAACATCGTCGCCCACCAGCAGGTGTCCCTGGCCCGGGTGCTCGGCGGGGAGGAGCTCATGTGCGAGACCTTCGACCGCTGCCTGGCCGTCAGCCACTTCCTGCTGGAGGCGGCGCCCACCTGGATGGACTGACTCCTCGGGAGGATCACCCCCGCCTGACGGGCTCCCCGGCCGAACCGATCCCTTCCTCGATCCACTCGGCGTAACCGGCGGCGAAGAGGGCGGGTGTGCCTCCCGTATGCATATACACCACGGTCTGCCCGCTGCGGATCCGGCCGTCATGGGCGGCCTGGATCAGCCCGGCCATGGCCTTGCCGGTGTAGACGGGATCGAGGAGAAGACCCTCCCATCGGGCGGCGGCATCGAGGGCCACCCGGGTCTCGGGGGTCGGGGCGCCGTAGCCGGCACCGATACGGTCGTGGTCGATCTGCACCGATCCCACGGGCTCAGGCAGACCGGCCAGGCCGGCGGCGGCCCGGGCCATCTCCGGGACCCGGTCATCCAGGTCGGGCCGAGTGCCCACGTCCACTCCCAGCACCCGCTGGTGGTCACCCAGGGCCGCTACCAGCCCGGAGTGAGTACCCCCGGAGCCATCCGCCACCACCGCCAGGTCGAGGTCCGGCAGCTCGGCCGCCAACTCGAGGCCGGCGCGGACATAGCCGAGGGTGCCGACGGTACTGGCCCCGCCGACGGGCACGGCGTAGGGATTCCTGCCCTCGGCTCGAAGCCGATCGCAGGCGGCGGAAATAGCTGCCTCGGTGCCGTAGTAGTCGAGCTCCCCGGCCCAGACGATGTCGGCGCCCAGCAACTGGTCCAGCACGACGTTCCCGGTGGGATGGCCCGGACGAGCGCCGGCCAGGACCAGCGTGCAATCCAGCCCCAGCCGGTTGGCGGCGGCCGCCGTGGTCCGGGCGTGGTTGCTCTGGCGACCGCCGCCGGTGACCAGCATGTCGCACCCACCCGCCACCGCCTCCGCGCAGAGATACTCGAGCTTCCTGGCCTTGTTCCCACCCCCGGCCAGTCCGGTGCAGTCCTCCCGCTTGACCCACAATGTCCCCGGGGCCAGGCCGAGCCACGCTCCCAACCGATCCATCGGCTCCAGCGGAGTAGGGGCATGACAGAGAACCAGGCGGTCCTCGAGGGCGTAGGGAAGGTGCGGCTCAGGCATTCGATCCGGATATCCAGACCGGCTCCCGGTCGGTTCCGGCGTAGTTGAGGACATGCTCGGCGTAATCGATGAACATGGGGGCGTCGGGATCGAAAGGCCGCCGGAGGCTGGCGAAGGCCGTCTTCTTGTCCATGTTCTCCAGCTTCTCGAGTGCCTCGGGCCGATCCACCGGACGCAAGTCGAGGCGGTCGCTGATGGCTGCGAAGGCAGACTCCCCCGCCTCGGTACGCACGATGACGCTGGAGTAGCCGTCGGCGCTTCCAACGCTGCCCACCGACAGGTCGGCGGCGTGGCCCAGGAAGTCGGCGCATTCATCGCAACCCTTGAGGGAAGCCCCGTGAAAGTCCCTAATCGGCTCCTCCACCAGACGCGACCCGTCATGGGCGTCGACCATCAGCTTCCCGTGGAGGATGTCGACCCGGGCCACGTCATCCAGATCGACCCCCCTCTGGTCACGCAGCTCGGTGAGCATGAGGCCGGTGTAATCGAAGCTCTTGGTGCAGAGCAGGGCGACAGTCAGGACCACGGCCTCTGGATGCGACTTTCCCCACGACCACCTCCGAGCCTGCAATGCCCGGAGGCCCTGTATCTCACACGGGGTCCCGACCAGGGCCAGACGGGGTTGGTCGGGCAGTCCCCGGCCGGCCACGTCGAGGTGGGCGAGGGCCATCGTCTGGTTGTAGAAGCTGCCCGCCGAGGCCACCACGTCCTCGGCAGTGCGGGCGATGAAGGCCTCGCCCTTCCACTGCTCGGTGGCGCTGGGCCGGGCCACCAGGGCGCCATCGATATGGCCCGCTTCGATCAACCCGATCAGCAGGGCACTCACGAAGCCGCCGTCCTGGACCCCCGGGATCGGCTCCCGCACCCGGGCCGTGTACGAGGCCCGCTCCAGGCCCAGGTGGACCCGGACCGACTCCCCACTGATGACCGGGCCGAGTCCGGCGTCGATCACCACCTCCTCCGGCCAGGTGGCCTCGTAACGAAGACCGCCGCGGGGGCAGAAGTCCCAACACAGAGAACAGCCCGTGCACATTTTCACCAATGCCGGTAGGCCCTTGGATCCGATGCCGATGGAGTCGCTGGGGCAGGCGGCCACACAGGCGCCACACTGGATGCAGCGGCCGGCATCGATCACGCCGGCCGCCAACTCGAAGAACCAGGTCTTGCCCGGCGCCTCGGCGATGTCATTCATCTGGGCCCGCAGGTCGAAGGTCCTGCTCACGCCCCCGCCCCTTCAGCCAGCATCGCCCGGAGCTGGGCATTGGGTCGGCGCCGGCACCACTCATGGAAGGCCTCCCCGGCACGCCGCTCGGCCTGGAACCGGCCCAGGAGGCCGACCAGGGCTCCGGGCACGTCTTCGACCGGCCGGGCTCCATCAACCCAGTCGATGAAGGCGGAGTCATCACCCAGACTGCCGCCCAGTCCAACGTCCACCGCCTCGACTATCTGATCCCCAACGTGGGCAGTCTCGCCCCGGAAACCGATGTCGGCTATCTGGGGCTGGGCGCAGGAAGCCGAGCATCCGGAGAAGTGCATCCGTACCACCTCGCCCTCACCCAACGCCACGGTGTCGTCCATGTGCCTGGCCCACTCGAGGGCCCGGGCCTTGGTCTCCACCACCGCGAATCGGCAGAACTCATTGCCCGTGCAGGCCACCACGCCCCGCTCGAACGCACGCGGCGTAGGGCTGTACTTGGCCAGCAGGGGCTCGGCCAGAAGGGCAGCGAGCCGGCCGTCGGCCACGCCGGTGAGGATGAGGTTCTGGTCGGTGGTCAAGCGGATCCGTCCATCCCCGTAGCGCTCGGCCAGCCGAGCTGCCTCGGTCAGTTCGGCTCCGCTCAAGCGGCCGACCGGTACGCAGAGTCCGACGTAGGAAAGGCCCCTTTCCTTTTGCGCGTGAACGCCGACGTGATCGCCCCGGTAGCGCCGGGTCAGATTCACCCCGGCCGGTCGCAACTCGAAAGCGGTGCGCTTGGCCAGCTCGGCCCGGAAGACCTCGCCCCCGAGCTCCTGGACCAGGTAGCGCATCCGGGCCACGCCCCGGTTGCCCCGGTTGCCCAGCTCACCGAAGACCTGGGCGACGCCGCGGGTGATCTCCACGGCCTGATCCCGCTCGAGGAAGACATCGATGTCGGTGGCCATTCGCGGCCCGTCCGATAGGCCCCCCCCGACCAGGAGATTGAAACCGAGGGCCCCATCCTCGGACCGGGCCGGCTGGAGGCCGATGTCGTTGATCTCCCCTTGAGCACAGTCATCCAGGCAGCCGGTCACGCTGATCTTGAACTTGCGGGGAAGGTTGGCGTACTCGCGGTTGCCGGTGAAGTAGTCGGAGATAGCCAGGGCGGTCGGGAGGGCGTCGAAAGCCTCCTCAGCGTCGATCCCGGCCACCGGGCAGCACAGGACGTTCCGGGAGCAGTCCCCGCAGGCCTGGACGGTGGTGAGTCCAACCGCCTCCAAACGCTGCCAGACACGGGGGATGTCCTCGATCCGCAGCCAGTGCATCTGGATGCTCTGGCGGGTGGTGATGTCGAGGTACCCGTCACCCCACAACGGGTGGGGCTCGGGGCCGCGGGCCAGCTCATCGGCGACGCGACCAACCTCGGCGGCCTGGGCCGCCCCGAGCCCACCTCCGGGCACCTTGATGCGCAGCATGAACCACTCGGCCCCCTGGCGCTGGGGATACAAGCCGGCCCACTTGAAGCGCTCCAGCTCCCCATCGACGCTGGCGATGGCCTCCGGGCCTTCCACCGAGTAGCGCTCGATGATGGCCTGCCTGACGTCGAGAGGATGACGCGCCAGCTTCCAGCGCTCGACCTGGTTCAACTCGATGTCGGGGCGGAGAAACTCCACTGCTACTCCGATGGAAGGGCGCGCCGGTCGAGGCGGACCGAGGCGGGATGGTCGCCCAGTGAACCATTCCTGACCAAATCAGTCAACTTTTGGCGCTATAGGGTCCGGCCCTCAACTTCGAGGGGAGCGTCGATGGGCAGGGTGAGCGCCAGACCGGCGGAGGGATGAACACCGGAGACGGTCAGCTTCGCCGGAGGGGGGTCGAGCCGGAGAGGGCAACCCGGCGCTCTACTCATGCGTCAGTGATTCAGTGGACGCTGCACCTTTCCCGGGAGACCTGATGGAGAGGGCCGGCCCTTCCGACCGAGGTGACGACCAGACCGGCCCCGCCGGTGAAGGGTTCGTCCGGGGTCTCTTCGGAGCCCACTGGGTCGGGCTGTGCCGGCTGGCCGGGCTGATACTGGGAGACTTCGCCGCCGCCGAGGAAGTCGTCCAGGAGGCGTTCATGAAGACGTGCGGCACCCCATCGGCCGCAGCCCGCCTGGCGCAGCTCGACCGGTCCGATCTCTATTTGCGCACCGCCGTAGTCAATCTGTGCCGCTCACGGCTCCGGCGCCGATCGGTGGAAGCCCGGGTCAACGCCATCACCTTCCGCCGCAGCGAGGCGGACACCGCCGGCGTCTCCGGCCGGCCCGAACCGGACGAGGCGAAGCGGGTAACGGCCGCCGTGCGCAGCCTCCCGCCCCGGCAGAGAGCGGCGGTGGTACTCCGCTACTACGAGGATCTGCCCGAGGCGGACATCGCCCGGACGCTGGGCTGTTCGGTAGGGACGGTCAAGTCCCAACTGGCCAAGGCCCGGGCATCACTCGCCAGGCTGCTGGGTGAAGAGAGGACCACTGATGGCTGACGAACTCGAGGACCGCCTGCGCCGTGGACTGTCGGCGGCGGCCTCCGCCCATGAGCCTGCCCTCCGCGCCGATGCCGCCGCCGAGGCCGTCTTACGGGGTGCCCAAGCGCATGCCCGTCGCCCCGGGTGGGACCGGCTGGGGGCGGCGGTCCGGCCCGGTCCGGCCCGGAACCGGCTCCTGGCCGGCCTGGTGGTGACCGGGGCGGTGGCGGCGGTGGCCGCCCTGCTGGTGGTCCGGCCCTCCACCAACCTCTCCACCGCGGCCCGATCGGCCCGAACCAGTGCCGGAGCGGCCCATTCGCTGTCCGGGTCCGGATCAGGCGCTTCGGTTGGTGGACAGACCCCGCCACCGCTGGTCGTGACCCAGACTGACCGGGGTCAGACGGTCAGCCTACGGGTCGGCCAGACCCTGGAAGTGCGCCTGTCGGGGGGCGGATCACAGCGATGGAGCGAGCCCCGCTCGGCCGCTGCCACCATGCTCGAGGAGACCGCCACTTCGGCCAACTCCACCACCGGTGACGCCTCGGGCACGTTCGTGGCTCGGACCCCCGGCAGCACCCGGGTGAGTTCCGACGCCCGGCCGATATGTCCGGCCGGGCAAGCCTGCCCGGACTTCGTGCGGCTGTGGACAATCACCGTCGACGTCGTCCGGTAAGACGCTTCTGACCGGCTCACGCGCCCATCGAAGACACGTCACAATGGGGGGCGTCAGGCGGAAACGGAGCCACCATGCTGCAGGGCAGTTTCGACACCTTCGACTTCCCCGAGGTCCTCGGGATGCTGTCGCGCAAATGCCAGTCGGGGAAGCTGAGGATGCACTGCGGTTCCGCTGTGGTCGAGCTCTACCTGGCCGAAGGCCGGCTGACCCACGCCGAGTCCTCCGATCACGGCATCCCCGTCAGAGTGGCCGACAGCCGGCCCCGTCTGGAGGAGACCTGCTTCGAGGTCCTCCGCTGGGACCACGGCAGCTTCGAGTTCTATCCCAACGCCGTTCCCAGCTCGGGCCGGAACCTCGATGCCCCGGTTGACTCCGTCCTGTCCGGAGCCCGACGCCGGGTAGAGGAATGGGAGCGGGTCCAGCTCATCATCCCGTCCCTGGACGTGCAGCCCCGCCTGGTGAGCGACTTGGCCGCTGCCGAGGTGACCATCTCCCGGCCGTCGTGGCGCATCCTTGCCGCCGTGGATGGTCGGCGCAACGGGATCGCCCTGGCTCGCACCCTCGGCCTCAGTCACTTCGAGCTCTCCTTCGCCCTGGCCGACCTGGTGTCGGCCGGACTGGTCGAGGTGAGCACCCGGCCGAAGGTGAGTATCGCCCCGCCGAGCGGAAGAACACCGGGCCTGTCCAAGGTACGGCTCCCCCGCTTCGGTGAAGAGCCGGAGAGCGCGCCTTCCGTTGCCAAGGGAGACCAACCGGCCCCGCAGACGGGCAAGGAGGCTCCCCAGGCCGGGGCCGGTCAGGACGACGCCACCGAGCCGGCCGCCAGCAGCCGGACCCCGAAGGGGGCCACAGTGGCGGCTCTGGGACGGCTGGGGGGACGCATCCGAGTCCGCCCGGCCAACGGTTAGCGAGCCGACCTGATCCGCCGGAGTATCGCTTAGCGGGCCGGCCGGCCGCTGGGTACCAACTGCCTTAGAGCGGCGTCCGCCATCTCCAGGTAGACCGACTCGACCAGCTCGCGGGGTTCCCCTGTCGATGTCCAGCGGTCGATTACCCCGCCCAGAGCAGCTATGAGGGCAGCCATCACCACGACGGCACGCTCCTCGGGTACGCCGAACTCGACAGCCACCTGGCGTCCGTAGAGCTCCTCGATGCTGCGGAGGGCTTCCTGGCGCCGCTCTCCTAACCGGCCCCGCAGCTGGCTGGACTGGAGCAGGACCGAGGCCACCCCGCCTTCGGAGGCGACCACGTCGAACCAGACGCGCACCGCGGCCCGGAGCTTGTCCGTGAGCCCGGGCGAGTCGGCCATTTCGGCGGCCGCTCGCCGCTGCAGATCCCCAACCTCCCGGTCGAAGAGAGCCAGCAACAACTCGGTGCGGTTATCGAAATAGGCGTAGCCCAGGGTCTTGGACACCCCGGCGGCGGCGGCAACCGATTCCATGGTCACGGCCTCCGTGCCCGCTTCCAACACCAGAGCTCGGGCGGCGTCGAGGAGCTGATCGCGCCGGATGGGGGCCGGCAGGCGGGAGCGGCGCTCCACTGACTCCTTGGGAGTCTTATCGACAGCGGTCATCTGATCATCCCAGCGCAGAGGTCGACCGCCCCCACGGCCCGGACCAGGGGTTGGCCTCCAGACTATTGGCACCAGGGCGAAGATGCCCACCCACCGGCCAGGTCGCCTCACCTCCCGGCGTGCCAGCATCGCGGCCATGAGCGGGCCGATGACCGGGATCAGAGTGGTGGAGATGGGCGTATGGGTGGCCGGGCCATCCTGCGGGGGCCTGCTGGCTGACTGGGGAGCCGAGGTGGTCAAGATCGAGCCACCGGGGGGTGACCCCTTCCGCGGCCTGTACGGCAGCGCCGCCGTCAACGGCGCCTTCGAGATGGACAACCGGGGTAAGCGCAGCCTCGCCCTGGACGTGGGCTCACCGGCCGGACGGGAGGTTGCGGTCGAATTGATCGCCGGCGCCGATGTCTTCGTCACCAACCTCCGCCAGCGGGCGCTGGACCGCTGGGGCCTCGACTACGGCAGTCTCCGGGAGCGGTTCCCGCGCCTGGTCTACGCCTCGGTGACCGGCTACGGGGCGGAGGGACCGGAAAAGGACCGGGCCAGCTACGACTTCGGAGGCTTCTGGGCCCGCTCAGGCATGGCCGCCGCCCTGACCCGTCCCCACGAGATTCCCCCGGCCGCCCGGGGAGGAATGGGAGACCACACCACGGCCATGGGCCTGTGTGCCGGGGTGTCCGCCGCCCTCTTCGAGCGGGAACGGACCGGTGCCGGCCAGCTGGTCTCCACGTCGCTGTTCCGGGCCGGCGTGTTCATCATGAGCTGGGACACCAGCATGTCCCTGCGCTCCGGCGCGCCCAACCCGGTGGGCATGAGCCGGGAGCGCAGCATCAACCCGGCCTTCAATTCCTACGCCGATTCAGAAGGTCGCTGGTTCTGGCTGCTGGGCCTGGAGGGGGACCGCCACTGGCCCGACCTCATGCGGGCCGTGGGCCGCGACGATCTGATCGGCCAGGACGGCTACGCCAGCCTGCGCGACCGGATGGGCAAGGCGGAGGAGATCGTGTCCATGCTGGACGGGATATTCGCCGAGCGGACCCTGGCTGAGTGGGGGCCCATCTTCGACCGGGAGGATATGTGGTGGGCTCCGGTCCAGACCACCGAGGAGTTGCTGCACGACCCCCAGGCGGAGGCCAACGGGGTGTTCATAGACGCCCCCGTTCCGGAAGGCATCTCCAAGGTGGTGGCCACCCCGGTGGACTTCAGCGAGAGCCATTGGGCACCGTCCCGGCCCTGCCCGGAGCTGGGCCAGCACACCGAGGAGATCCTCCTCGAGCTCGGCTACGACTGGGACCGGATCATCGAACTGAAGGAGGCCTCGGTCATCCCCTGACCGGGGCTCCCGCCGGGCCCGGGGCCGGGGTGGCGGTCAGGCCGGTCGGGCATGACACCCCGGTGCCGCCCAGCCCGCAGTATCCACTGGGGTTGGCCGCCAGGTATTGCTGGTGGTACGCCTCCGCGTAGTAGAAGGGGCTGGCTGGGGCGATCTCGGTGGTGATGGCGTCGTATCCGGCTTCCTTCAGCTCGGACTCGTAGGCCTGCCTGGAGGCTTCGGCTTGGGCGGCCTGGGCCGGGGTGGTGGTGTAGATGGCCGAGCGGTACTGGGTGCCGACGTCGTTGCCCTGGCGCATCCCCTGGGTGGGGTCATGGTTCTCCCAGAACACCGCCAGAAGCTCGGCATAGGAGACCTTGGCCGGGTCGAAGACGACCAGGACGGCTTCGGTGTGGCCGGTCCGGGCGCTGCAGACCTCCTCGTAGGTCGGATTGGGAGTGAACCCGCCGGCGTAGCCGGCGGCGGTGGTGTAGACGCCGGGCAGGGTCCAGAACTTCCGCTCCGCGCCCCAGAAGCACCCCATGCCGAATATGGCCGTCTCTGAGCCCTCCGGGAACGGCGGGCCGATGGGCGTGTCGAGGACCAGGTGGCGCTCAGGCAGCGGCATGGCCTGCTGCCGCCCGGCCAGAGCCTCTTCCGGGGCGATCAGGCGCGACTTGTGCTGGCGGTCAATCAACACTGGATGGCCTCCTCTGGGGTGACGCAGTCAACAACCCCGCCGGCCCCGACATCCTTCCCCGGGCCGCTACTTTGACAGGGCCCGGGGCGGTAGCTCAGTGGTTAGAGCAGGCGACTCATAATCGCTCGGTCGCAGGTTCGATCCCTGCCCGCCCTACCAGTCCAGCTCCGGGGCTGGGACTCGAACCCAGAACCGTCGGCTTAACAGGCCGCTGCGCTGCCGATTGCGCCACCCCGGAATGAGCGGTGGACGATAGCAGTGCGGCCATCAGGCCCATCACCTGACGGTGTGACCGCGAGGAGGCGTAGGAGACGTAGAGGCATCCGAACTGGTGCTTGTTGCTTCGGATGGTGGCATCAGGTGTAGCTCGGTAGGCCACCCAGAAGTTGCCGAGGGGAATACCGCTCACGAGGGACCAATGATCCTGGGCCGCGGCCAGGTCCAGCCCCTGGTGCAGGTACACCCGGGCATGCAGCCGATCCTCCTCAGGCTGGAAGAACCGCCGGAGCCAGGTCATGAACAGCCGCACCATGCCTGGGTCCGTATTGGCGAAGCCCACGCACCCATCCCGCTTCGATCCCTCACCAGCGTAGAGGGCCGTCCCGGCCACCAGGAGGTCCCGGTCCGAGAGTTCCTCGATCAGCGACCTCCCCCCACTCGAGCCTTCCTCGATCTCGGCCTGCTTCCGGCGCTGGAGGGCGTTGGGGGCCCGTCGGCGAGGGCCCTGCCGGCGGATGGGACCGGGAAGCTCCACGTCCCTCACCCACAGGGAAACAGAGGAGCGGGAGACCCCCAGGCGGCCGGAGATGTCGGCCAGGGTCAGGCCCGAGGCCCGCATCTCCCGCGCCGCCGCCTGTTCGGTCAGCTCGCCCCGATAGCCCATATCCAGAGCCTTCCAGGCAGGTGTAACAGGTCCGCCCTTCACATCCGGCGGATAACGGGGTATGAACAGGGGATGAGATTCAAGACCGGGCTGGTGCTGGGTGCGGGCGTGGGCTACTACCTCGGTGCGGCCGCCGGCCGGCCCCGTTACGAACAGCTGCGGCGTCTTCTGGACCGGGCGGGTGGCTCCGAGGCGGTGAGCACTGCCGGGGGGAAGGCCAGGGCCGTCATCGATCTGACTCTGGAGCGGGCCCGGGACGCAATCGATGCCAGGGTGACCCGGACGGACTCCGGCGCCGGAGCCCCGCATCCCGACCCTCGCCACCGCCCCAACCCGCGCCACCGGGCCCCACTGCACCGGGTCACCGAGAGTGGAAAGGCCCCGACTCTCAATGGGGCCGGCGCCTGACCGGCTGACCTCACAAACGGGGGCGCACCGGCTGCGTGCGCCGAACCCGGAGCTACTGCTCTTCCAGGTAATCCCTTAGCGGCTGACTGCGCATCGGATGGCGCAGCTTGGCCAGGGTCTTGGCTTCGATCTGGCGGATGCGCTCCCGGGTGACGCCGAAGACGCGGCCCACTTCCTCCAGGGTGCGCATCTGGCCGTCATCCAGGCCGAAGCGGAGGCGCATGACCTCCTGCTCGCGATCGCTCAGCTGATCCAGGGCATTCTTGATGGCCTCGTTCAGCATGCTCCGGGTGGCGGCATCGAGGGGCATGACGGCGTCCTCGTCCTCGATGACGTCGGACAAGCTGAAGTCCTCGTCCCCCATCGGCTGTTCCAGGGAGACGGTGTCCTGGCCGATGCGCTGAATCTCGCGCACCCTCTCCGCCGTCATCTCCAGCTTCTGACCGATCTCCTCAGCCGTCGGCTCGCGACCGAGCTCCTGGAGCATGGCCCGCTGCATCCTGGTCACCTTGTTGATGGTCTCCACCATGTGGACCGGGATACGGATGGTGCGAGCCTGATCGGCGATGGCCCGGGTGATGGCCTGGCGGATCCACCACGTGGCGTAGGTCGAAAACTTGAAGCCCTTGGTGTAGTCGAACTTGTCCACCGCCCGCATCAGGCCGAGGTTCCCCTCCTGGATCAGATCCAGAAAGGCCATCCCCCGGTTCCGGTACCGCTTGGCGATGGAAACGACCAGGCGCAGGTTGGCCTCTATCAGCAGCTCCTTGGCCTGCAGGCCGTCGGCCACGACCAGCGCTTCGGCCTGGAGCACCTCGGATTGAGCGAGCTCACCGAAGTTGGCCTCCAGCGCGCTTATCCGCGCCGAGGCATGCAGACCTGCCTCCACCCGACGGGCCAGGGAAACCTCCTGATCGGACCGCAGCAGAGAGACCTTGCCAATCTCCTTCAGGTAGGCCCGCACCGGATCGGAACCGAACGCTCCACCGCCGGCCCGCGCTTCATCATCGGTGCGAAACTCGGCCGGGCGCCGGCGCGTGGTCGGTGCCATCGGTGCAGGCATGGCCGGGGCCACGTCGGTTTCGGCCTCCGGAATCGCCACGTCGGCGGCCGCCTCCGGCGCCGGCTCATCGCTGACGGTCGGCGCCCGGTCAGCGTGGTGCTGCAACTCGCTCACCGCATCGACAGTCAGAGGATCGGCCTCATCCGGGTCGTCGATGTATACGATTCCCTCGGCCCGCACCCGAGCGACCACGGCGTCGATGAGGGGAGCGCTGAGCTCGACCCGGTCGAGCACAGCCATGAGATCGTCCTGAGTGAGTACGCCCCGCTTGCGCCCCGCCGCCAGAAGTTGAGCGAACTTCTGGCCCCCGGCAGCCACCGATTCTTCCAACGAGGAAGTGGCGTCGATAGATGGCGATATAGCGCTATCGCTCAATTTTCGCCCTCCCCTCGTTCCGCCAGCCACGCTACCAGCCGACGGGACGCCTCCACTCGCTCGCCCGGATCGGCCAGAGCCTCCATCTCCAATTTGAGCCAACCCAGGGTCTGGGCGATCTCGGCAAATCTGTCCTCCGACGCCCTCGACTCGGCCCGCAACTCGACCTCGGCGCGCGAGGCGGCCGCCCACACCAGCGTGGCCACGGTCTCGTCGGCATCTTCATCGGATTCCTCAACAGCCAGACGGGCAAGGAGAGCCCCCACTTCGGGCTCGGCCTCCTCTATGGCCTGATGCAGGGTCGCGGAGTTGGCCAGGCGGACGAAGGCCGACTGGTGGAGCGGATCCACGAAAAGTGCCTCTTCCAGCCGGTCGGCCACCTCGGCCGGGCGGTGCACGGCCAGGCGCAGTGCGTCGCGCTCGACCAGCGTGCTCCGCCTCGGCGCAGGCGCCTGCCGGCCGCGACCGTCGCCCCTCTCCGCGCCCGCACCGGCGCCCCGATGAGACGCGCCGGCGTCCGCGCCGCCAGCGGCCCTCCGGGTGGCCGGACCAGAGGCTGGCAGCATCCGTCGCAACGACTCGGGGTCGGCAATCATGCGACGCAACTCCCCCACCTCCACCCGACAGCGCTCCGCCACCAGGGTCACGTACTGATCCCGCACCAACTGATGAGGGTGCTCGGATATGACCAGCAGAGCCTCCTCGGCGGCCCGGGCCCTCCCTTCGGGACTGGATAGGTCCCGGGACCCGAGAACCCGTTCGACCCGGAACAACATGAACGGCTGAGCCTGCTCGACCGCCCGGCGCAGGCCATCCGGATCGCTACGAGCGACGTCACCGGGATCGGCACCCCTGGGCAGGGCGGCCACGGTTATGTCCATCTCGTATTCGCGCTCCCAAGCGTGGAACCGCTCGGCGGCTGCCTGCCCGGCGGCGTCGGCGTCGTAGGCCAGGACCACCCGACGGGCGAAGTTCTTGAGCAGTCGAAAATGCCCGTCGGCCAGGGCCGTGCCACAGGTGGCCACTGCCCTCGGGACACCGGCCAGGAACATGCCGATGACGTCGGTGTAGCCCTCGCAGACGACCACCTCCCCGGAGTCGACTATCCCGATCTTGGCCCAGTTGAGGCCGTAGAGGACGCGGTTCTTGGAGTAGATGGCCGACTCGGCCGAGTTCTTGTATTTCGGTCCCTCATAAGCTGCGTCGGGCAAGATCCGCCCACCGAAGGCCACCGGACGGCCGCCGGAGTCGAAGATCGGGAACATGATGCGGGCCTTGAAGGCGTCGCGCCGCCGACCACGGTCATTGATGTAGCCGAGGCCGGTGTCCTTCATCACATCGTCGGGCAGTTTGAGCGCTCGGTACAGCGCGTCCCACTGATCCGGGGCCCAGCCGATCTTGAACCGGCGCACGACGTCGCCGTCATAGCCGCGTTGGTCGCGCAGATAACGCCGGGCGGCCCCCGATCCTGGGCCGGAAAGGAGCTGCTGGTGGTAGTACTCGACCGCCTGTTCCATGGCCGCCGTCAATACGCCCTGGCGGCGGCGGTCGGGGCCTCCCGCCGTCTGATCATGGCGGAGCTGGATCCCGGCCCGGGAGGCCAGCCGCTCCACCGCCTCGACGAAGTCAAGGTGCTCGAGCTCGCGCACGAAGCTGATCACGTCGCCTTTGGCGCCGCATCCGAAGCAGTAGTAGAGACCCTCGGCGGCGTTGATGGAGAAGGACGGGGTCTTCTCCGAATGAAAGGGGCACAAGCCCACCCAGCGCCGGCCCTGCTGGCGCACGGCCATGTGCTCACTGGCCACGGCCACGAAGTCCGTCTCGGAACGTACCCGGGCGATGTCCTCGTCCAGGATCGCCACGTACCGAAGGTACTCCGGCCCCGGGCCTGCCGGGTCAGGCGGTGGAGTACTGCTTGGCGCCGAGGACAGCCTGGGCCGAGGCCAGCCGGGCGATGGGGACCCGGAAGGGCGAGCAGCTCACATAGTCGAGTCCGGCGGCGGCAAACAGAGCGATCGACTCCGGGTCACCCCCGTGCTCCCCGCATACCCCGAGCTTGAGACCGGGTTTGGTCTCCCGGCCCCGCTTGGCCGCCAGGCGGACCAGTTCCCCCACCCCACCCACATCGATGGTCTCGAACGGGTTCCGGGGCAGAAGCCCGGCGTCAAGATAGGCCGTCATCATCCGGCCCTCGACGTCGTCCCGGCTGAAGCCGAAGGTCATCTGGGTGAGGTCGTTGGTCCCGAAAGAGAAGAAGTCGGCCTCCTCAGCTATCTCATCGGCCCGCAAGGCGGCCCGCGGCGTCTCGATCATGGTCCCGATGGTGACGTCGATGCCCTTGGTCCCCTTGGTGGCCGCGGCTATGGCGTCGGTCACCCAGGACCGGGCCAGGGCCAGCTCTTCCCGGGTCACGGTCAGGGGGATCATCACCTCCACCACCGGCGTTCCGCCCTTCTTGACCCGGGCGGCGGCCGCCTCCATGAGGGCCCGGACCTGCATGGCGTAGAGGCCGGGCTTGAGCACTCCCAGGCGCACCCCGCGGGTGCCGAGCATGGGGTTTGCCTCCTTCCAGGAAAGAGCGGCGTCGTAGAGCTTCCTCTCCTCTTCAGTGAGGCCGGTGGTGGCCTCTTTGAGGGCCAGCTCCTCGGTGCCGGGTAGGAACTCGTGCAGGGGAGGGTCCAAAAGCCGCACGGTTACGGGCAGGCCGTCCATGGCCTCGAGGATGGCTTCGAAGTCGGACTTCTGGGCCTTGCGCAGCTCCTCCAGGGCGGCGGTCTCTTCCTCCTCGCCCTCGGCCAGGATCATCCGCCGGACGATGGGCAGGCGGTCCTCGGCCAGGAACATGTGCTCGGTGCGGCACAGTCCGATGCCCTCGGCCCCGAACTGGCGGGCATTGGCGGCATCGGCGCCATTGTCGGCGTTGGCCCGGACGGCCAGCTTGCTCGCCCGGATGGCGTCGGCCCAGCCCAGGATGGTGTGGAACTCCTCGGTTGGCTCGGCCGCGGAGAGGGCGACCTCGCCCAGGACGATCTGACCGGTGGTCCCGTCGATGGAGATGGTGTCGCCCTCGCTCACCACCGTGTCGCCCACCCGGAACGTGTTGCGGGTGATCCGGACCGCTTCTGCCCCCACCACGGCCGGCTTGCCCCATCCGCGGGCCACAACGGCGGCATGGCTGACCAGCCCGCCCCTTGAGGTCAGGATTCCCTCCGAGACGATCATGCCGTGGACGTCCTCGGGAGAGGTCTCGGAGCGGACCAGGATGACCTTCTCGCCCCTCTCCGCCGCGGTGGCCGCCCCGTCGGCGGTGAAGTAGACCCTGCCCACCGCGGCCCCCGGTGACGCCCCCAAACCCTTGGCCAGGACCTTCGTGTCGCTGGAGGCGAACTGGGGGTGCAGGATCTGGTCGAGGTGCTCCCCCGTCACCCGCATGACCGCCTCCTCCCGGGAGAGCTTGATCTTCCGGTCCTTGGTCATCTCCACTGCCATGCGCAGGGCGGCCGCCCCGGTGCGCTTGCCCACCCGGGTCTGCAGCATCCACAGCCGGCCCTGATCGATGGTGAACTCGGTGTCGCACATGTCGCGGTAGTGCCGCTCCAGGCGCTCGAAGATCCCCATCAGCTCCTTGTAGATCCTGGGGAATCGGGTCTCGAGAGCGGACAGGGGCTCGGTGTTCCGGATCCCGGCCACCACGTCCTCGCCCTGGGCGTTGACCAGAAAGTCGCCGTAGGCGCCCTGGGCCCCGGTGGACGGATCCCGGGTGAAGCCCACCCCGGTGCCGGAGTTCTCATCCCGGTTACCGAAGACCATGGTCTGGACGTTGACGGCCGTACCGAGGGTGTGGGCGATGTGCTCCCGGTTCCGATAGGCGATGGCGCGGGGCGAGTTCCAGGAACTGAACACCGCCTCGATTGCACCCCGGAGCTGCTGGTCGGGATCCTGGGGAAAGGGCTTGCCCGTCTCGCGCTCGACGATCTGCTTGTAGGACCGCACCAGGTAGCGCAGCAACTCGATGGGTACCTCAGCGTCGGAATGCGTGTCGGCCAGCTCCTTGGCCGCGTCGAACAACTCCTCAAACGGACCGCCGTCCAGGCCGAGGACGATGCGCCCGTACATGGCGATGAAGCGACGGTACGAGTCATAGGCGAAGCGCTCATCGCTCGTCTGCTTGGCCAGTCCCTCCACCGACTCATCGTTGAGGCCCAGGTTGAGGACCGTGTCCATCATCCCAGGCATGGAGAAGGCGGCGCCGGAGCGGACGCTGACCAGAAGAGGGTCAGCCGGGTCGCCAAGCCGCTTGTCCATCGCCTTTTCCAGGCGCCGGCGGTGCTTGGCGACCTCCTCGGACAGTCCATCGGGCCAGCCCGAGTCCATGTAGGCCCGGCAGGCCTCGGTCGAGATGGTGAATCCGGGGGGCACCGGAAGGCCCAGCACGGAGGTCATCTCGGCCAGGTTGGCTCCCTTGCCCCCGAGCAGCTCCTTCATAGCCATCGGCGGACGGCGGTGCTTGTGGTCAAAGGCAAAGGCGTAAGGCAAGACGGGCTCTCCTGGGGACGAACTGGCTGTCAGCCTAATGGGGTCGACCCCCTGACCCCCTCGGTGGGCGAGGTCGGTCGGTCAGAGCCCCAGGCGGCGGAAGACCTCGTGGACCAGATCCTCGATCGGTACCCGGGACTGGTCGGTGGTATCCCGGTCCCGGATGGTCACGGCCGAGTCCTCCAGGCTGTCGAAGTCCACGGTTATGGCCAGCGGCGTGCCGACCTCGTCCTGGCGCCGGTACCGCCGTCCGATGGACTGGGTTTCGTCATAGTCGCACTGGAAGTGGGGCTGGAGCCGTCCCAGCACGGATCGGGACAGCTCAACCAGCGGCTCCTTCTTGGACAGCGGGAGCACGGCCACCTTGTAGGGCGCCAGACGGGGATGAAGGCGCAAGACGGTGCGGGCCTCGCCTCCGACCGTGTCCTCCTCGTAAGAGGAGAGCAGGAAGATCATCATGGCCCGGGTGGCCCCTGCCGCCGGCTCGACCACGTGCGGGACGTACCGCTCCCCGGTGGCCTGATCGAAATACTCGAGCTTCTCCCCCGAGTGCTCGGCGTGCTTGCGCAGGTCGAAGTCGGTCCGCTGGGCGATTCCTTCGAG
>Ga0307373_10006562_pt1 | contig 18457 bp, 15 predicted proteins | sample OX2MG_FD_202534 | JGI IMG/M metagenome (GOLD analysis project Ga0307373, IMG submission 202534) | Soil microbial communities from Risofladan, Vaasa, Finland - OX-2 | ecosystem: Environmental > Terrestrial > Soil > Coastal area > Acid sulfate soil | place: Finland: Risofladan, Vaasa | collected...
CATCACGTAGATCTCATAGTTTCCGTCGCGGAGTGACGTGAAAACCACGTTCTTGCCATCGGGTGACCAACAAGGATGTTGATCTTGGCTGGCGCTGTTCGTGAGGTTGATCGGCTTACCTCCGGCGGCGCCGACGACGTAGATCTGCGGTTGTACGCCGGAGATAAAAAGCAACTGCCGGCCGTCGCGCGACCAATTTGGATCGGCACTTCCGCCTGTTCCCGTTTCGACGCGATGGACGTTGTGTCCCATAACGTCGAGCGTGATCAGATCGAAGCCTTTGCCGGAACGATTGGCGGTAAGCGTAAGCCGTGGCAGACTGGCATTCGGCTCGTCGGCACGGCCGTTTAGCACGAGAGCCAAGAACAGGGCGACCGCAACGAAGCTAACCACACGATGGAAGACCATCACCATGCCACGAAATGCTCCACGGTACGAATTGGATCTGATCGCGTTGAACGAGCCCGACGCTTTAGGTGTTGCCCGCGCCAGCCGTGTCGCTTGAGCGAGTTTACCACCAAGGAGAGCCAGGAACAAGTTTTCGCAGGCCAGCCAAGCCAAATTCGGAACGAAAGAATTGAAGACAGCCAACCCGATGGCGGCGGATCGGAACAGAAGGGAACGAAGGAAACGAAGTACGCGCTCATGGAAGCCACGGCCATCGTGGGATTTGTCTCTTCTTCGTTTGTTTCTGTTCAAGAACCTAGCAAAAGCAGCCGGTGTTAAGGGATCGAGGCAACCGCGTCGATCGTCCGGCGGATGTCGGCGACGCAGTGCAATGGGCATCACTCAATCCCGTCGAGTGCGATGGGCCCGAAGACGGGCACCGCCATGTCAAGACCGTCGATCAAGTTGCAGTACGGGTTAAGCCCATAGCCATACCATAGCTGCGATCCTGGGGGAATTTCTCCGGTCAGCTTGAGCACGACCGTTTCTCCATCCGCCCCAACCGCCGCGTCGAAGATTAGAGGAATTTCCGTATCATCGGCCCGCCGAATCGAAAACCCGGCGATATGCCGCGGCGGCACCAGACCAATCGGCCGTGCCGGCTTCTGGCCGGAATTCTGCTCCTCCCGCTTGTTGACGCCTTTGAACTTTACGAACAAATTTCGGTCCGGGCCGTCAGGCCCTTTCATGACTTTGTCGAGAGACGGCGTCGTGGCCTCCTCCTGGCCATATAGCTTTCCCAGGGCGATCAGCGCCAGCCGGTTGCCGGCGCGCTTCAGGCCCTGCGTGCCGACGTGAATGAAGTCGTCCATTTCCAAGTCGATCACCGCGACGACCGCCGTATGGGGCACCTGATCGGGAACCAGCCGCTGCGTTTCCTGGACGGCGTTCCAACCCTTGGCACTGGAGTTTTCGAGGGTCCGGCCGATTTGAACGAAGTAGAAGGGCAAGTCGCGCTGTTGAAGATCCTCGCGAACCGAGGCAATGAAGGCCGGAAAGGCTTGTGGAAAAGCCTTGGCGTTCGCCTCACCATGCTCGGCTTCGCCCTGGTACCAGAGCATCCCTTTGACCTTGCCGCCGGCCTTCTTGACCTGGTCGAGCATCGCGCCGTAAAGACTTCCGCGCCCCAGCTCCTTCTTGGCGGGGTCCCATTGCACCATGTAGGTGCCGCCCACGGCGCAGGGCAGGAGCCCGATCGGAACGTCCGTATGCTTGACGAGAGTCACCGCGAACGGCAATCCGAGGCCTGCTCCGAGCGGATGGATTTTCTGTCGCTTTGGATCGATGAGCCACCAGTGCAGCGGTTCCTGTGCGCGAACCCAGCGGCCATCGTGTTCGAGCGCCATAACTTTTGGGTGGGGTGGCGTGACGTCGATCAGGTCGCCGATCCCTTGCATGTTCGATTGCCCGGCAAGCACCCAGAGGTCGCCGACGAAAATCGGCTCGACCGACAGAGCTCGTTCGGTGTCGCCGACTTTGATCTTGGCGGTCATTTGGTACGGCCCGCCGGATGGCACGCCGGTGAACTTTCCATCCACGAATGGGCACACCGTACGCTCCGGCAGCCCGGTCAGCTCCGCCGAGCGAAGCACCGCCTGGTCGAGATCACGTGCAAGGATCACGGGGATTTCAGCTTGTCCCATCTCGTCGCGCTGGTATACGCGAAAGGCAACCGGCTCCTGAAGCGGCGCCTCATCGGCCGCGCGTCCGGCAGCCACGAGACAGAACACGAATGTCGCCGTCAGAAACGGCATGGGCGCTACCGGATGGCCTGGACAACGGCCCCAAAGGGGCCGCCTCGCGCTGTGTGATTCCGCGGAAGCGCCCATAGTTTTACCCGATGTGCAAGAATTCGTTGGAGCGCCTGAGGAACTCATGGCCCCCCCGGTCCCGCACCTTCCAGCCGTCGAGTTTCACCGCCCCATCCGTCGAGTTGGCGATCCTGATTTCCTCATGGCCTTCATCCAAGGCACCAGGCCTCCCTGCCAGGTTATGAGCGATGAGATCCGCTGCCACTGGATCAGTGCTTGCTCCGGCGGCCGCCGGTCATTTCCTGGCTTGCAGGACGCAACTATCTGATGGCACATGCTTTACGCATCGTACGGCAACATTCAATCGAAAGTCACTTGACTGACTAGGCACTTAAGGCTATAATTCCAGGGGTCGACAATCCACAAGAAAGAGGCGATTTGCCATGCGACCCAACGAGGAGATTCCATCCATCCGTGAGCGTCTGGCCGAGGTCTTCCGGCGGCTCGAAAGAGCCGCCCCAGCGGATTCGTTCGAGGAAGCTTACCTGTTGCTTTGTGCCACAGTCGATCAGGTCGAAGATGAACTCACCGGCCTTCCTAACGAGCCAGCAGATTGGAAAAGGACACCAAGACGACTCTATCCTCCGAAAAAAGACAGAATGTCTAGCATCGAGGGGGCCGATATAAAACGCTTTGATAGCCTAAGGCATTCTACCTATATTGCCGCTAATGGAGCGATAGAAATACAATCGTGCTCAAAGGGCCAAATCATGGTCCATTACTCGAAACGGGGAAGTGATGGCCGGTCAATAGGCGAATTATGTCCGCAGTTAAGATACGATAAATAGTAATATATTGCCCGGTTGAAGCCCGGCGGAGGTATTTCCAATGTCACCAATTGAACAACTGAGCAGAGAACTCAAGTCCCACTTTCCTCAAGCGCAGATCGATCTCAGGAAAGCAGATGATCCGAATGGTTTTCAGTTTCTCAATCTTCGGTCAAATGGTTTTGAGGTCGCTGTCGAGTGGAAGCACGACGAAGGGTTCGGTGTTTCGTCATTTTGCGATGACACACATGATTTGGCTGGTCTCTTCGAGACGCCGGACGATTGGTATACGAGCAAGGAAGCAGTCTTCCACCGCATCGTGTCGCTTGTGCTGGATCAAAAGAGCACAAAGCCATCGGTGACGACTATTTCCGAGATGAGGCAAGAGCGTGGTGTCTCTCAGGAAGCACTCGCCGAGCGGCTGAATGTGAAACAGGCTACGTATTCGAAGATGGAACGGCGAGAAGATGTGAGGGTTTCGTCGCTTAGGAGAGTGATCGAAGCGATGGGTGGAAGGCTGTTGATTCAAGCGATTTTCCCCGACACACGAGATGTCCGAGAAATCACGTTTCAATAACCTTGGGCTTGGTTTGCTTGTTATCCGCTCCAATGACATGGAGAAAGCGGCTGCGTTCTACGCTGCGCTAGGACTGAATCTTGTCAAACACCTTCATCCGCCTTGCGGAGATCATTACTCTACAACTACCGCTGGTTGTGTTTTTGAAATTTGCCAGCGACGGGAAAACCAAGCAGCGACAACGCCCGCAGTGTTCGGTTTCCATGTCTCGTGTGTCGAGCTAGCCGTGGAAATCGCCATATCGAATGGCGGCAAACTAAAACATGCTCCGGAAAGCTCTGAGTGGGGAACGACAGCAGTTGTCGCGGACCTCGATGGTCACAGCGTGCTCTTGATCGAAAAGGAGTGACACCAGACACCGGCCGGAACTAGCCGATATAGAGGAACTCGTTCGAAGCCAGCACCATCAAGCACAGGCCTGCCAGCGACTGCTGCGCGGCCTGCCCGGGAGATTGTTGCGAACTTTCGTAGAGCTCCGTCTGCGAAAGCAGGTACTCTTGGCAGAATTGAGATTCCGCGCTGGTTGGCACGCGGCCAAGCGCCAACAGGAACGCCTCCTCGACGTGCTTGTCGGTCAGGGCCCCGTCGCCGACCTTGCGCAGCACCCGCTGGGCAAAGTGCCGCGATTGCTCTTGCATGAAGCGGCTGTTCGTGAGCGCCAGCGATTGCAATGGCGTCGTCGAATTCAAGCGCCGTGTGCAGTTGATCGAAATTTCCGGATAATCGAAGACCTCGAAAAACGACAGGCAAAATCCCTTGCCCGAGGCGTGGCTTCCGCGCTGCGACCGCACGTAGAGGCTGCGCCGCCATTGACTCGTCGGGGTTGGACCTTTCTCGGAAACCACCACCAGGCCATCGGCATTCTGCTCCGCCGCGACCGGCGGCCCACTCATGGTGCGGTCGAACCGGCCGCTGACCGACAGCACAAGGTCGCGAATCACTTCGGCTTCGACGCGGCGCAGATTCATCCGCCACAAGAGGTCGTTGTCGGGGTCGCGAGTCAGCGCCGGGTTTTCCAAGGGCCCCGGGCTTTCCAAGGACCCCGTGTTTTCTAATAACCACTGTGACGACTGTCGATAGGTGGTCGACGTCATGATCAGCTTGTGAAGTCGCTTGACGCTCCAGCCGTGCTCCATGAAATCGACGGCCAACCAGTCGAGCAACTCCGGGTGCGTGGGCGTAGCGCCGCTGTGGCCGAAGTTCTCCGGTGTGGCGACGATGCCCTTTCCAAAGTGGTGCTGCCAGATTCGGTTTACCATCACGCGCGCGGTCAAGGGATGGCCGCGGTTCGTCAGCCATTGCGCCAATGCCAGGCGACGGCCGCTCGAAGCGCCGCGTACCTCGGGTGGCCGGACCGCGCTCGACTCGCCGCTCGGGCACAACACCGTCACGAAACCCGGCTCGACGACCTCGCCCGGCGTCCGAGCGTCTCCTCGAATCAACTCATGCAGCACCGGTGGTTCGCCGACGTCCCAAAGCGCTTGGATCTTTTCGAACGACCGCTTCTGGCTTGCCAGGCTGCCGAGCTCGCTGCCCAGCTTCGTGATTTCGGTCCGTTCGGCTTCGCTCGAGGCGTTCGACAGTTCCTGATCGGATACCTTCAAATCGGCCTCGAATTTTTCCGCGAGGTAACGCTGAATCTCGTTCCGCATGGCGGCCGGCGCGGCGATGGCCTTCTCGACGTCGGCGCGCAATGGTTCCGGGAGCTTCGTCAACTTGGCCGCGAAGATCTGTTGGTAATGTGGTCCCCGCCGCCATTCGTCGAGCCGCTTGGTAATTTCGGCCAGCCGGGCGTCGATTTGCGCGTTGTGCCGGTCAATTTGCTCCTTCTCCGGTGGCGCAATGGCTGGCAAGTAGCGGTCAGCGGGACGGAGCCATTGGTCGGGGTTATAGGCCGTCGCAAAAACCGCCATCATACGGTAATAGTCCTCGTGAGGGATCGGATCGAACTTGTGGCTGTGGCAGCGCACACAACCCATCGTCAGCCCCATCAGGCCGGTCGAGACGCTATCGACCACGCGCGAGAGCGTGTCGGAATAGCCGATGAGGCTCTGCATCTCGACGGTTTCCTGGTGGGTCCAGTCGGGCGTGAGCCGCAGGTAGCCCGTCGCGATGAGTGAGTCGAGCACCTCCGGCGTAAATTTGCTCGCGTTTCGCCAGTCGACCAATTCGTCGCCGGCCAATTGCTCGGTCAGGAACCGGTCGTACGGTTTGTCTTGATTGAACGAGCGAACCACATAATCGCGATAGCGCCAGTCGTCAATCGGAAGCAGGTTGCCTACCGTATCGCAATGAGGCGCATCGGTGTACCCCGCCACGTCAAGCCAGTGCCGCGCCCATCGTTCTTCGTATTCGGGCGAATCGAGCAGGCGATCGATGAGCCGCTCGTAGGCGTCGGCCGCCGAGTCGGCAAGGAACGCGCGCACTTCATCAGGCTCAGGCGGCAAGCCGACCAGGTCGAGGTACGCGCGGCGCAGAAGCGTCGCCTTCGGCGCCTCGGGCGAAAGTGTCAGTGCATTCGCTTCCAGCCTGGCCAATACGAATGCGTCGATCGGCGTGCGAACTCGATGGGATGCCCGTGTTTCAGGCATTGGCGCGGCGACCGGCCGGCGAAAGGCCCAGAATTGCCGGTCCTCTTCTTGAACCTGCGTCAGGCCGGTGATCGCCCAGTTGGCGACGGCAAGGAAGGCCAAGATCTTCAGGCACAGCCATTTCCATCGTCGGTGGCGTCTTTCGATCAACATGTCGTCAGGCTTTCGGCGGTGACTATAGCAGGCGGTGACTCAAGCAGGAGGTGACTTAAGCAACTGGGCGACGATCTGAGCTCCACTCACCGCGGGGTCGGTCAGAGTTTCATCGCGGCCGTGGTGGCGGTACGTCAATCGCTCGTGGTCGAGGCCGAGCTGCCGCAGCAAGGTCGCGTGAAGGTCTGGAACACTGACACGATCGACAATGGCCTTGTAGCCAAAGTCGTCAGTCTGGCCGAACGTCAGGCCGCCTTTGAAACCGCCCCCGGCCAGGAGCAGGCTGAACGCGTTGCGGTTATGATCGCGCCCATCGGTGGCGTTTTCTCTGGTGGGCAGACGCCCGAATTCGCCGGTCCACATCACGATGGTGCTGTCGAGAAGGCCCCGGTTCTTGAGGTCTTTGATCAACGCCGCGGAGGGCCGGTCGGTTTCGCCGCAGCGCTTGGGCAATTCTTCCCTGATCCGGCTATGATGGTCCCATCCTGCCAATGGGGGCGATACCTGGACGAAGCGCACGCCCACTTCGATCAACCTGCGGGCCATCAGACAGCGCATGCCGTAGTCGGCCGTGACCGTGCTGTCGAGGCCGTACAGCTCCCGCGTGGCACTCGTTTCGTTCGAGACGTCGAGCGCGGTCATCACCGTGAGCTGCATTCGGGCCGCCAATTCATGGTTCTTGATGCGGGTTTCCAGTTCCGAGTCGCCGGGATGATCGCGCAGGTGTTCGGCATTCAACCTGGCGAGCAAGCGGTTGTTCTCGCGCTGCACGGCCGGCGGAACGGGCTCGTCGGGAGTCAGAAATTGGACCGGCTTTCCCTTCGAGCTGAATTCGGTCCCTTGGTACAGGGCCGGCATCCAACCGCTTGACCATGCGCGCTTCGTATTGCCTCCGTAGCCCTTGGGGTCGCGGAGCACGATGAAGGCGGGCAGGTTCTCGTTCTCGGTTCCAAGGGCGTAGCTGACCCAGGCGCCCATGGTGGGGCGGCCAACGAAGATCTTTCCCGTGTGCATCATGGCGTTCGCTTCGGGATGGTTGTTGTGCTCCGTGTACATCGAGCGCACCAAACACAACTCATCCGCCACGGTCCCCAGGTGAGGAATCAGCTCCGAAAGCTCCATGCCACATTGGCCGTTGGGACGGAAACGAAACGGGCTGCCTAACAGCGACTTGTTGTTCTTGGGGTTGAGGCTCTCGACCCCTTGCGGGTCGGTTTGACCGTCGCGCTTGGCCAATTCCGGCTTTGGGTCGAAAAGGTCCATTTGGCTGGGACCACCCTCTTGATTCAGTTGAATTACGGCCTTCGCTTCGCCAAAGAAATGCCCGGCACGGGGTCGAAGGTCGTTGTAGATCGATTCGGGCTGCGCGGCCGCGCCCCGATTTCGAGGCGAGTCGGCATCGAGCAGATAGGCCAGCGCCAGGCTCCCCAGACCCAGGCCCGAACGCTCCAAAAACCGGCGCCGGGAGAATTGAAGCGTGCTGAATCCGCAGTGAAGAACGTGGGGTTGTTTCATGGTGTTCTCGCGAATTCGGCGACAGCACGTCCGGTCCTCGGCGCGCACCAGCAAAATTATCCAGCCTGGCGCCGTTGCGTGCAAGAGTGCGACCGGCACCGGCGACGGCCCTAGGGGTAGTGGGGTAACAGGTGCCTGGGGCACCACCACCGCCCTGGGATCCGGCTTGCTTCCGACGGATGGGCGCGTTAGGCTATGAGGTGATCATGTCGTTCACTGGTTCCGCGTCGAGGCGTCCAGCAGTGGCTTCTCCGGTGCTCAAAGTCTACCGCGTTTGTGTGGAACTAATCGAAGAGGACGATGGGTTCTCGGCGATCGCTTGCGACCTCCCCGGCGTCGCCAGTCAGGGCGACACGGCAGAGGAAGCCCTGCGCAACGTCGCTGAGGCGTACGCGGGAGCGATCAAGTCGTACTTACATCACGGCGAGGAAATCCCTTGGGAAGACGCACGCGGCTCCGGCGTCGAATAAGCCAGCCGGCGGTGGATCGACGTCAATGTCTAAGCTTCCCAGCGTCTCAGGCAAAGCAGCCTGCGCGGCCTTCGCCTCGTTCTCGACCGCGTCGAAGGCTCTCATCACATCTTGAAGAAACCCGATCACCGCCATGTGCTCTCCGTGCTAGTACATGGGAAAAAGCGAGTGAAGCCAGGAACTCTTCGAAGCCTGATCCGCACTGCAGGCATCACGGTCGAGCAATTCGTGGGTGCCTTGAAGTGACAAAGTGATTCATCTGCGTCATGCCAGCAACTCCGCGATTGGCCGGCCGCCGTCGCTGACGATCGGGTGCGGGCGGCCCTGGAGGTCGGTCCATTGCGTCTCGAGGTCAATGTCGAGGTGGCGGAAGACCGTCGCCGCGAGGTCGGCGGGAACCACACGCCTGTCCTTGACATGATAGCCTCGTTCGTCGGTGCTGCCGATCACCTGGCCGCGCGGGCCGGCGCCGCCGGCCGCGAGCACCGACATGCAGTTGGGCCAGTGCGTGCGCCCGCCCGTCGTCGATATCTGCGGTGAGCGTCCGAACTCGCCCATCGTCAGCACCAAGGTGCTGTCGAGCAATCCGCGCGCTTCCAAATCGGTGACCAGCGCATGGAGACTGCGGTCGATGCTGGGATAGAGCGGTTTCATGCCCTTGACGAGACCGCCCCAGATGACGTCGTCGCCGTGAACGTCGAACACGCCAAAGCGGCCGCAGACCACGACGAACGTGACTCCGGCTTCGACCAACCGCCGCGCCAGGAGCGCTTTCTCGCCGAAGCTGTCGCGGCCATAGGCGTCGCGAATCGTATCAGGCTCCCGATCGACTTGAAACGCATCGCGGGCCTTTCCTGAGAGCACCATCTCCAGGGCCTGGCGTCCATACTGGTCCATTTGCTCCATCGTTCGACTCGCGTCCAGGTCGTGTCGCAAGCGATCGAACTGCCGGCGAAGCCCTTCGCGATCCTGGGCACGGGCCAGACTGACACCGGGGGGCATGCCCAACGAATCCGCCAGGCCCGTTTCGCGGACCGGCTCGAAGGCCGACCCCAACTCTCCGGCGCCCCAGATATCGGAGTGCCATTCGGTGAGATGGGGGCTGCCCATGCCGACGTAGGCCGGCAACTCGGGGTCGTTGGCCCCGCGAAAACGGGCGGCGATGGAGCCCATCGACGGAAATCGCCCCCGCAACGGTCCCGCCAGCGTCGATTTCAAGTCCTTCAATGCCTTGGAATTGCCGGTCTGCATTACGGCGGCGCGATGGTCGTCGCTGTCGCGACAATCGACCGATCGGATGATCGTCAAACGATCGAGAATACTGGACAAGTGCGGAAGGTGCTCGCAGACGCGAATGCCCGGCAGTCTGCTGGCGATCGAGCCGAACGGTCCACGTTCTTCGACGGGCGCTTGGGGTTTGGGATCCCAGGTATCAAGGTGGCTTGGGCCACCCGAGAGCCAGAAGAGAATGACGCTCTTGCGGCCCGACGGATGCCCTGCTTGGGCAGCGGCCCGAGCGCGCAACACGTCGGCCAGCGAAACGCCTGCCATTCCCGCCAGCCCAGTCTGCACGAACCAACGCCGTGAGCCCACGCGGACCAGGTCGGACGCGGCGGGTTGCAATCGAGCGCGACGCGCGGCGCCGGCATGCTCCGCACTGTGGCGCTCAGCAAAGGATAGGTTAGTCATGGTGGATCTCTTGTCGTTGTCTGTAGGGAACGCACTCCGTGGCGTTCCGTGACGCTGGTCCGAAGTTTTCTGGCTGGACACGGAAAGCCACGGAGTGCGTTCCGAAAAGTGCCTGTAACCGGTAACCTATAACCTGCTGACCGCTACACGAACATCTCCATGATCGATTCCCCCCAAGGCACCAGCTTGTTGGGGCGACCGAGTGCGTCACGGAATTCGAAGGTGTTGGGAATGCCCAGCGCTTGATAGATCGTCGCGATGATTTCGGCGGGAATGACCGGTTTGTCGACCGGGAACGCGCCGGTCTTGTCGCTTGCCCCGTAGATGAAACCAGGTCTGGTGCCTCCTCCGGCCATCCAAACGCTGTAACAGAAGGGCCAGTGACCGCGTCCCGGCAGCGGATACCCCGGGACAGGCGTGATCTTGGGGGCGCGTCCGAACTCGCCCATGATGACGACGAGCGTTCGCTCGAACATTCCACGCTCGACGAGATCGTCAAGTAGGCTCGCGACGCCCATGTCGAGCGGCGGCAAGAGCTCGTTCTTCAAGCGATTGACGTGGTCCCAATGCGTGTCCCACGTCGCGTTCGCGTCCGGCGACCAGGCGATTGAAACAACGCGGGTTCCCGCTTCGAGCAGACGGCGAGTCAAGAGCAGGCTTTGTCCGTAGATGTTGCGGCCATAAGCGTCACGGACCTTGTCAGGCTCTTGCGACAGTTGAAATGCCCGCTGCGTCTCGGCGGAGCTGAGCATGCTGAACGCACGCTCACGGAAGCCATCCATACCAACCATTTCACGCGTGGTACGCTCGACAAACCGGGCGTCGATCGCTCCCTGGAGCGTTCTACGCCGCGAAAGTCGGTCGGTCCCCACGTCCGACTGCACTGACAGTTCGGGAACTGAAAAATCGGGAGCGTTGGGATCCTTGACGATGCAAAGCGGGTCGAGCCCCCGTCCCAGCAAACCGCCGAAGAAACCCGCTTGTGGCGGACCGCCGATGCCCTCCGTGGTGATGTACGGTAGCGAAACGAAAGGGATCGTCAATCCTTCCGGAGGTCGCACGAGCGTGGCGACCGATCCAATCGCTGGATAATCGTTCGGCCCCGTCGGCGTGACATTGATCGTGTCGCCGCGGTCGTGACCGGTAAGCGCCGTGTAGACCGCCGCTCCATGAGCATGACCGATCGCGTGATGCACCGAACGAATCACCGTGCTGTGGTGCATGTGCCGCGCCAAGCGCGGCAGGTGTTCGGAAAAAGGCACGCCCGGCAGCGACGTCGCGATGGGCTGAAATTCACCGCGGATATCCGCGGGCGCATCGGGCTTCAGGTCCCACATGTCGGGCTGGCTGGGACCACCGTTGAGAAAAACCAGAACGCACGCGTCCGCTTTCGCGCCCAATCCGGCGGCGCGCCGTTGATCGTCGGCCCAAAGTAGTTTTGGTAAGTTGAGGGCCCCAAGGCCCAGGCTGCCGACCTTCAACATCCGCCGACGCGTGATTCGAGTTGCTTCGCACGGCACCATGTTCCACCTCCATACGCATCGTTTGCCATTCGCGCTTCGTTCCCTCGGTTCAACTCGACTTGTATTATAATACGATTACACCGAAGTCAAGCTGCCGGGGCGCCACCAGTGGCTACGGTTACAATTACCAGTACCTCGGATTGGGTCCGATCGCCAGAAGGGCTTGGAATGAGTACACGACGATGGGTCGGATGGCGATTGCCAGCGGTGGTTCTCATCACCGTAACCTTGGGCGTGTGGCGTTGGCTCACCCCTATTGCGCCCGACGAGAAACCTCGATCGGAGCCGGCGAGGCCTTCACGGATCGCCTCGCTCACGTTGGGCACCGATGAAATCCTCTCCGAGCTCGTGCCGCCGGAACGAATAGCGTGTGTGACGTACCTGGCGGATGATCCCCAGATCTCGAACGTACCCGGCTTCTACCCTCCTGGTGTCCCACGCCTCCGGGGCGTGGATTCTGAACGCATCATCGCGCTGAACCCCGATCTGGTTTGTGTCGCCCCTTACAACTCCGCGGATTTCTTGAAAGTGATCGAGCGGTCCGGATTCTCGATCTTCCGGAACGACGCGTGCCACAGCATGGACGAAATCGAGGGCGGCATCCTGGACCTCGGAAATCGTGTCGGCGAGACGGGCCGTGCGCGGGTATCCAACGCGCCGAACAGGTGTGCTTCCGATCCACTGGTAGGTGTTGATCCCGGCGCGCCGGGATCGAGCTACGGGACCATGAATCATTCGGATTTGGGGGTACGAGTTAGCGATGGACGAAAACGATCTCTAAGGATCCAGCCCCATGATTGGCGAACTCGAACCCAAGCGCATCGCGGCCAGCCGGGTGCGATATGACGTGCTCGCAGCGGGCTGCAGCTTCGCGTTCTTGACGTACATCCAGCGGCAAGCGTTTGTGGCGGCGACTCCCGAGATCAAGGACGCTCTTGATCTCAACCAGGAACAAATGGGCTACCTGGCCTCGGCGTTCCTGGTGGCGTATGGCATCTTCCAGGTTCCCTGCGGGCTGATCGGTGATCGCCTTGGAGCACGGCACCTGCTCACGCTCCTGGTGCTGGGCTGGTCGGTGCTCACCGGCATGACGGCCCTGGCCGACCGGCTCCCCGTTGAAGGAGCCTGGCCATTTTGCTTCCTCATCGGCGTACGATTTCTTTTCGGCGCGTTTCAAGCCGGGGCCTTCCCGGCATGGGCGCGCGTGATGACCGATTGGATGACGGTTCGCCAGCGCGCGACGGGCCAGGGAGCGGTCTGGATGTTCAGCCGCCTTGGCGGCGCGGTTGGTCCATATCTCTTCCTTGGGCTATTCCTCTACTTTGACACTTGGACGACTCCGCTCTGGATTCTCGCCGGGCTGGGCGTGGTGTGGTGTGCCGGGTTCTGGCCCTGGTTTCGGAACCGGCCGGAACAAATGCGACAAGTCAACTTCGCCGAACGAGAGCTCATCGCGGCCGGCCGAGGCGCAGGGGCCGGTGAACAAGGGGCCGGTGAGCGAGGGGTCGGCGAACGAGGGGCCGGCGAACGAGGCACGGTTCCCTGGTCGACTTTGTTCACGTCGGTCAACGTGTGGTCCTTGTGTTTGATGTACGGCTTCGTCGGGTTTGCCGGTAATTTCATCACCAACCTGCTGCCGGTTTATCTGGCGGACACTCGGGAACTACCTCCCCGATGGGTCAAGGGGCTGATGAGCATGCCGCTTGCTTTGGGGATCATCTCGTGTCTCCTGGGCGGGTTCCTCTCCGACTGGATCATCGGTCTTTGGGGAAGCCGCAAGTGGGGCCGGCGCTTCAGTGGTATCATCGGACTCACTTTGGCGGGGCTGACGATCCTGGTCGTCCCCTGGGTCCATTCGGTTTGGCTGCTCGCGGTCGTGTTGAGCGCTTCCTTCTTTTTCAACGATTTGAACATCGGTCCGGCCTGGGCCGCGTGCGCCGACGTCGGCGAGCGCCATGTCGGCACGATCAGCGGAGCGATGAACATGATCGGTCAATTCGGCGGGGCGCTCGGCATGTCGTTCGCCGGCTCAATGCTCGAGGGCGGGCACTCCGAGCTGCTGTTTATCGTTTTTGCGTGCAGCTACGGTCTGGCGGCCTGCTGCTGGCTGGCCGTCGACGTGACGCGCCCATTGATCCAGCATTAAGCCAGTATCTCTTTCACGACTCTCGCCTCAGAATTGGCGGTAAGCCTCTCGCGCTGCCCGTCGAGCTCATGATAAAGCTGTTTGTAGTCAAATCCCAACTGATGAAGGACTGTCGCGTGGAAGTCGGCAACGCTTACCGGGTTTTCAACGGCCCTGAAGCCCAGCTCATCCGTCGATCCGTAAACCGTTCCCCCTTTGACGCCTCCGCCGGCCAGCCACAGGCAAAACGCTTTTGAATTATGGTCGCGGCCCTCGATATTCAGCGAGCCTCGCTTATTTCCCTCCGACATCTGGCCGTTGGGAAGACGTCCGAACTCGCCGCCCCAAATGACCAGGGTGCCGTCGAGCAGGCCACGCTGCTTGAGATCCTTGAGAAGGGCGGCCACCGGCTTGTCGGTGCGGTCGCAGGCGCCGCGAATTCCATCCTCCAGGTAAGCGTGATTGTCCCAAATCTGATTGTTCAGGCAGATTTGAACGTACCGAACTCCCCGCTCAACCAGTCGACGCGCCATGATGCAACGCCGCGCGTAATTGTCCGGGCCGGGGTTTCTGTACTGAATGCCTTGCAAGGCCGGCCCCTGCCCAACGCCGTACATTTTCAACGTCGCGTCGGTCTCTTGCGAAAGATCCAGGGCGTCGCCGGCCTCGAGTTGCATGCGCGCCGCCAGCTCATAGGTGGCGATGCGCGCGTCAACCTGCGGCTGCGAGGGGTGTTCCCGACGGTAAGCCCGGTCGAGTCGATTCATCAGACTGCGCCCCAATCGAACCAGCTCGGGCGGATCGTCGACTTCCGGCCGCAGGTTCAATATCGGATCCCCGGTCGAACGCAAACGAGTCCCCTGGTAGACCGGAGGCAGAAAACCATTCTGCCAGTTGAGGACCCCGTTGGTCGGAAGACCGAGAGGATCGTCGAGCACGACGAAGGCCGGCAGGTTCTGGTTCTCGCTCCCCAATCCATACACGACCCACGAGCCGATCGTGGGCCGTGTCGTTTTGATCTGCCCGGACTGAATGACACACATAGCCAAGGGATGGACCGGACTCGTGGTGTGCATTGACCGGATCATCGCAATTTCGTCGACCTGCCCCGCAAGATGCGGCATCGCTTCCGAGAGCCAAAGCCCCGAGCTCCCGTGCTGCGCGAACTTGAAGGGGCTGGGTAGCAGGCCGCGCTGGTCCGCAAGCGCCGTGGTTTCCGTCGCGGCTTGATCCACAAACGATTGACCGCGGTATTTTTCGATCATGGGCTTGGGATCAAATAGATCCATCTGGCTCGGCGCGCCATTCATCAAGAATTGGATGACCGCTCTGGCCCTGGGCTCGAAATGGGGCTTGAGCGGCTTCAGATCGTATTCGCGCCGCGGGCCGGAAGCCGGCTCATGGTCGGGGTCGGGGCGCAGCTTGTCCGTATCGCCGTAGAGATCCTGGCACAAGAGAGACGTCAGCGCCGCACCGTAAATCCCGTCCGATACCAAGTGGAAGAAATCACGCCGGCTGAGGGATGCCGTGCGGGTCGAAGGGTCGCAGTCTGGTTTTTTCATAGGCCACCTCAATCCACGTAAATAAAGGCCGTCGAGTTGATCATCGTATGGCACAATCGGGCCAGGAGCCGCATTCTCATGTCGGGCGAGCTCGAAGCGGCGTCGTAGGCTTCCCGCAGCTCTTCCGAAACGATGGATTTCTCCTCCGCCGTCGGCGGGCGGCTCAAGGCAAGCCAGAAAATCGTGTCGATCTGTTCCCCGAGATCGTCGCCCGCTTCTTCGCTCACTCGCCTGGCGAGAGCATCGGCCAGCGCGCGGATCAGCGTATCGTTCAGCAGGAAAAGTGCCTGGGTTGCCACCGCCGTGTTCCCGCGCTGGGAACAATTGGGGCCCATCTGTGGATAATCGAACAGGTCCAGCATCGTGTGAACGGTAGCGCGGCGTTGCTGCAGGTAAATGCTGCGTCGCTGCCTGCCTGAGAAGTCGGGTGTCATGACCATGCCGTCGTGGCGCACGAACAACAGCTCAGGAGGGCCGTAGGGGGTTTCGTCGAGACGTCCGGCGATGAAGAGAATCGAGTCCCGCAGGGCCTCGGCGTCGACCCGGGCCAGGGGCATCCGCGATAACAACACGTTGGTGGAATCGAGTTTCTCGGACTCCGGAGTCACCCTGGAGGATTGGCGATAGGTGTTCGAGGTCATTACCAGTCGGTGGATCGCCTTGGAGCTCCAGCCCCGCTCGACGAGCTCCAGCGCCAGCCAGTCAAGCAGCTCGGGATGGGTCGGCGGAGCGCCGGATCGCCCAAGATTTTCGACGGTCGCTACGATGCCGCGGCCGAAGTGGTGCTGCCAAAGCCGATTCACCCAAACGCGTGCCGTCAGCGGATTTTCCGGCCTGACCAGCCACCGCGCCAGCGCCAAACGCGCCCCGGTCTTCTCGGCTCCCGGCCAGGGGGGCGCCACCTCAAAGGGAGTCTTGCCGTCGGTCAGGACCGAAGGAACCCCCGCACCGACCAGGCGGCCCGCGTTTTGAAAATCGCCCCGCTTATAGATGTAAGTGGGGGATGCGTCGCCTCGATCCCACAGAGCGCGAACCAGCCGCGGCTGATGAATCAGCCGGGAGCGGAGCCACAACAGTTTTTTCTCAGTCTCTTCGGCCACCTTCCTGTACTCGGGATAAGTGTCTTTGAGCAGGTTGTCGCGGTCATTGGGATCGATATTCACATAGAATTCGTATTTGACCGCCAGCTCTTTCAGCCGTTCGTTGCGCTTGTCCGGCGGAGTGGCCAGCATCAGGCGCAAGTCGTCGCGCAATTCCTCGGGCTGCTTTGCCAGACGCTCCTCGATAATCTCCTTCTCCAACGGTTTCTCCATTTCCTTGAGCGCCGCGCGCAGACGATTGATCTCGGCAGACAATTCCGTATTCGTCTTTGTGGCGATCCTTTGCTGTGCCGCGAGCTCGGCAGGGTCCTGCGGAGGGGCGACATAAGGCAGCAGGCGCGCCGGCTTGTCCTTGATGCCGTCGTCGGGAATCAGCCAGTTGTATTCGTCAAGCGCCCCTTTGAAGACAGCTCTCAGGCGGTAATAGTCGCGCTGGGGAATCGGCTCGAGCTTATGGTCATGGCATTGGGCGCACTGGATCGTCAGTCCGAGGACGCCCGAGCTGAACACCTGCAGCTCATCGCTGATGACACTGATGCGGTCCTGAATCAGCCCCGATTCCCCCTGACTGGTCGGGTCCGGCGTCAAGCGGAGGAACCCCGTAGCGACCAGATTGTCCATCAGCTCCTGAGTCATGACTGGGGCCTGCGCATGATCGGCGAACTCATCGCCCGCAATCTGCTCGAGGAGAAACCGGTCATACGGCTTATCGGCGTTGAAAGCGCGGATCACGTAGTCCCGATACAGCCAGGCATGGTCGCGATCGGCATCCCTGCTCTCCGTGTCCGCATAGCCCGCAAGATCCAGCCAATAGCGGCCCCACCGTTCGCCATAACGGGGAGAAGCGAGCAAGCCGTCGATGATTTTCTCGTATGCTTGCGGGTCCTGGTTGGAGGCAAACGCGCGGGCGTCCTCCGGCGTGGGGGGCAATCCCATCAGGTCAATGTAAGCCCGGCGGATCAGCGTGAGCCGATCGGCTTCCGGAGAGAGAGTCAGCCCCTTGGCTTCCAGTTTTTGCAGAATGAAGGCGTCGATCGGGTTCCGAATGCGATCGTCGTGTCGAACGGCCGGCACTTCGACCGGTCGCGGTGGCTGGAACGCCCAGAACTGCCGGTCTTGATCGCTGACCAGCGGATCGGGCCCGGTTTCGGCAACGTCCGGACGAATTTCCTTTTCCGGAGCCCCTTGCGCAATCCATTGCTTCAGCTTTTCGACGTCCGGCTCGGGGGGTCGAGTGACGCCCGCATCAAAGACACCCAGGGGGGGCATTTCCTTGGCGAGAATCCTCTGAAGGATCCGGCTCTTTTCCGGCTCGCCGGGAAGCAGTGCCGGGCCCGACTTGCCCCCCTTGAGCATCGATGCCTTCGTCGTGAGATCGAGATCTCCTTCGTGGCGGCGGTGATTGTGGCAAATCGTGCAGTGCCGCAGCAGAATCGGGATAATGTCGTGCTGGTTCCATTGAGCGGCGGGACGACTGACGTTTTCGCTTGCGGACAACCTCTCGATCCAGCGACCGATCGTCTCCCTCTCGGCCGCGGAAACCTGGGTCTTACGGTCGAGCGGCATTTCGCCGTTTTCGACCATGTCATACAGCTTGCTGGCGGCCGGCTGTTCAGGCACCACCACCGGACCCGATTCACCCCCAGCCAAGACTCCCTCAAGGGTGCTCAGGTCCAGTTCGCCCTTCTTCACCTTCGTGTCATGGCAACGCAGGCAGTTCCTTTCGAAGATCGGCCGGATATCCGTTTTGTAGACGGGTTCCTTAGCCGATGCCTGGAGGTCTTCGGAAGGAGCCGCGTGGACGACTGCCAGGCCGCTCACCACGGGTGCCGTTGCAAGCAGAACCAAGCTCAGTGCCAGGATCTTAAGAGGCGGGTAGGGCGCGAGGCCGCGGAGCGGCCGAAGATTCCATTCCCACGCGGAGCGTGGGAACGAGGGGCAATTGCCGATGGCGCCGATTTTGAGACGTTGTCCCAGGGAAAGTGCCATGTTTTCTACGGACATGCTAACTTTCAACACTTAGCTCAAGATCCGCCGTTACATCCTGAATCAATTGTGCGTGTTCCGGATGATTCTGGGCCAAGTCGCTGAAGATCGTTCGAGCCTTTTCGATTTGACCCGCGCGCC
>Ga0307373_10006563_pt1 | contig 18454 bp, 11 predicted proteins | sample OX2MG_FD_202534 | JGI IMG/M metagenome (GOLD analysis project Ga0307373, IMG submission 202534) | Soil microbial communities from Risofladan, Vaasa, Finland - OX-2 | ecosystem: Environmental > Terrestrial > Soil > Coastal area > Acid sulfate soil | place: Finland: Risofladan, Vaasa | collected...
ATCCTGCAGGCCCTTGGCGCGCTCTTCGGCGATACGCTTGCCGTCGATCACGGCGTCGGCCACGGCGGCGGTGAACAGCTTGATCGCGCGGATCGCGTCGTCGTTGCCCGGGATGCGGTAGGCAATCTGATCGGGGTCGCAGTTGGTGTCGATGACGGCGACCACCGGAATCCCCAGCCGGTTGGCTTCGGCCACCGCGATCTCTTCCTTCTTGGTATCGATCACCCACAGCGCGTCGGGCAGCTTGCGCATGTTCTTGATCCCCGCCAGCGTCGCCATCAGCTTGGCGTGATGCTTGGCGTTGTCGCTCATCTCTTTTTTGCTGAGCGCCTGGATCATCTCGGGATCGGCCATCAGATCTTCCAGCTTCTTGAGCTTGTCGATCGACGCGCGGATGGTCTGAAAATTCGTCAGCATGCCGCCGAGCCAGCGATTGTTGACGTAGAACATGCCACAGCGATCGGCCTCTTCGCGCACGATATCCTGGGCCTGCTTCTTGGTCCCGACGAACAGGATCGTGCCGCCCTGGGTCGCCAGATCGCGGACGAAGTCGAAGGTCGAGCGGAACATCTTGACCGTCTGCTGCAGGTCGATGATGTAGATGCCGTTGCGGGCGCCGAAGATGTACGGTTTCATCTTCGGATTCCAGCGGCTGGTCTGATGGCCGAAGTGGACGCCGGCCTCGAGCAGCTGCTTCATGCTGATTTCGGTCATAGAAATTCTCTTGTCCCTCTTTGCTATTTCTCGGCGCTAACCGCTAAGCATAGCCTTTGCGCCGGCCGATCTCCAGCGCATGGCTAGCGAGTCAACTTAAAGCTTGTTCCTTTCGACTTGGTCGTTCCAGGGCGCAATTGGCGCACTTTCGTCGGTAAATATTCCAAACCCACGCATAAAAATAAAACTTCCCGCATCGAGGACAGCGAAACGCCATTAGATAGAAACTCGCCGCGATCGAGGCGACCATCCCCGGGGCCGCTATCCAAAAAATCCAGCGATCCGCAAGTCCGAATGATATTCTGTCCAACGCAACGCCAATTAGTGCGGTACCCGGTGCCCAGCCCCAAAATAGAAGCAAAAAGAAGCGCCAACGGTGACGAAGATCCCGCCAGGCGTCCGCGTAACCCATTTGTGGGTTTGGCGCTCCGCCCCCCGTCAGACGTTCATGGATTCGAGGAATTCCTCGTTGGTCTTGGTCCCCTGCATCTTGTCGAGTAGAAACTCCATCGACTCGACCGCGTTGAGCTGCGAGAGCAGCTTGCGCAGGATCCAGACCCGGTTGAGCGTGCTGCGCGGCAGCAGGAGCTCTTCCTTGCGGGTCGATGAGCGCTGGATATCGATAGTCGGGAAGATACGCTTTTCGAGCAGGCGGCGGTCGAGCGCAATCTGCTGATTGCCGGTACCCTTGAACTCCTCGAAGATGACTTCGTCCATCCGGCTGCCGGTGTCGACCAGCGCGGTGGCGATAATCGTCAGGCTGCCGCCGTCTTCGGTATTGCGCGCGGCGCCAAAGAATTTCTTGGGCTTGTGCAGCGCGTTGGAATCGACGCCGCCCGAGAGGATCTTGCCCGACGGCGGCACCACCGTGTTATAGGCCCGCGCCAGGCGCGTGATCGAATCCAGCAGGATGACCACGTCGCGGCCGTGCTCGACCAGGCGGCGCGCCTTCTCGATGACCATCTCGGCGACCTGCACGTGGCGCGTCGCCGGCTCGTCGAAGGTCGAGCTGACCACCTCGCCCTGCACCGAGCGCAGCATGTCGGTGACTTCCTCGGGCCGTTCATCGACCAGCAGGACGATCAGGATGACCTCGGGATGGTTGCGCGCGATCGCTTTGGCGATCGCCTGCATCATCATGGTCTTGCCGGTGAACGGCGCGGCCACGATCAGTCCGCGTTGGCCCTTGCCGATCGGCGCGATCAAATCGATGATCCGCGTCGTGTAATCTTCATGGTCGTATTCGAGCTTGAGCCGTTCCTCGGGATAGAGCGGCGTCAGGTTGTCGAAGAGGATCTTGTCGCGGGCCTTTTCGGGCTCCTCGTAGTTGATCGATTCGACCTTGAGCAGCGCGAAGTAGCGCTCGCCCTCTTTGGGCGGGCGAATCAGGCCCGAGACGATATCGCCGGTGCGCAGGTTGAACTTGCGAATCTGGCTCGGCGAAATATAGATGTCGTCGGGACCCGGCAGATAGTTGTAGTCGGGCGCGCGCAGGAAGCCGAAGCCGTCGGGCAGAATCTCGAGCACGCCCTCGCCCAGGATCGATCCGTTGCGCGCCGCCTGGGCCTGCAGGATGGCGAAGATCATCTCCTGCTTGCGCATGTTGGTGGCGCCCTCGATATTGTAATCGCGGGCGACCTGCGCCAGTTCGGTGATCTTGGCGCCTTTGAGCGCCTTGAGATTGAGCGCGCCGGTCTCGCTGATCACCGGCACGACGATATTGCGGTTGGGCACGAACGGTCCCGGCCGCGGCGTGCCGGTGACCGGCGGCTCGGCGACCGGCGCGACCGGCGCGACCGGCGGCGGAGCGGGATGCTGTGTGGCGTGATGGGGCGCCGGATGGCGCGGCCGGATGATGGCCGACGGCGCGGACGGCGCCTCGTCGGTCTGATCTTGCGCGTCGTTCCTGGTTGCTCCGCGACCCTTGGGCATATTACCTCCCCGCATCCTTAACTCTCCCCGCAATCTTGCATTTCGTGATTCAGCGTATGGCGCTGCCTGATGATTTTAATGCGCCGCGATTTACCGGCGCTGCGATCGGTCGATTAGCCTGCGGTACCCGTCTCCAGGTTTCCCTGCATGCGTAGCCGGTCGGGGTATAAAAGATGACGCCCTGCAATTTCACAACCGGACGGCGTCAGGAGACGGGCGGACTCTGGAACTCAAACTGCTTCGGCGCACTTGGTGCGAGAGCTTAGGATGAGGTTAACTAACGCGCCCAAGCGTGTCAACGGCTCGCGAACCCCCCGGCCGCGCCCGCCCGCCGTGGCTCGATGATAATTAGCGCCGTCGCCGTAGCGATTATCTGAGGTGATGAATGTCCTAGCGTACGACTCGTAATCTATCGGAAGCTAATCGACAATGACGAAGCGAGCACTCCGGCCTGAAATTCGCGGCGAGTTATCCCCTGAAAAATTCCGAAAATTTTGGCCCAGCGAATAACGCCAGAATAATCGCGCCTATTACTGGGAGATAATCCGTTAGCACTTTATCAACAAACACCATATCACCACGAAAAAGCTGCACAATTAAGGGAGCGACAACGACCAATATGAAAAGTCCGCTACCGACGCACAATGCGGTCATTCGAAATTGATGATTACGCGATCCCGACGACTCCAACCCTTTCAGACGATTATCGCTATCATGCGCGAGAAACTCTGTCATATGACGCATGACCTCGGGATTCTGCTGCTGCATTCCAATGCCGAGTTGAAGCGCCATAACTTGCGGAATACCGCCGGGTCCCATCGGTGGTATCCCCATCGGCGGCACGGGCAAGCCACCCCCCTGGGGAGGAATTTGGAACGCCGGTAGTGGTCCCGACGCTAGGGTTGTTTATCTCGTCGGGCTTCTTATCGACCGAATCGGCCATTCTTTTTATTTAATCGGCCACGCAAGTGTGGGCGGCGATCCAGGCCACGACGAACTGATGCTCGCGCAAATGGCTTGGCCAAAAAGGCTTCCAATCCACATGGGGGTAACCCAATCAGGAATCCACGAAACTACGACTTTTGAATCATCTGTTCCGCTGTCTTCGATTATGAAGAATTGGCCGGGATAGGCTGAATGCAGATAATTAAGTTGATTCCGAACCGTCGCCGGATCGTCGGTAGGCTCGGACACTTGAAATCCGCAAGAACTGTAAGTTGGGCTGAAATTATTGAGCGACATTGACATTCCGGGATATACCAGCCATCCGCTATGCGTGACAAGCTTCGCGTATTGGCACATCCCGTCCTTGAATTTTAGCCATCGCGCACATGAGAGCCAACAATGCCGAGACTTACCTCAATGCGTTAGGGTGAAATGATTCATCCTGCCGGTCAGATTCGAACCGCGCCTGTCACATTTGAATCATCAATCAGGTTATTCTCCCGTTTAGGACACTGCCATACGGCTCGCGCGGGATCGCGGGATCGTTGTAGGTGGCTGAATGGCGCCGTAAGGCGTCGCGTCACGCGAGATCGATCCAGCGGCGGATCGCCGCCGCGTCACAGGCGACGCCGCGCGCACCCAGGTAGGCGCCGAAATCGGCCGGCGGCGGCGCGACGAACTCGCGCCGCTCGAGGCTCCGCGGATGCGTTAGCGCGAGCGCCAGCGCATGCAGCGCCTGGCGGCCGAACTCACTCGCCGCGGCCGCGTCGGCCGTCGCGCCCTTGCCGCCGTAAAGCGAATCGCCCAGACACGGATGGCCGATCGACGCGAGATGGACGCGAATCTGATGCGTTCGCCCGGTCTCGGGCCGCACGCGCACCAGCGTCGCGGGCGCCGCCGCCGCCGCGATGCGATCGATCACGGTGACGTGGCTGACCGCGTCGCGCGGCGTGCGCGATCGCGTCGACATACGCTTGCGCTCGGTCGGATGGCGGCCGATCGGTTTTGCAATTGTCACGCGATCGCGCGCGAGGCGTCCGCGCACGATCGCGATATAGGTCTTGCGCACCGTGCGATCCTTGAACTGGCGCCCCAGCGCGGTGCGCGCGAACGGCGTGCGCGCGACCACCATCACGCCCGAGGTCTCGAGGTCGAGCCGATGCACGATGCCCGGGCGCATCACGCCGTCCGGCTCGGCCATCGCGGCCAGTTCGGGAAAGCGCGCGAGCAGCGCGTCGACCACCGTCGCGTCGGGATGCCCGGCCGACGGATGCACCGCCATCCCGTGCGGCTTGTTGACCACGATTATTTCGGCGTCGGCGAAGAGTACCTCGATGGCCGGCGCGGCCGCGCGCGGCATACTTGCGGGCGGCGCCGATGCGGGCGCGATCACGATGCGATCGCCGCGGCGCACGGTCGCGGCGGCGCGCGCCGCCGCACCATTAATCGTCACGCGGCCCGCCTTGATCATGCGCGCGGCCTGGGCCCGCGAATACTCCGGCGCGAGCGCGGCGGCGACGAACTGATCCAGCCGCATCGGCACGTGATCAGCCCCGGCGGTCAGCGCGATCGCGGCGCCCTGGGGCGAATTCAGGCCGCTGCCGGATGCGGCCTCCGCCGTGCGCGGCGCGGTCACAATTTGTAGGTCACCGGATGGGCGGCCTCATGGCCCTGGATCAGCCGCTCGTGGATCAGCGTGAGCGCGATATCGTCGAGCCCCTCGAGCAGGCATCGCTTGGGGAACGGGTCGATCGGGAAGGTGGCCGACCAGCCCAACTCGTCGCTGACCTTTTGCGCCGCCAGATCGATCGTGAGGCGATAGCCCTCGTGAGCCTTGATCGCGGCGAAGATCGCATCGACCTCCTCCGGTTTGAGGACGATCGTCAGGATGCCGTTCTTGAGGCAATTGTTCTTGAAGATATCGGCGAACGACGGCGCGATCACCACCTTGAAGCCGAAATCGGCCAGCGCCCACACCGCATGCTCGCGCGAGCTGCCGCATCCGAAGTTGGCGCGCGCCACCAGGATATTCGCCTTCTCGAAGCGCGGCTGGCTCAGCACGAACTGGCTGTCGGGCTGATTGCGCCAATCGAAGAACAGCCCTTTGGCCAGGCCGCTGCGCACCACCGACTTGAGAAACTGCTTGGGGATGATCTGATCGGTATCGACGTTGGGACGATCGAGCGGCGCCACCAGCCCGGTAAAATTCTTGAACGCTTCCATCGCGAATTACTCCTGTATGCTTATGCGCCGCTAGCGCCTGACCCATTCGCGGACGTCGACAAAATGGCCGGCCAGCGCCGCCGCCGCCGCCATGATCGGACTCACCAGATGGGTCAGGCCGCCCTTGCCCTGGCGCCCCTCGAAGTTGCGGTTTGAGGTGCTCGCGCAGCGCTCGCCGGGCTTCAGGATGTCGGGGTTCATGCCCAGGCACATGCTGCATCCCGCCTCCCGCCATTCGAAGCCGGCCTCCTTGAAGATGCGGTCGAGGCCGCGCTGCTCAGCTTCGATTTTGACCAGTTGCGACCCCGGCACCACCATCGCATGGACGCTCGGCGCGACCTTGCGGCCCTTGACCAGGTCGGCGGCCGCCTGCAGGTCCGAGATGCGTCCGTTGGTGCATGAGCCGATAAAGACCCGATCGATCTGGATGTCCGCGATCGGCGTGCCCGGCGCGAGCTTCATATATTCGAGCGCCAGTTCGGCGGCGCGGCGTGAAGTCGCGTCGGCATAGCCGGCCGGATCGGGCACCTTGCTGGTGACCTCGGTCACCATCCCGGGATTCGTTCCCCAGGTAACTTGCGGCGCGAAAGACGCCGCGTCGAAGGTCAGGCTGCGATCGAATTTTGCGCCGTCGTCGGTATGGAACGTGAGCCATCGCGCGGCGAGCCGGTCGAACTCCGCGCCCGCCGGCACGTAGCGCCGTCCGCGCAGATAATCGACGGTCTTGTGGTCCGCCGCGATCATCCCGGCGCGCGCGCCCGCTTCGATCGTCATGTTCGAGACCGTCATCCGCTCTTCCATCGAGAGCGCCTCGATCGCCGTACCGCGATATTCGATAACGTAGCCGGTGCCGCCGTCGGTGGTGATCCGCCCGATGATGCCGAGAATCAGATCCTTGGCCGTCACGCCGTTACTGAGCTTGCCGTCCACCCGGATCTCCATCGAGGCGGGCTTGGCCTGCCACAGACATTGCGTGGCCAGCACGTGCTCGACTTCACTGGTGCCGATGCCGAAGGCCAGCGCACCGAGTGCGCCGTGGGTCGCGGTATGGCTGTCGCCGCAGACGATTACCAGTCCGGGCTGGGTCAGGCCGAGCTCCGGTCCGATCACGTGGACGATGCCCTGCTCGATCGCGCCGAGGTCGAATAGCGTTACCCCGAAATCGCGGCAGTTCTTGCGCATCATCTCGATCTGCGCCTTGGAGTCGGGGTCGGTAATCGGCAGCGACCGGTCAGTGGTCGGCACGTTATGGTCGAGCGTGGCGAAGGTCCGATCGAGACGGCGGACCTTGCGCCCGGCGAGGGCCAGGGCCTCGAAGGCCTGCGGCGAGGTGACCTCGTGAATCAGGTGCAGGTCGACATACAGCAGGGCCGGTTCACCGGGCGCCTCGTGCACGACGTGGGAGTTCCAGATCTTCTCGAAAAGAGTTTGCGCGGCCATGATTCGGGACTTTGCCTCCGAAGGAAACCGTTATTCAAGCAGAATTATCGAAGTGCGGGTACCCGCGTCAAAACCCGGTCGGCGGGGCCCGAGGTCCTCCGCGGGCGGACGTGGGCCGCGGACCGCCCACCATTGCAGCCGAAGTACGCCAAAAGACGCAATGAAGTCCCCAGCAGCATTTGCTTACTTAAGGTAACCGGATATGGGATTATCGGCCGGACGGCGCGCCCAGCTCGCATCGGCTTGTGCTGGCGGCCGTACACGACGCGGACAAAACGGGGGGGTCCATGAAACCGCGTTACGACGCATTGGTAATCGGCACCGGCTTCGGTGGCGCGGTCGCGGCGTGCCGCCTTGCCCAGGCGGGCCTCGCGGTCGGCGTGCTCGAGCGCGGCCGGCGCTATCCGAAGAATAGCTTTCCGCGCAACTGGAATAATCCGGCCGACGGCTGGCTGTGGCCGATCGGCCAGGGTCTGTTCGACGTCAAGCCAATCAACGAAATGATGGTCGTACAGGGCGCCGGCTACGGCGGCGGGTCGCTGATCTACGCCAATGTCCATCTGCGCGCGCCGGCCGATCTGTTCGCCGCCGGATGGCCGGCCGGATACAGCCGCGCGGCGCTCGACCCGTACTATGACCTGGTCGCCTGGATGCTCGACATCAAGCCGATTACCGAGTCGCACCACCTGGGGATGCCGCCGAAGACCGTCGCGATGCGCGAGGCGGCCGAGCGGCTCGGACGCGCGGCGCAGTTCTGCTATCCGAATATCGCCGTCGATTTCGGCGATCCCGATAAAGATCTCCCGAATCGCTTCGGCGTCAGCCAGCAGGGATGTAACTATTGCGGCGAATGCGATATCGGATGCAACCGGCTGGCCAAGAATACCCTTGACCTCAACTACCTGGCGCTCGCCGAACAGCACGGCGCGGAGCCGTCTACCCAGTGCGAAGCGATTAAGATTACGCCATCGGCCAATGGCTACATAGTAACTTTCATAAATCATCTCGCGGGCGCCCGCGAAGAGACGGTTGCAGCGCCCGCCGTCTTCCTGTGCGCCGGCGCGGTCAATTCCACCGAATTGCTGCTGCGCTGCCGCGACCAGTACAAGACGCTGACCCAACTGAGTAATCGGCTCGGCCATAACTATTCGGGCAACGGAGACTTCATCGCCTTTGCCTTTGACACCGCGGCTCGACTTGAACCCTGGAATGGCCCGACGATTACGACGGGTATCGTTTACGATAATGGCGCCGGGCCGGCCCGCAACTGGTTTATCTTCGAGGAGGGCGGCTATCCGAAGGAGATCGCCGGCCTCTTGCAACTGCTTAATCCCGCCGGCGGCGCGCTCACCGCGACCATCACGATGACCCGCGCGGAATTTGAACGCGCGCTCGGTGCGGCGGGTGGCGCCGCGCTGAAACAGCCCTTCGCCGCGGGCAACAACAGCGCGGTGTTTCTCGCGATGGGCCGCGACCGCGCCAACGGCCGCATCAAGCTCGTGCCGGTTCCAGCCGTGCCGCCCGCATATAATCTCGCCGTGGAATGGGACGTGGCCAGCAACCTGCCGCTGTACGACGCGGAGGCCGGCTTCAGCGCGGATATCGCCGGGGCGCTCGGCGGCAAGCCCGCGCTCAATCCCTTCTGGCAACGGCTGCATACGCCCGCGTCGGTGCATAACCTGGGCGGCTGCACGATGGCCGACAATGCCGCCACCGGCGTCACCAACGCCCACGGCGAAGTCTACGGTTACCCCGGGCTCTACGTCTTCGACGGCGCGATTCTGCCGAAGGCCACCGGCGTCAACCCGTCGCATACGATTGCCGCGGTCGCCGAGCGCAACGTCGAGGCCGCAATCCGGCGCATCCGCGGTGACCCCGGATGGCGCGCGCCGGAAAATGCGCAGGCCCGCCCGGTGATCGATCCGCTCACGCAAATAGCTATTCCACCAGGGGGAACCACGGTGCCGAACACCACGCCGATCGGGCTCTCGTTTACCGAAACCATGAAGGGCTTTTTCGACCGCGGCCATAATCCGCCCGATGACTACACGGGGGCGGAGCGCGCCGGTCAGACAGCGAACACCACCGTTGATTTCACACTGACTATTACTTTTTCTGACCTCGACGCCTCATTGGCCGACAAGGCCCACGGCGGTATCGCCGCCGGCGTCGTGCATGTCGCCGGCTTCACGGCGCCCGCGGGCGCGCCGGTGAGCAACGGCGTCTTTAACCTGTTCATCGACACCAGCCAGGTATTCGAGCGCAAAATGCTCTACGCGCTGCCCTTCACCGGTGCGGACGGCAAGCCCTATCTCCTCGACGGCTTCAAGGAGGTCAAGGATAACGGCAGCTTCGACGTATGGGGCGCCACAAGCACGCTCTACACCGTGATCCGTGCGGGCCACGATCGCGCCGGCGCCGTGCTCGCCACCGGCATTATGCATATCCTGATCATGGATTTCATGCATCAGATCGGCACGTTCCAGGTTTCCGGCACCAACGACCCGGCGAAAAAAGCCGACGCGCTCGCGCGCTTCGGCCACATGTTCATGGGCACGCTGTGGGACGTATTCGTCAAACCGCGGCTGCCCTGAACGGCGCATTCCTAAAAAAGGGGAATTGACAATGTCGTTACCCACTCCCGAAGTATACTCAGTCAAGACGCCCGACGGTGTCGATCTCACCTTGACGCGCTATCGTGGCGGCGCCAAGGGTCCCGTGATGCTCGCGCATGGCGCGGGCGTATGGAGCGGGATGTTCATGCTGCCGACTATCGGCGAGCATTTCGTCGATTACACAGTCAAGAACGGCTACGACACCTGGCTGCTCGATTGGCGCGCGAGCATCAAGTTGCCCTTGCGGCAGTTCACGATGGACGAAGCCGCGGTCAACGATTTTCCCGCGGCCGTGCGCTTTATCCGCGATACCACGCGCGCGCAGTCGGTTCAGGCCGTGGTCCATTGCGCGGGTTCGAGCACATTTTTTCTCGCGCTGGCCGACGGTCTGCTACCCGATATCCGCTGCGTAACGTGCTCGCAGATCGCGCTGCATTACCAGCCGCCGGCCGCCACCGAGATCAAATGCGCATTGCATCTCGGCGAAGCGCTCGAGGATATTGGACTGAGTTATCTGTCAGCCGGCGAGGATCCCGGTAATCCGATCTTCCAGGCCGTCTTCACCAAAATGGTCAATGCCATAAACCATCAGTGCGACAGCGCCGTATGCCATCGCATTACATTTATGTATGGCGAGCTCTATCGCCACGAACAGCTCAACGCCGATACGCACAGCCGCCTGGACGAGCAATTTGGCAAGTGCAACATAACGGCCTTTCGCCATCTCGCGCAGTTGGTGCGCCGCGGCGAGGCGGCCAAGTTCGACTATGGCGCGGCGGAGAATCTCAAGCGCTACGGCAGTGCCGTGTCGCCGAGCTATCTCAAGTCCGAACATCTGAAGCTGCCGATAACCTTTGTCTCGGGCGCGCTCAACCAGACTTTCCTGCCGATCTCGACTGAGAAAACCTACAACTGGCTATGCGCCGCAAACGACCCCAAACTATACAAGCGTCACCTGGTTCCGGCGTACGGCCATATCGACGGATTCATGGGTTTTCAGGCAAACCGCGACGTGTATGGAATTTTCCTCGAGCAATTGGAGAGCTGCCCGGCCTAGCGGCAAGTGTGCCGTCTGGCTACTTGATGCGCCGGGTCGGCGCGGCGCGATCGGCGTGGACCATGCCGCGCGTCACCGCGTCATCGCCGAAGCGGCGCGCGACCGCGTCGAGCGCGCGATTGAGCCGATCGCTGCGCGCGGCGGCGCCATTGGGCGAGTCGAACAGACCAAGTTGCGCCGGCGCCGCGCGTTCGAGGTTATGCACCTGGATACCCGCCAGCCGGACCTTGTCGCGCTCGGTGACGCGCTCGATGAGCGCGACGGCGAGGCGCGCGATCGCCGCGCCGTCGTCGGTCGCCGAATTGAGCGACGCGCTGCGCGTGATGATCGGATAGCGTCCGCCACCCAGCGGACGGGCCAGCTTGAGTTTGAGCGTGAGTGTGCGGGCGCGCACCGCGTCGGTCCGCAGCCGGCGCCCGATCGCCTCGGCATGCGCGATCAGCACGCGGCGCAGATCGAGCGATCGCAGTTCGAGGTCGTGCTCGAAGGTGCTCTCCTCGCCGTAGGATTTGCGCTGCCAGTCGGCCAGCACGGGACGCGCATCGCGCGCGTGCGCCATCTCGCCGAGACGCGTGCCCGCCATACCGAAGAGCGCCTTGAGCCGCGCCGCGTCATGCGCCGCCAGGTCGCCGATCGTGCGGATTCCCGCGCGATGCATCGCGTCGAGGGTCACCCGTCCGACGCCCCACAGGCGCTCGACCGGCAGCGGTTGCAGGAACTCGCGCAGGTGCTCGGGGCCCAGGCACAGCAGGCCGTCGGGCTTGGACAGGTCGCTCAGAATCTTGGCCGCCATCTTGGTCGGCGCGACGCCCACCGAGACGATCAGTCCGGTGCGCTCGAGCACGCGGCGCTTGAGTGCGCGAGCCACTTCAATCGGCGCTCCGAGCAGCCGCTCGCTGCCGGTCAGATCGAGAAACGCCTCATCGAGCGAGAGTGGTTCGACGATCGGGCTGAAGCTCTCGAACACTGCGCGAATCGCGCGCGAGATTTCCGCGTAGCGCTCCATCCGGCCGCGCACAAAGATCGCCTCGGGGCAAAGTTGTCGCGCCGCCGCCGTCGGCATCGCCGAATGCACGCCGAACTTGCGTGCCTCATACGACGCCGAGGTGACCACGCCGCGCGCGGCACTGCCGCCGACGATCACCGGCTTGCCGCGCAGTTCGGGATTGTCGAGCACTTCGACCGCCGCGTAAAAGGCGTCCATGTCGGCGTGGGCGATTACGCGCTCCCAGCCCGCCGTCGCAGCGGATTGCGAGTTGGTTACGTTCGCCTCGCCAGGAGGTTTCATGGTCATGCACGCGCCATCGCATTATCGCACGACGCGGCGATGCGCGGCATCGCGCGGCGCGGACGGTCGGCGGCGCCGTTTATCCGGTAGCTGGCGCAAGTTGCGCAAAAATCGCTTCGGCGGCGTGCTCGCCACTGGCGATACAGTCCGGGATGCCCACGCCGCGCAAATACGCGCCGGCCAGCGCGAACCCAGCGATCGCGGCGCTCATCCGTTCGATCTCCGCGACCCGCGCCAGATGGCCGACGGTGTACTGCGGCATCGATCGCGGCCATCGCCGCACGTACGCGAAGGCTGGTTCGGCGATCACGCCGAGCAGAGTTGAGAACTCGGCGCGCGCCGCCGCGATCATCGCGGCGTCATCCATTTCCATCAGCGAAGTCTGCAGCGCGCCGCCGACGAAGACCCGCGCGAGAACCATCGCGGCCGGTGCGCGTCCAGCGAACTTGAGGCTCGAGAAGCTGCCAGCGATAATCCGGCGCCCTTCGGCGATCGGCACGACGAAGCCGAACGCGTCCGGCGCACGCGGGAAATCCGCTGCGCGATACGCCAGGTTGACGGTCGCCGCCGAGGCGTAGGCGAGATCGGCGAGCGTCGCGGCGAGTTCGCGGTTGAGCGGCTGGATCAGCGGTGCGATCGCAAACGCCGGCGCGGCGCCGATCACGGCGTCGGCGGTGGCAACGGATCCATCGCGAAAATCCAGCCGCCACGCCGGCGTTTCACCGGTGGGCGTTAGCGCGGCGAGTTCCGCGCCCATCCGCGCGTGATAATGGATCGATTCCTCGATCCGCGCGGCGATCGTCCGCACCAGCGTTTCGATGCCGCCGCGAAAGCTGACGAAGAGACTCCAGCGCGCGCCGCTGGTGCCGCGCAGCTCGGCCGTGCGCGCCCGCGCCGCCGCCCGCAGGCCGCGAATCACGCTGCCGTAGCGGCGTTCCATCTCGACAAAGCGCGGCAGCGATGCGCCGATACTCAGCGTCGCCGGGTCGGCGGTGTAGATGCCGCCGGCCAGCGGCTGCGCGATCCGCTCCAGGGTCTCACGGCCGAGGCGCCGGATCACGAACGACGCGAGGCTCTCGTCGTCGTCGTCGTCGCGGCGGCGTGGAATCAGCGGCTCGATCGCAATGCGGAGTTTGCCGCGCGCACTGAACAAAGGGCTTTTGAACAACGGACCGAGCCACGTCGGCGCGATCAGCGAGAAGCCCTCGGGGATCGCGACCAGCCGCCCGTCGCGCACGACGAGAGTTTTGCGGAACTGCTCCTGCGTCGCAATCTGTTCGCCGACGAGTCCGAGCCGTTCGGCAAGTTTGATCGCCGCGGGCTTCTCCGATAGAAACGAATCCGCGCCGGTCTCGATCACAAAGCCGTCGCGCCGGATCGTTTCGAGCGCGCCGCCCACGCGCGCACCACGTTCGTACAGATCCACCAAGAGCGGAATTTCGTGTGCGCCCGCAAGTTCGCGCATGCGATGCGCCGCGGCGAGTCCGCTGATTCCGCCGCCAATTACCGCGACGCGGCGCGGCCGCTCGACGTGGTCCATCGCGCCTACGCGCACGCCTGCGCCGCGGTCACCCGATCAACCCTGATGCGCCAGCGGCGGCGGCGGCGAGAGATATGGCCGCGCGATCGCTGCCATCATATCGATAAACCGCGAATGATCCCCGACCGTCGCCGCGCGCACCATCGTCACGCCCGCGTCGCGCGCGGCCGCTGCCGCCTCGACATCGAGATCGTAGAGCACCTCGACGTGGTCGCAGAGAAATCCGATCGGCACGACGACCGCGGCGCGGCCCTTGAGTTCGCGCAGGATTGCGGCGACGTCGGGCTCGAGCCAGGGATCGCGCGGGCTGCCGCTGCGGCTCTGGTAGCCGACGCGCCATCTCGCGCGGCCCAGCGCCGCCGCCGTGAGCGCGGCCGACACCTCGAGTTGTGCGACGTAAGGCGCCCGCGCGGCCATCGCAAGCGGGATACTATGGGCGGTGAAGATCAGTTCGGCGCCTTCGCGACCGGCCGGCGCGAGGCGCGCGATCGCGTCGCGCGTACGGTCGGCGACTGCCGCGATAAAGCGCGGATTGGCATGCCACGGTGGCGGATAGACGATCGCGGGCGCCGCCGCGCCGATTCGCGCGCGCGCGCCCTCCACGTCCGCCTGGTAGCGCTCCCAGCTCGCCTCGCATCGATGGGCCGCGAGCACCAGGCCGAGCGCGCGCGTGACGCCGCGCGCCGCCAGATCGCGAATCGCATCCTCGATGAACGGCGGCGCGTTGCGCAGGCCCACGACCACCGGCACGCCGGCGCCGGCGCGATCGAGCATTTCGCGCAGTGCGAGCGCCTGGCGCGCCGTGAGATCGTTGTACGGCGAGCGTCCGCCGAGCACCTCATAGTGATGCACGACGGCCTCGTAACGATCGCGCGGAACCGGGCGGCCCGCCAGCACGCGATCGAGGAAGGGGCGGATCTCAGCGGGCTCCGTCGGGCCGCCAAAGCCGATCAGCATCACCGCGCCGCAGGCTTCTCCGGCAATCGAGTCATTACTCAGTTGAAATGCCATCAGCGTGAGCGATCGCGGCAATAGTCAGTTGGCGTGCAGGTGTTGTAATGCCGCAAGGAATGTCCCGATACTCATAGCGTGATAGTCAGCGGCGCGCGCTCATCTCATGGACCGCATCGACCAGCGCGATCACGTGGTCGACCGGCGTCTCGGGCAAGATACCGTGGCCGAGGTTGAATATATGGCCGGGACGGCCCTGCGCGCGCTCGAGGATCGCGCCCGCCCGCCGGCGGATTTCCGCCGTGTCGGCAAACAGCGCGATCGGATCGAGGTTACCCTGCACCGCGACGCCGGGGCCGAGCCGATCCCACGCCTCGCGCAGATCGACGCGCCAGTCGAGGCCGATTACGTCGCCGCCCGCCTCGCGCATCAGTTCGAGCAGGTTGCCGGTCACAGTGCCGAAATGGATCACCGGCACGCCCGGCCGCACCGCCGCGATCACGCTGCGGGTATGCGGCAGCACAAAGCGCCGATAGTCGTCGGGCGAGAGGCTGCCGACCCAGCTATCGAAGAGCTGCACGATATCCGCGCCGGCCGCGATCTGCATATTGAGGTAGTCGGCGGTGACGCGCGCAATCATCTCCATCATGCGATGCCACGTGGCGGGATCGGTGTACATCAGGGTTTTGGTTGCCTGGTACTGGCGCGACGATCCGCCCTCGATCAGATACGAGGCGAGCGTGAAGGGCGCGCCGGCGAAACCGATCAGCGGCTTGCGATCGCCGAGCGCGCGGCGCACCAGCCGAATCGACTCGGCGACGTAGCCCAGCGCGTCGGCCGCGGCGATCGGCGGAATCCGATCGAGGTCGGCCGCCGTGCGCAACGGACGATCGATCACCGGCCCGTCGCCTTTTTCGTAACGCAGTCCGACGCCCATCGGGACCAGCGGCAGCAGGATGTCGGCGAAAATGATCGCGGCGTCGACGCCCAGCCGAGCGACCGCGGTGGTCGTGACTTCGGCCGCGAGATCGGGCTGCTGGCACAGCTCGAGAAACGAATAGCGGTCGCGCACGCGCCGATACTCCGGCATGTAGCGCCCCGCTTGACGCATCAGCCAGATCGGCGTGTACGGCGTCGGTTCGCGGCGGCAGGCCCGCATGATCGGATGATCGTGCAGGGCGCCGCGCTGCGCCGCATCGGCCGCCGGTGCATCGGATCGGTGCGCGGGCGCTGCGACGCGTCCGGCCGCTTGCGCCGCGCGCGGCGTGCCGCGCTTGCGTGCGAGGATCGATCCGCCGCGCAGAGCGGCTTCCTTAATCAGGTGGCCGAGCTTCGAATGCTCCGGCTCGAGGTCCACCGCGATTCCGCGTCCGCGCAATTCCTGCGTGCAGACCGGCCCGATCGACGCGACCACCAGCGCGCCGAGTCCACGGATTAACGCGCCGACGGCGCCGTCGGCGTCCGCCATCTGCATCAGGTTCGTGACCTGATTCGAGCTGGTGAAGAGGGCGATATCGGCCTTGCCCGCCGCGATCGCGCCGATTGCCGCGCGCAGCGGCGCGCGATCCACCGGCAGCGTCCAGCGGTAAACTGGCACCACCGTCACGATTGCGCCACGCGCCTCGAGTCCGGCGTTGAGGTCGCGATTGGTCGTGCCGTATTCCTGCACCGCGACGCGCTTGCCCGCCAGTTCGACCTGCGCGGCCATGCACGCGAGAACCTCGCGCCAGGTGTTGGGCTCGGGAATCGTGATCGTCGGCGCGAGCCCCAGCCCACGCATCGCGGCGACCGGTTTGGGTCCGCGCGCGACGGTCACGATCCGCCCGAGCGCGGACACCAGCGCGGCGCGATCGTGGCGCGTTTCCATCACGCGGAACAGTTCGCGCACGCCGCCGCCGGTCAGAAAGATCGCGGCGTCGAGATCGCCCGCCAGGATGCGCGCGGCGAAATCCAGCGCGGCGTGATTATCCTCGAGCGGCACCTCGCGCATCGCCGGCGCGATAATCGCGCGCCCGCCAAAACGCTCGATCAGCGTGCGCGTCTCGGCCGCCATCCGGCTCTCGAACGCGACCACGCGCAGCCCCTTGAAGTTGGGATTACCGCTGTTTTCCGTCGTCGAATCCATCCGCCGTCAGGCTGATCTCCGCGTTTCGATGAGATGGCGCAACGCCCGCCGCGCGCGATCCATCTTGATGCGCCTTCTCTCGCCGCGCTATCGCCGCGCCGCACGCATCGCTCGCCCAAGAGTATCGCCGATACGGCGACGCGCAAAGCACCGCCCGCGCCGCCACCGTCGTTTTGCCACTTCCGCTCCGCCTATGTTACGACTTCGCAATGGAGGTTCAACGATTATCATGAGTGAACCGGTGGTATTGGTTGCCAAGCACGAGGGCATCGCGACCGTCACGCTAAATCGTCCCGAAAAGCTCAACGCGCTCAATCGCGACCTGCGTTCGAGCTTCTGCCGCGTGATGCAGGCCTTGCGCGACGACCCCGAGGCCGGCGTGGTGATTATCACCGGCGCGGGCCGCGCGTTTTGCGCCGGACTCGACCTCAAAGAGCTCGGAGCCGAGACGACCCGCGAGAGCGGCACCCTGGTGCGCGACGGCACCTCGGTCAGCTTCATCACCGTGATCGAAGAGATGCACGTGCCCGTGATCGCCGCCATCAACGGCTTCACGGTGACCGGCGGTTTCGAGCTCGCGCTCGCCTGCGACATGATCGTCGCCGCCGAAGACGCGCAATTTGCCGACACCCACGCGCGCGTCGGCGTGATGCCGGGTGGTGGGATGACCGCGCGGTTGCCCCGTGCCGTCGGCATTCGCAAGGCCAAGGAGCTCTCGCTCACCGGAAATTATTTGAGCGCGCATGACGCCGAGCGGATGGGCCTGGTCAACCGCGTCGTCCCGCGCGGCACGGCGCTCAAGGTGGCAACCGAGATCGCCACGCAGATTCTGAGCGCCAATCAGGGCGTCGTGCGGCAGTTGAAGAAACTCTACGATCTGACCACGCGGGCGACGCTGGGCGACGCGATCAAAATCGAGCAGGAGTTCTTTCGCGCCTACAACAGCAGCGCGAATCTCAAGGACCTCGAGAGCCAGCGCGCGGCCGTGATGGAGCGCGGACGATCGCAGACCTCGGCCAAGCGCTAGCCGTGGATGGCCGTGCGCTATCGTCGCGGTCCGAGGCGGCCCTGCGATGCGCCGTCGCGGCGCGGTTGGGCCATGATCTCCGCAACCGGCTGTTTTCCGCCGCCGCCAATCTCCGCAACCAATGAGGTGCGCGAAAATGATAGGTCGCCCTTACCGCATAATCCTCGCCGCTGTCGCCTTTGCGACGCTCGCCGTGCCGCGTGCCGGATTCAGCGCCGCTACGTCCGCCGCGCAGATTCCGCCCTACCTCGCCGCGGCGGTCAGCGCGCCCGCCCGTCCGGCCAAGGATCGCGCGATGGACGGCTCGCGCCAGCCCGCCCAGGTGATGGCGTTTTTCGGCGTTAAGCCGGGGATGCAGGTGGCCGACCTGTGGGCTGGCGGCGGCTACACCACGGAACTGCTCGCGCGGATCGTCGGGCCCGACGGCAAGGTCTACTCGCAAAACGGTCCGTTCCCCGAAAAGTTCAAGGCGGCGAAAACCGCCTGGCAGGGGCGCTTGAGCGAGCCCGGGATGAGTAACGTGGTCGAGGTGATCAAGCCGATAGACGCGCCCGATTTGTTGCCGGTTGCGCCCGGCACGCTCGACGCGGTCTTCAT
>Ga0307373_10006568_pt1 | contig 18447 bp, 16 predicted proteins | sample OX2MG_FD_202534 | JGI IMG/M metagenome (GOLD analysis project Ga0307373, IMG submission 202534) | Soil microbial communities from Risofladan, Vaasa, Finland - OX-2 | ecosystem: Environmental > Terrestrial > Soil > Coastal area > Acid sulfate soil | place: Finland: Risofladan, Vaasa | collected...
TTCGGGCGCCGCCGCGGAAAACGCGAAAAAGAGGGTCCATACTTCTAGAAACCGTCCTGGCCATCCTTATCATGACGATGGTGGGGGTGGCTTTGATTTCCCTCATCGGCAATCTCGGGAAGGCTTCCTTGGCCGCGCGGCGGCAGATGACCTGCGGGACGCTCGCGCAGTCCTCGATGAACCAGCTCAAGAACATGGATTTTTACTATCTTTTCGCCGTGGATTCGAGTTCCTCGGCTTACGGCCTCATTAAAGCGGGAAGCCCATGGACCGCCTATCCGTACGCAGCCGTCCTCAACGGCATAAAGTCGTCCCTGTCCTCCGCGGGATTCGATCGGTTCACGACGTCCATCGTTTTCATGCGCCGGGACACCACGGACGCCAACCATAACGGCATGACCTCCGATTTGATCCCGTTCACGGATGACGGGCACGGCGTGGACGCATACGACCCCAACATCAAGTATTACGATCAGAACGGCGACGGGGACTATTACGACACCTACGTTTCCAACGGCCGCATCGTGGCCGAGCAGCCGGACACGCACATCAAGCAGGTGACCCTGGACATTTACGATCAGGGACAAATCGTCTGCTCGCAGACCAGCCTGATTTCCCTTGAGCAATTCCAGCCCGGCAGCGATCCTTCGAGCGAATCCATCTTGAGCCTTCTGGTCTCCACTCCTACGAACAACGCGTACCTTTACCAGGCCTTGACGCCGCAGCAGCAGGCTTCCCTGGCGATTTCCCTCGTGAAGCCTTACCCCGCGAATATCGTGCAGATGGAGGCCGACTCGAACGTGCCTCTGCTGATGGTCGGACAGACCGAGCCCGTCGGGACGGTGAACTTCTACGTGGGCGGCTCGGGCATTCTTGACAGCGTCGCCGCGGATTCTTTCGGCGATTTTTCCTTTCCGGCGGTCAACCTGACCTCGAATCTCGTCGAGGGAACCAATCAAATCACGGCCCAAACGGTGAAAGGGACCCTGACGTCTCCGCTGGCGATAGAGAACGTTCTTTTGGACGTCTCGCCCCCGGTCATCAGCGGTGAAACGCCCCAAGGCGCGGCCGGCACCTGTGCGCCCTACGTGGCCGCGACGCTATCGGATCCGGGAGTTTCCACGACCACGACCAGCGGCATCTGTCCTTCGGTCATCACCATGGAGGTCAACGGATCCACGGTTAATTTCAGCTACGACGCGGCCAGCGGCAACGTGGTCTGGATCGACACCGCGACGGGAAGCGTTCCGGATTTAAATTCCGGGACCTACAACGTTTATCTCGAGGCGGGGGACTACGCGGGCTACAAGGCGACCTCCACGTGGACGTTTACTCCCTCCGTTCAGGATCCGGACAACTCGGCGCCCTCCATCGCCCAACCCTCGCCCATCGGCGGCAGCGCGAGCTCCGATGATCCGACCATCTCCGCGAAGATTTTCGATAACCAGAGCGGCATCGTTCCGTCCAGCATCCAAATGAGCGTGGACGGCGCGGTGGTGGTGAGCTCCGGGATAGGGAACATCGGCTCGTTCTACGATCCGTCCGCGGGAACGGTGTCCTACACCCCGCCCGCGGCGTTCGGCTCCGGAAGCATGCACACCGTGAGCCTGACCGTGAGCCACTGCGCGCAAAACCCGCAGGCGGACGTGAGCAACAACGACACGTGGAATTTCACCGTTCCCTAGCCATGAAACGGCGCGCGCGCGGCTACACCTTGACCGAGCTCATGGTCGGCATGGCCATCATGGCCGTGGCCTGCGCCGCGTTCGCTGGTTTTCTGGCGGGAATCATGAAGTCGAACAACGCCGTGGTCAACGAGAGCGAGGCGCAGGAGCAGGCGCGCCAGGCGATGATGAAGATGGAGGAATACATGCTCCACGCGAACCAATTCGTGGTCGCGACCTCCACCTTCGCCCAGTACATCGTGGACATCGACCAAAGCCCGAATTACGATCCCAACGCCGTGGGCTGCTCCGGGCTTCCCAATTATTTGAGCGCGGACATGGCCTGCACCGCCAATTTGCTGGTCGGCGCGACGGCGCAGTGGACGGTCGGGTACAATCTCAAGAACGACGACGAGGACAAGGACGGCAAAATCGACGTGGAGGAGCGGATTTATTATTCCAACGGCGGCGTTTGGTTCGACATGAGCCTGGACGAGGCGCCGTGGGGCGGCACGTATCTCAAGGAGTTGGCGACCGATGTTTCCACGTTCACGTTCACCTATTGGGGCGACAAAGCGCTGCCTGTCGACAAAAACATAGACTTCAACAACGACGGCGTCATCAGCGAACAGGAAATGGACCAGGCGGGGAACGACGACGGGAGCCTGGATACGCCGCAGGAATTGGGCTACATCACCTACGTCCGCATCGACATGGGCGTGACCATGCATGGAGAAACCTACGACGCGGAAACGGACGTCTATCCTCCGCTTCTGCCCTTGAAATATGATAGCCCGTAAAACGGACGGCGCCGGACGGCGCGGGCAGGCGCTAATCATGGCGCTTATCGTCATGCTGATGGCTCTTCCCGTCGCGTTTTATTTCTGCCAGTACGTCGCCGAGACCGTCAAGGCCGCCGTCGCTGATCGAGAGCAGAAAAACGCCTCGGAGCTGGCCGACGATGTGGTCACCGATTATTTCCGCCAGTTCTCCCAGGATCCCTACAACGGCCATTACGACGAGGCGGATCTGGAGCGCCCGGATTATTTTTACTCGGCGGGCTATTCGACCGTGACGTTCACCGCGGATTCGGTGCACCATACCCTCTACCTGCGCGCGGAAGGCGTCGCTGGCAGCACGGCTACGGCGGCCGGGACGCATGAGCGCGTGCTTGAGGCCCTTATTCAGTTCGTCTCGCCCTTGGCCCTTTACGGCAGCATGTTCAACAGCGCCACCACGCTGAGCGGAGGCTCCGGCACCGTTTACGACGGGGGATTTTACGTCAACGGAAAATTTACCCTGCAGAACGCGGGCACCGTCTTCGTGGGCGGGCCCGTGGTGGTCAACGGAAACCTTTCCGGCAACGCGACCATCGACGGGGACCTCTACTACTCCGGCGCCAGCAAGGGGGCTTTCACGGTCGACGGCAGCACTTACAACTTCATCCCGCAGATCACTTGGCCCACGCTTGATTTCAGCTATTACGAGGCTTATTCGACCTACATCACGACCTCCTCGGTCAGCGTCCAATTGAACTCCAACAAGACGTATACCATCGGCGGAACCGACTACTCCATCCCGGCCTCGGGCGCCATTATTTTCGCGAATAACGCCGACGTGACCGTCTCGGGCGCGGTCAGCGGCATGGTGACGGTCGTGGCCGGGGATTCGACCAACGGCGGATGCTCGTCTCCGGCCGGCATCGTCGACGTCAGCGGCGGCGTGTATTACGTCGGCGCCAGCTCGATTTCGGCCAACTCCGGAGAGTCGTTCGCCGCCCTGGCCACCAACTGCATCAATTTCTACGGGTCGCCCAATTCCGGGATGACTGCCGTAGGGATATATTTCGTACAGAACGGGACGGCGAACATGAACGCCAATTGCGGCTGCACCTACAACGCTTTCCAGAAGAAGTACAACTGCAGCGGCTGCTTCGGCAACCAGCGGTTCAGCCTTTACGGCACCCGCGATCAGGCCATCAACGACTCTTTCCCTAAGTTCAGCGCGGCCTACGATCCGAATCTGCGCTCCTTCCAGCCGCCCGGCCTTCCCGAGTACGCCTACCTCGTCAACTGGAACCTGCACCACTGACGCGCGCGGTCTTTCCGCCGTTTTTTAACATTTTTTACCTTGCATTGCCGCCGACGGGGGGCTATATTAGCGGAAACGGATGGAACGGAAAGCGAAAGAAGGCAACTCTGGAAAAGTTCTGCGCCGCCGTTCTGGCGGCCAGATTTTGATTCCGGCGCTTTTTATTTTTCCGTCCCTCATGCTTTTTGTCTGGCTCATCTACGAGACGGCCAAGCTCTCGCAGGAGAAAATCCGGCATCAGTTCGCCATCGACGCCGCCGCGTTCATCGAGATGACCAACTACTCGGACTTTTTGAACCGCTCCGCCTACGTCAACGGCGCGTTTCCCATGCGCATCTTCCAGGAGGTCTTCCAGGGCCAGGACGTGACCTGCGAGGGCCGCAGCGTGCCCGGCAACGGCGGGAATTGCCCGGGGCCATCGCCGTGGTACGACGTCTTGTACCAGGAGGGCATCTTCCCGCGCAGCCTGCACGAGAGCGGGGGAGGCTCCGCGCTCGATCCGACCTACTACCCGACCCAAGAGGAAACCTCCGACTACAGCCACGACGAGGGCGCGTGGGACATCGGCTACGGCGGCATCGGGACGAGGAAGAACGTGGAGGACCCGGACATTCCCGGCCCGACGCCGGACGACGCCTCGGGCGGCAGCCCGCCGCCGCCCTGGAGCCCGGACACGCTGGTTTTGTTCCGCCTGCGCGCCGCCGACTACTGGGACGTGCAGTACGACGATTTCTCCACCATCTACGGCCTCTATACCCAGGTCTACCAGCTGCTGGGCTCGGTGGAATCGGCCCAGTACTCGGTCCTGCAGCGCCTGGCCGGCAACCACGACTTTTTAGCCAAGTCCTACTGGCTCAACGCCGGCGGCGCCGACGCCTTGAACGAATCCCAGCTGCTGAGCACGTCCTTCGACCAATACGCGGGCTCCTTCTTGAGCTCCGTGCACTTCCAGTGCGCCCCGAAGGTGGGGTTCTGCGGCAACAAGTTCATGCACGAGCTCATCGGCAACCTGCCCGAGCCCGTCTGCGGCGTGCAGCCCATGACCAGCAACATCCCCAACTGCGACGGGCTCTTCCAGCTGGTCACCGTGGACAAGCCGGAGCTGGAGACCATGGACGATCGCAACCCGCAAGGCCAGGCCGACGGCGGGGGCTGGCCGGTGACGGTGCACTGGACGCCGCCGTCCAACTATTTCAACGTGAACTTCGCTTCGCTCATGGGGCCGGGGCTTCCCGAGGTGCACTCGCGCATCGCGCTGTGGATGGGCATGACCGGCGGCAGTTCCGACTGCCAGGGGGAAACCTCGGGCTCGGCCAGCGTCTGGCCGTGCCCCACGCCGCATTTCCAGGTGAGGGAATACCCGTGAGGCGGGAGCGCAAGGCGGCGGAAAGAGCAGAAGGCAACGGAAGGAACGGAATGAAAAAGAAGAAACGGATAGCAATAAATTTTCGCGGCCGCGGCCCATCCCTGGCGCGGCGCTCTGCCCCGTCCTTTTTATTCCGCTCCTCCGTTGCCATCCATTACCTTCCCTTTCCTTCCGTTTCTTCCCGTCTCCTTCCGCCTTCGTTTGAGCGACGCGATCATGGCATTGAGGGCCATGTCGAGCCGCCGTGCTTGTTCCGCAAGTTCGCCGTGCGCCGAGAGGGGCAGATAATCAAGTTCTCGGGAAAGGCGCAGCAAGGTTTCCAATTCCGCCAAGCTTCCTGCGGCGATGGAAAGAAATTGCAGGAATTCTCCGGTCCCAGGGCGCCCCGCGCCTTCGGCTATGTTGGCGGGAACGGATACGGCGGCGCGCCGGATTTGAGAGATCAGCCCGTATAGCTCATGACTAGGAAAGTTCCGGCTGTAGCGGTAGACGCCAAGAGCCAGGGCCCGGCCCATGTCCAAGACCCGCGGATTTCTGTGGACCATCATATGAGAGATACGATTGCGCCGCGCCGTTTGTTCCAGCCGTTTCCTTCCGTTCCTTCTTTTTCTTTCCGTTTCCGCCGTTCCCGGGGGCAGGCCACGCTCGAGACCGTCATTCTCCTGCCTTTCTTCATGTTCTTCCTCTTCGCCTTCGCCAAGATTTTCGCGCTGCTCATCCTGGTGCAGAAGATGGAAATCGCGTCCTACTACGCGGCCACGCGTTGGGAGTTGGAATCCCACCGCAACGTGGCCTACCTGAGCGACGACAACCTCTTGCAGTCGGATATCCGCGGCGACGTGATGGACTACCTGGGCTTCAACAACCCGCAGCTAAAGGGCTTCTTGAACTTGGCTTCGGCCAATTTAAACATCCTGCGGACGGAAGTCTGGCAGGAGGTGACGCTCACGGTCAAGACCGGGCCGGTCCTGCAGATCGGCTGGATGTACAAGTCCCAAGGGCTCACGTTCAAGGTCATCAAGTACGTGCCCAACCGCGACCGGCCCATTCAATTCGTCCTGCCGGGCTCCAGCGCGCAGGGCGCGGCGCAAAACGGGGGCCCCGGCGGCGGGGGCGGCGGCGGTTAGCGCGGCGCTCCAAACAATGGTATAGTTTTTCGAGGGGAAAACGCGGATTATGTTCTGGGCTAAGCTGAGGCTTTTCTGGCAGCGCTACTGGCTCTGGGTCGTCGGCATCATCGGCGGCTTGGTGGCGTTCGTGCTCCCGCTGTGGTATCTGGCGGGCATGGAAGAGAGCGTGCGCCGCTACATCATCGGCATCAACGTCGCCTCGCTTCCGTGGGGCATCCTGCAGACCGTCATTTTCGTGGGGCTGCTCTACATCGTCGAACGCGGCGGCGGCTTCGCGCGCTTCAATAAATCCAAGGTCTCGGCCGAGACCGTCAAGGTGCGCTTTTCCGACGTCATGGGCCTCGATGAAGCCAAGCGCGAAGCCTGGGAGGTCGTGCAGCTCATCAAGGATCGTGCGGTCCTAAAGCGCGTGGGCGGCAAGATTATCCACGGCCTGCTGATGATAGGGCCTCCCGGCTGCGGCAAGACCATGCTGGCCAAGGCCATTGCCAGCGAGGCGGGCGTGCCCTTTTTGTCCACCTCGGGCTCCGAGTTCGTGGAGATTTTCGTGGGCGTGGGCGCGTCCCGCGTCAGGAAACTCTTCAAGCAGGCCCGGCAGTACGCCCAGGCCTACGGCGCCTGCATCATCTTCGTCGACGAGATCGAGGTGCTGGGCCGCACGCGCGTGTTCCACGACGCCTTCGGCGGATCTTCCGAGGGCAACCAGACCTTGAACCAGCTCTTGGTCGAGATGGACGGCCTCGCGGACACCCAGGCCAACATCGTGGTCATCGGCGCGATGAACGCGCAGCGAGACGTCTTGGATCCCGCGCTGTTGCGCCCGGGCCGCTTTGACCGGACCATCACCATCGGCCGGCCCAATTTGCAGGAGCGCCAGGAAATTTTCGAGTACTATGCCAAGAGCATCCGCATAGACCCCGCCGTGGATTTGGCGCGCCTGGCGCGCAAGGCGGTTTACAAGACTCCCGCCGAAATCGAGAACATCCTTAAGGAAGCGGCCGTCATCGCGACGCGGGACAAAAGGGAAGCCGTGTCCTACAAGGACGTCTCGGCCGCCATTGAGAGAATCGAGTTGGGCGTCGCGCATCGCCTCAGCATGACCGCCAAGGAGCGGGAGATGACCGCCTTCCACGAGGGCGGGCACTTGGTCGTGCTCTATTTGACCCACCCCACCAACGACGTGTTCAAGGCCTCCATCATCCAGCGCGGCGGCATTTTAGGCGTGGTGCATTCGATTCCGCGCGAGGAAATGTACAGCTCCGACTCGCGCACCTTGAAGGCGCACATCAAGGTGGCGCTGGCGGGCTACGTTTCCGAGCGCATCAAGTACGGCGTCACCACCGACGGCGTGTCCTCGGATTTCGCCAACGCCATGACCATCGCGCACGACATGATCTGGCGCCTGGGCATGGGCGACAACGGCTTCGTGGGGGATTTTACCCGCATTCCGGCCGACCAGCTCTCGGACGATTTGAAGCAAAAGTTGAACGGCATGACCCAGAAGCTGCTGCAGGACTCCATGACCGAGGTCGAGCGCACCTTGAAGGCCGACTGGCCCATCGTGGAGCGCTTCGCCGCCGAGCTCCAGGCCCGCGACGAGCTCGACTACGACGAGATCGCGGCGATTTTCCACGAGTACGGCAAGCCGGGCAAGTCCCTGGCCGCCTCCGCGTCCGTGCCGCCCACGGCGCCCGCTCCCGATCCCTCCGCCGCGCTGCCGGCGGCCTTGGATTCTTCCAAGCCCGACGTCGGTTAAAAGACGGTAATCAAAGCCCTTTTCTATTGACAAAGGCATGGCCCGGGGCTAAACTCCCAAAGAGACGGCGGAACATTCATGACCATCAAATTCTCCAAGAACAGCGACCCATTCAAGAAATACTGGTGGGTTTTGCTGCTTATTTTCTCCGCGCTCGGCATCTGGATTTCCTACCCCAGCTACCAGTCCGGCCAGGGCATGGACGCGAGCGCGTTCGGCCGCAACCTGATGACCGTGCGCCAGAGCTTGAATTCCCTCAATAATCCCGCGGGCACGGGCGCGGGCGCGCCCGGCTCTCCCGTCGGCGGCCTGGCCATGAACGCCCAGGGCCAGGGACCCTATAAAAAGGAAGGGGGCGCGGCGATGGACGGCTTGTTTCCGCACCCCGCGGTGGCCAAGGCGGCCGCGGCCAAACCGCGCACCTTCGCGGACGATTTGTCGGCTATCGCGGGCATGTCCGGGCGCGGCGGCGCGGGGGGCCTTTCCGGCGCGGCGGCCTCGCCGGCGATTCCCGTCGAATCGCCTTCCCTGGGTTCCGGCTTTTCCAACGGTTCGGGCACGGGCGGGGACGGGGGGTCGAGCGCGTCGTATAGCCCGCCGCCCATCTTGGGTTCGGCCTCGGGATCGTTTAGCGAGGGCCAGACCAAGACGAATTTGCAGAATGCCTCCGATTTAAGCGGCTTAAACGCGCCGGCCGGCGGCGGAGCGCTGGGCGCCTTGAAGTCCGCGGCGCAAAGCGCGGTGGCGTCGGCCAACGAGGCCTCCAACGCCGCGGCGGCCTCGGGGCTCTCCAATAATTTTGACGGTGCGCGCGCCTCCGGGCAAATCGGCGGCATGGCCGGCGGCCAGAGCGACTCGGGCGTGGGCATCGGCGGCGGCGGCGTGCCCATGAACTTAAAGGCTAACCCGAAGGATCTCATGACCAAGCAGATCACGCCGCCCACGCCGATGCCGGCGACGTCAAGCTCCAACAACACGATGATGCAGATGATGATGATGATGTTGCCCATGCTGATGATGAGCATGATGGGAGCGTGAGGACGATTTATGGACCTTCCCAAACCCGACATTAGACCCGAGGTGAACAAGGAGGAGAAAAAATCCTCCGGGTTCTGGAGTTCTCTGTTCTCATTCTTGAGCCGCAACCCGGTGGTCATGGAGGGCGGCGAGGACGCGGCGGCGGACGCCGCGTCGGCGGCCTCGGGCGCGGAAGCTTCCGGCGCCGCGGGAGCCGGCGAAGGGCTTTTGCAGAGCCTCTCGCGGCTGGGATTTGGCAGCGGGATTTTGGCCACCAAGGCGGGCGTCATCGCGCTGGCGTTGGCGGGCGGTTCGCTGGCCGGCGGCGTGGGCTACATGGGATATAAGGCCATGCACTCGGCGCCGGGCGCCGCGGGCGCGCATTCGTTTTGGCCCTTCGCCGCTCCGCCCGCCTCTTCCGCGGGCGCCGCGGGCGCGTCCGGGCAAGCCTCGGGCGCGGGCGCCGCGGGCGGAGCCGGAGCGCAGGCCGAGGATTCGCTGGCCAGCTTGCGCGCGGCCAACCCGGCGGCGGCGCGGGGAGCGCTGGCGCGCAACGCCGCTGGAGCCAAGGCGGGCGCGGCGGCGGCCAGGGCCGCGGCGGCCGGAGGTTCTTCGGGGGCCGCGGGAACTGCGGGCGGCGCGGGAAGCGCGCGCGGCATTCCCTCCTTGAACGACAACGGATTTAAGTCCGGCGACTGGCGCATCGGCGGCGGGGGCGGCGGGACTTTCGCGGCTTCCAAGGGCGCGCCCTCGGCCGGCAGGAAGGCCGCTTCCGTGGGGGCCTTCGAACAATCACGAAGCTTGAGCGGAATATCAAAAAGCGGATTGGAGGGGGCAGGAGCGAGCAAGCTTGGAGGCGGTGCCGCAGGCGAATTGGGACAGGTCAACAGAGAAATGAACGGCAGTTATGGGGGAGGAACCAGCCGCTACGATTCAAAAGGAGGCAACACTGGCACTCCTATTGGCCTCGCCAGCAATGGGACATCCACCGGTGGGACCGGAACGGGCGGTTCGGGTTCGGGCTCGGGCGCGACCGGATCACCCACCAACGGCGGCAGCAACAACCAGCAGTTTAACGCTCCGCCCACGCCGACGGCAGGCTCGAGCGCCGCGCCGTGGAAGGGCATGCTACAGATGGGGATGCTCCTGGCCTTCGCTGCGGCAGTTTTGATTTTTATTGCGCACAAAATGATAACGAAAACTAATCCAACTAGTTGGATGGCGACGTTCCTCGCTGGCATCGCAGCCTTGTTGGGTATTGCTGAGGTTGTTGTGGGCTCATCCATCGGTGGGCAAGGCCAGCAGGCCATAGGTTCCATGCTCACTCTGTCCGGCGGACTTTTAGCGGCTAGCGCGATATCAATGGCATTCATTTCTCGAGGCGACGATCCTGGCGGTGTTCTTAAATATATCGTGAAATTTGCCGGCGCGGCGGGCATCATGGCCGCGATGGGCGCCTACATGCAGAGCGGGGCCATGAGCGGCTCGGGCGGATTGGGCGGCTTCGCCTCCGTCACGCCGCCCAGCGCCCACGTCGTGGTCGTCGAGGCCGCTCCAAGCGAGAGGATAGGATAAATCATGGACGCCCAAGCGCAGGTTCCCGTCGTCAAGCTGGCCAAGGTCGGCCAGAAAAAGAACAAGAAGGACAAACTCCTGCCGTTTTTGCCCGATTTCTTAAGCGGCTCCTCTACGCCTTGGGGCGCGGGCACGGGACTCTCCCTGGCCGCCAAGATGGCCATCATCGTTGCGGTGTCCACGTTGGGCGTGGGCGCCTACCAGGTCGGAAAAACCTTGAAGCCCGGCGGCGCGGCGGGGCAAGCCGGCGCCAATGGGCTCGCGAACATTTTCGCCAAACCGCATTACGGCAGCGTCTCGGGCTTGCCCACCAACAAGCCGTGGTACCAGAATTCATTGGGCATGGCCAACGCGGTCGGGGGACTGCTTGGCGGCGGGAACGCGGACAATTCCGCGGCCAACGGCGCCGCTGGAGCGGGCGCCAACGCGGCCGCCAATGCCGCCGGAGCGGCCGGAAAAGCGGGCGCCGCGGGAGCGGCCTCGCCCTTCGACGCGCTGGCCAAAGCCAAGGCTCTGGCCGCGGCCAAGGCCAAGGCGCAGGCCGCTGGGCAGGGCGCGGGCGCGGCTTCGGGCTTGGGAAACGGCATGGGCGGCATGGGCTCCGATTTGGGCGGGCCTTCTTCGGTCGCGGGCGGATCTTCTATGGAGGGATTGCCCGGCGGGCTTTCCGGCGGCGGCAACGGCGCCGCGGGCCCGAAAACCAAGGGCGCTGGCCCCGGCAAGGTCGCGGCATTTACTGGCGGCGGCCGCGGTTTGCAGTCTCTCTCCGGGCCGGGCGGAGGTTCCGGGGAAGGCTTGTGCGGGCAGGGGGATGCTAAGTGCGAGCTTAATAAAATGGGGAAGGGTACGTCATACGGCTCGTCTGGCAACGCGCAATACGCCAAGGGTGGTTCAGGCCAGGGCTTCGACACGGGGCAATCCAACGGCTCCTCGCTGGCGGGCACCGGCATCACCGGAGGCTCCGGCAACGCGCCCGCGCCCAGTTCGGATGGGGGCATCGGCGGCGGCGGGCCCACCAACGGCGGCACCCAGGGCGGCAATCCTCCGGTAACCAATCCTGTCGCGCCACCGGTGGCCGGCACCACGGCGGCTCCCTGGGCGGGGATAGTGAAATATGCGGGAATGCTGCTACTCTTAGCTGGAATTATTTTAGGACTTGAAACGTTATTTGCTGAAATGAATTGGTCTTTCTTTACAGCAGGAGTTGTTAAATTCCTTAGCTGGGTGGCTGCAGCTTTGGCAGGTATTGCTACTCTTATGGGCCTCATGATGATAGGAATGGGTCAGAAAGGCCAAGGAACGCTTATTACGGTGCTCGGTGCCATTACAACGGCAGGCGCGGTATATATTGCGTTAAATCCTGGGTATTATGAGTACACACAATTAGCTACAGACCAGGCGGTGACGGTTTTTAGCGAACAAATGATAATTGCAATGGGAAGTTCGCTTTCTGGTATTGTAGGAGGAGCGTTAGGCTAATGCCCTATGATTTTGGCCAAAAAGGCTAGCGTTTTTGTTTTGTTGTTTCCTGTTGTAATTTCCAGTTGTGCCTCACCACTAAATAAGGCCATCCTTAAAGGTGATGCTGATACTGTTCAATCTTTGATTGCGCAAGGCTCGAATGTTGAGGGTGACAGTAGTGATGCAAGTGAAGGCATGACTCCGATTCAAACTGCCGCTATCGCAGGAAACGTAGATATCTTAAAGCTACTGGTAAGCAATGGAGCGAGTGTAAACCTTAAGGGAGATGATGTCAATTTTACGCCGCTGATGTATGCAGTATTGAGCGGCCATTTGGATGCTGTCAAGTATATTGTGGGTCAGAACGTTGATCTGGCGGCGGTCTCGCATTGTTTGAAATTTCCGAACTATAATGGGCTGACCGCTATGAATTTGGCCTATCGCTCTGGTCACCAGGAGATCGGGGCCTACCTTAAGGAAGTGATGGCACGGCAAAAAGCGCAGATGCCCGGGGCATCTGCGCCACAAAACAACACAGAGGATATTTCCGCGCCTTCCGTTCCATCCGTTCCCGCTTCAAAGCCCGCGTATTCCCTTCCGCTGGCCCCGCCCGACTACCACGAGGCCGAGCACGCGGACGACTACGCCGTGGTCGTGGGCATCGAGCACTACCAGAATTTGCCCGCGGCCGAGTTCGCGGACCGCGACGCCGAGTCGGTCAAAAATTATCTGCTGGCCCTGGGCTACCCCGAGCGGAACATCGTGCTCCTGACCGACGACCGCGCCACGCGCACCGGCCTGGTCAAGGAGATCGAATCCTGGCTGCCCGACAACGTCGATGCCAAGTCCACGGTGTTTTTCTACTACTCCGGCCACGGCGCGCCCGACGTGGAAAGCGGCGCGGCCTACCTCGTGCCCTGGGACGGCGACCCGGAGTATCTCTCGGACACGGCTTATCCGTTGAGCCGCCTCTATAAGGAGCTAAGCGCTCTGCCGGCCAAGCACGTCGTGGTCGCGCTGGACTCCTGCTTTTCAGGCGCGGGCGGGCGCTCGGTGCTGGCTTCGGGCGTGCGGCCCCTGGTGACCGAGGTGGACGAAGGCTTCGTGGGCGACAACGGCAAAATCACGGCGCTCTCGGCCTCGCGCGCCAACCAGGTCTCGGGAGATTTGCCCCAGGCCGGGCACGGGCTCTTCACCTACTATTTCTTGAAGGGCTTAAACGGCGGCGCGCTGGACGCCTCGGGCCACGTGACCTTGGAATCGCTCTACCGCTACGTCCTGCCGCGCGTCCAAGACGCGGCCCGGCGCGTCAACCGCGACCAGGCGCCGCAGCTCTGGCCCGCGGACTTAAAGCCGTCCGCTGATTTGGTCTTGCGCTGACGGTGGGAGTAGGGTAAAATTGCGGGCAACCCGGCTGCCCCAGAGCCGGGCGGCGTAACGGGGGTGCCCATGAAAAAAAGATCAGCGTTTTTGGTTTTGGCGGTGACGATGGTTTTCGGGACGGCGGCGTCGGTGCTGGCGCAGAGTTCGGTTGATTCAACGGCTGCGGGAGATCAGACGGTGGCCCAAGGCAAAAACTGGCTGCTTATGGGAGGCGTCAAGTTATGGGCGAACAGCTGGGACACGAGCTACACGGATTACGTGCCCCAGGCGGGCTCCCATGTCGTTGAGGTTACCGGCAATTCCCTCGCGGTCATTCCTAATGCGCTCTTCAAATACAAGTCCGTCTTCGCCTCGCTGGGTTATCTAACGTCCGGCAATTATACGTTTCCGGCCTACACCGAGACGCTCAATGTCAGTGGGACGCCCCACACGGCCGTCACCAATAGCGAGGCCTCCCGGAATGAATTGGACTTGAACCTAGGCTACTATTTCGTGCCCAATGTCTACGTCTCTATGGGCTACAAGAACGTGACCCAGAAGTACTCCACTACGCTGACCGGATCAGGCTTGGTGACGCAGAACAGCAACAGCGAAACCTACTACAACGGCGTTACCGTCGGCATTGGTGGCAGTTCCGCCATCGGCTCCGGGTTTTCGATCTACGGCAATGGGGCTGGAGGGTTTCTCGTGGAAACCACTAAAGGCGGGACCTACAGCGACAATGCGAGCTACATTAACTCCGAGCTGGGCTTGGCTTGGACCGGCGGGCCGGTCACCGTCACGGCGGGATATCGCTACCAAATCATCACCACGTATCTCACCAACAACGACGGAGCCGGATACGCCGGACAAGACGCCATCGACTTGACCAATGGATGGATCTTTGGGCTTAACTACGCATTCTAGCGCAAGGCGCAGGCGCACGCCGCAGGTAGCTGCGGCGTGCGCGCTGGCCGCCGCGGCGGGGCTGGCCTTGGCCTCCGTCGTTCTTCGGGCCCAGCCGGCGCCCGAGGATGCCTCCGCCGCGCCCTTGGCGCCCGATTTCCAGCTGCCCCAGAGAAACGGCGTCTACGCCGTGGTCATCGGCATCCAGAACTACCAGGACGGCCCGTCCTCGGATTATTCGCAGGCTGACGCGCAAGGCTTTGAGAAGGAGCTTTTGGCCCTAGGCTTCCACGCCGCGGACGTGGACATGCTCGTCAACCAGGACGCCACTTTGGCCGCCTTCGACAAGACCTTGAACCGCTGGCTGCCTTCCCGGGTCAAGTCCGGGGACACTGTGGTGTTCTACTACTCGGGCCATGGCGCGCCCGACGTGAGCACCAACCCCACCAAGCCCGCGGCCTATCTCGTTCCTTACGACGGCGACCCCAACGATTTGGCGGACACCGCCTACCCGGTCAAGAAGCTCTATCAAAAGTTAAACGGCCTGCACGCGGGCCGCATCCTGGTGGTCTTGGACGCCTGCTTTTCCGGCCGGGGCTCTCGCTCCGTCATCGCGCAAGGCGTGCGGCCCTTGGTCACTCAGTTCCGCTTGCCCATGAGCGACGTGGGCCCCAACATGGCCGTGCTGGCTGCCACCAAGAATAATGAGATGGCGGCCGCCGACCCCAAGATCGGCCACGGCCTGCTGACGTACAACCTCATCCAGGCCATCAACCAGGGCCAGGCCGATTTCTACGGCATCTACCGGCGTATCAAGGCGCCCGTGGAGGACCAGGCCAAGCTCGACTTGAACATCGAGCAGACCCCGCAGTTTTTCTCCGCGGCGCCGGAGAAAGAGTGGCCGGGGCTCTTCCAGTTGGCCGACGCGGGCGCCTTGCATTCGGCCATCGCCGCGGCCCAGGCGGCGGCCAAAGCGCAAGCCGCCAAGGAAGCGCAGGCCGACAGCGATGCGGCAAAGCTGGCCGCTCAGGAAGCCCAGCTTCAGGCGCAAAAAGATCAGCTGCAGCAGCAAAAGCAGCAGGAGCAGCAGCAGATTGACGCGGAGCGCCAGCAGTTGGAGCAACAGCAGCAGAACCAAGCCGCTCCGGCGGCGCCTCAACAGCCTTCCGCCATCGTCCCGCCGACGTTCTAGGTTTTTCCCGCCAAAAGCCAGGCCGCGCGCTGCCGCTTACTGCTGCTGCCACCAGGGCTGGGCCGCGGCGGGCGCGGGCGCGTTTTGCGGCATGGACGAATCTGCCGCCGGAGCCTGCGCCGTCTGGTTCGCGGCGGCGGTTTGAAGCATTTGCACGATGTCCGGGTGGTTGCTAAGTCTGGCGTTTGTCAGCGCGGAGACGCCCTTCGGGGTCTGCTCGGTGATGTTGGCTCCATGCGCGATAAGGATGCGCAGGACGTCCGTGTAGCCGTAGTAGGACGCGTTCATGAGCGCCGTCACGCCGTTGTTGTCCCGCGCGTTGACGTCGGCGCCGTGCGCGAGCAGGAGCAGGAGGACGTTCGCGTGGTCCCCGCCGGCCGCATTGATGAACGGGGAATTGCCGGCCGCGTCCGTCGCGGTGATGTCCGCGCCGTGGTCGATTAAAAGCTTGGCGATGTCCGCGTAGCCGTGATAGGCCGCGTACATGAGCGCCGTTATGCCGTTGTCGTTCTTGGCGTTGACGTCGGCCCCGTGCTCGAGCAGATCCTTGGCGACGTCCGCGTAGCCGTGATAGGCCGCGTACATGAGCGGGGTCCAGCCCTTGATGTTCCCGGCGCTGACGTCGGCCCCGTGCGCGAGCAGCAGCTGGACGATGTCCGCGTAGCCGTGATAGGCCGCGTACATGAGCGGGGTGCTGCCATCGATGTTCTTGGCGTTGACGTCGGCCCCGTGCTCGAGCAGGTACTTGGCGAGATCCGCGTGGCCGTAATAGGCCGCGTTCATGAGCGCGGTCCTGCCGGTGGAAGAGTCCCGCGCGTTGACGTCGGCGCCATTGGCCAGAGAGGCCTGCACGCCGGCCAAGTCGCCGCTCTGGGCCATGGCGACCAGCCGGGATCCTGCGCAGCCCGCCAGCAAGAGAAGCGGGAGCACGGCGGCGAGAAGGGGAAGCTTGCGAGGCACGTTCATCTTAGTGCTGCTGCTGCCACCACGGCTGGGCCGCGGCGGGCGCGGGGGCGTTTTGCGGCTGGACCGCGGGCATGCTCGAATCCGGGGCGGCCTGGCCCTGCGGCGAGGCGTCGGCCGTCTGCAGCATCCGCACGACGTCGGCGTTGCCGGAACTCGAGGCGCCGTCCAAAGCCGTCTCGCCGTCGTCGGCCTTCGCCGCGGCGTCGGCGCCGCTCGCGAGCAAAATCTGGACCACGTCCGCGTAGCCTCCGCGGGCGGCTTCCATGAGCGCGGTCCTGCCGGTGGAAGAGTCCCGCGCGTTGACGTCGGCGCCCTGCTGAAGATCGAAGCGGACCACCTCGGCTTGGCCGCTTCGCGCCGCGGCGATGAGGGCGGCGCCATTCGAGTTGTTCGCCGCCTGGGCGCCGGCTCCGGCGGGCGGGACAAAGCCCCCGAGGAGAGAACCGCTGAAGCTGCTCCCGCCGCCGGCGGGCGCTTGACCCATCATCCCCGGCCCTGTGGCGCAGCCCTGGAAAAACAAGGCGGCCGCGGCGAGAACGCCCAGGCCGCAGGCACCGCGCAAAAGAATCTTGGAACGGCGTTTATCGGAAATTGTCATAGCCGCGTTATTCTATCACGAATACGCGAAAGTTTAACCGCGCCCGGCAGGCTGCCGCCGCCCAAGCCCGAGACGGTCGAGCGCGCCCTGGCCTTTTGCCGCGAGCGGGGGACGTTTATCTTCCGCGAGGTGCAAAAGAAGTTCAATAGGCACGTCCAAAAAGAGCCGGGCGGCAAGTTCCGCTGGCTCGGATAAAGCCGTTTTTAGCTATCCAATTGGCTATGAAATAGCTGGAATTTGGCTATCGTTAGCTAAGGGATATCCTATTGAGCGCAGTCATGCTCTAATCATGCCTCGGTACGGACTCGGAGGATTTCCAACGCATTGTTGGACCAATCGGTAAAAAAGCTGCCCTCGGGTCGCAGACTTGCGGCGGTTGAAGCGAAAGATAAATTCAGCCAAATAATGATCAAGCTGATGAGCGGAAACGCGCCCTTGGTATGTCCCAAGGACCCACCGCTTAAGGAGGGCGGCGATGCGATGAACTCGCGGCAAAAGTTTAGCACCCGCATCCCGATCCTTTCCCAGCAAGGGCAGGCGCCTATATCCATACCCCATCTCTTCCAGCCAACGATAGGCCCAGGCGCCGTCGCTGATGACAGTAGCACCTTTGGCCACGTTCTTCTCAACGAAATCAACGATGCTCGAACCCCTCGCGTGCGGGATCCGGGCAGCTCGGATTCTACCCGTTTCTTTTCCTTGGATTTCAGCGGCAATAATAACGATATTTTTCGCTAGTCGCGAGGGATTTCCTCTGCGGAGCCCGCCGAGCAGGGTCTCATCGACCTCGACTTCTCCTTCAAGTTTTCCACGTCCCGGACGGACCATCGCCCGGCGTAGTTTATGGAGCATCGTCCACGCCGTCTGATAACTTGGCAAACCAAGCAGGTTTTTGAGTCCCATTGCATTAACCCCTGTCTTCTGGTTCGTCATCCACCACATGGCACGAAACCAAAGCCTGAGCGGAATCTTGCTGCGATGAAAGACCGAGCCGGCCGTAACGGACACGTTGGCGTTGCAGCCAGGGCAATGGAATAAGCCCTTTTGGGTGCGCCATGCTTTTCGGCCTTTGCACCTTGTGCAAACGAATCCTTCTGGCCAGCGGACTTTAACGAGGTAATCTCTGCAAGCTTCTTCGGTTCTAAACCACTGCTCAAATTCGAGGAGTGTGCGAGGAAATTCTTTTGACACCAATTCATTTTATACCTTTACTGCGCTCAATAGGATATCCCTTATTTAGCTAAGGGATATCCTATTGAGCGCAGTCATGCTCTAATCATGCCTCGGTACGGACTCGGAGGATTTCCAACGCATTGTTGGACCAATCGGTAAAAAAGCTGCCCTCGGGTCGCAGACTTGCGGC
>Ga0307373_10006569_pt1 | contig 18447 bp, 18 predicted proteins | sample OX2MG_FD_202534 | JGI IMG/M metagenome (GOLD analysis project Ga0307373, IMG submission 202534) | Soil microbial communities from Risofladan, Vaasa, Finland - OX-2 | ecosystem: Environmental > Terrestrial > Soil > Coastal area > Acid sulfate soil | place: Finland: Risofladan, Vaasa | collected...
CAGGAAACCCGGCCAGCACGGTGTCCGCCACGACGCCCCGCCCACCGTCAAACTCTGCAACCCCGTCCTGACCAGCGAAAAAGTCAGCACCGCAGCATGATCAAAATAGGCTAAGTGGCATTGCGGGTGCGCCCGCCCGGGAACGGCCAGGCACGCACCGTCCCGCGTTCCGGTGACCACGCGATCGACCCGGCCCGCTCGCCCGGCCCGTACGCCATCCAGGTAGCCACGCCGTCGGCCATCACGAACTCGTCCAGATCCGCAGCGGGAACGCCCGGATTCCCGGTCATAGCGTCATCTCCGTGATGCCGAAGTGCGCGGCTAGGTCGTGGCACGCCCACATGTAATCCAGGTCCTCGGCATGATCGGGGCACAGCATCGCCGGGTGAACCAGGCAGGCCGGGCATGCAGCAGCGGCGGCTAGCGCCCGGTAGCTGAGCGCGTCGGCGAGCGCGTGGAGAAGGGCGTCGCGGTGCCCGTCGTCCAGTGCGAAGAGCGGGACGGCCAGATCCTGGTCTGGCAGGCAGGCGAGATCCATTTCCTCAGGGGCGGAAATGGTGCTGGCAATCGACATTGGGCTTACCTCCAGTGGCGGGGTGGCTTTGCTCAGATGCTTGCCGCGCGGCCAGGCGGGTCACCCGGTGCTCAGTTGTCCCCGGTGCCTTCAGCTTCGGCTGCGGCAAGTTTCGCGGCCAGTTCGGCGGGGTCGTGCGCGACGATCAGGTGCAGTGTGGTCGGCGTCGGGCGCTGCTCGGCCTCCCACGCGCCGGTATCACGGTCTAGGCCGATCTCCCAGCGGTCCCTGTAGCCGCCGAGCAGGGCTTCGGTGGCCGCCGGGTCGATATGAAACGCATTTGCGGCGGGATTATTTGCGTGAACCATGGTGATTACTGTTCCGGGACGACGCGTACAGTGACAGTGTTGCGAAGTGCTGGTCCACGGCCGGTCAACGGTCAACGCGAATGGTGCCCGATGGATTTCGCCGGAGAACTCAGGGCGGCGATGGCCGCACGTAGCATCGGCGTGCGGGCACTCGCCCGCCGGGTGCCGTGCGACCCGGGCGCGATCTCCCGGCTCGCGAGCGGTAAACGGCAGCCGTCAGTCCAGATGGCGCGCCGCCTCGACGACGTGCTGACTGCGGACGGCAAGCTGGTTGCGCTCGCGCGTGAGCCGCTGCCACGCGCGGCAGCAGGCGCCCTGGCGGATCACATCCCGCTGGCCATGCTGCTCCCTTCGCCGTTCCGCATTGAGGCAGGGCGGCGCCCGGGGCTGACTCTTGACACTGCGGAGACCGTCCTCACCCGGCTCTACAGGATCGATGCCGAGATCGGCGGCAACGACCTGTGCGCCGTCGTGGCCGGCTATCTCCGGGATGCCGCGCAGATGTTCGCGCGTGAGCCCGCCCGCGCTGGGACAGGCGCCCGGCTGCACCAGGTCATGGGGGGCCTGACCCAGATCGCCGGGTGGCTCTCCATAGACGCCAGCCGGCATGCAGACGCCCGCCGCTATCTCACGGCGACCGTGTACGCATCTCACGAAGCCGGCGACCTCGGCCTTGCCGGTCACGCTCTCGGGTACATGAGCCTTAGCGCGCTCTACCGCAACCAGCACCATGAGGCGTTGTCACTGGCGGAGACCGCCATCGATCTCACCCGCGCCGCGTCCCCTGCCACCCGGGCCGTGGTGCGGACTAGGGCAGCGCGGGCGCTGGCGCGTGATGGTTCGAGCGACGCGTGCAGAAGGCAACTCGACCTCGCGCAGGCCGACTTCGAGAGCGGCGCCGGGCCCGAGCCGGAACCTCTGTGGTGCCGCTACGTTGACCGGATAGAACTCGCCGCCCAGCGCGGCGCGTGCTTCCTTGATCTCGGCATGTCATCGGATGCGATCAGGTCGCTGACAGAGGCGATCGGCCTCATCGAGTCCAGCGCTCCCGGCCGCGTCCGGGACCTGGCGCATTACGAGATCCGCGTCGCCCTGGCCCATCTCCGTGGCGGGGACGCCGAAGCGGCAGTTGGCGTGGCAGGGCACGCGCAGGCGCTGGCAGGGCAGATCGGCTCCGAGCGTGTCCGGGAGCGTTTCGGCGAGATGGCGTCCGCCCTTGCCGCTTGTGACTCGCGGGCGGCGCAAGAGTTCGCCTCATCCGCCCGGGATCGGGCTCGCTGAACGCTCAGGCATCCTGGAGGACCTGCCTCAGTACCTCCGCTGTGTCGTCCAGTCCCGCGAGAACCGTCTTGGCGCCAGCGGCGCGCAGGGCGCGTTCGTCGCTCGATCCGGTGGCCACCGCGACAACCCTGGTGCCGGCTTCAGTACCGGCCGTGACGTCGTGCGGGGTGTCTCCGATGAGCACCGTAGCCGCCGGGGGGAACGGTTTGCCGTACTTCTCCGCTGCTCTTCCGCGCGCGATCTCGACCAGGGCTGAGCGCGCGGTGCCGTCCATGCCGTAGGCACCGGCACCGAAATCGACGTACTGGTCCACGGCGAAGGCGGCCAGCTTCACCTCGGCGACGGGGCGGCTATTGCCGGTGAGGACGGACTGGACGACATCAGCGCGTCCCGCCAGGGCGCGCAAGGCGTCACGGGCGCCCGGGAGCAGCTGCCCGTGCGCGGGTATCGCGCCCTGCCGGGCGCGGAACCCGGTGGCGAGCGAGTCCGCGAACGCGGATACCAGGCCGCCCGTAGCCCGCACGCGGTTAAGTTCGAGCGTCGCGGTGATGATCGCGAGATCTGTCTTGCCGGCCAGGTCCGCGAGGTGCTCCATCGGCTGCCCGGTGACGCTCAGGAACGCTTCCGCGTAAACCTCCCGGGTCAGCGCTCCTACGTGAAGTAGCGTGTGGTCGATGTCCCAGAGCACCAGCGTCCGCGTCACACCCTGAATCGTAGCCGGGGAGGTAATACGCGAAGCGAGTGTGCGCCAGCGCCGGAGCGCCCCGCCAGTTAGATGACGCCCGGTTTCTCGTAGGCGACCAGCGCTGGCCTCGTGCCCATGCGCTTGGCGACGCTGGCCTGGGAGGAGTTGAGTCAAGGTCAGCTTTGCCTCCTGGCGTTGCTCATGCCCGAGATCGCCATGGGCATTGGCCTGGGCCGCCCGGAACAGCGCCAGCAGATCGTCGCGCGGTGGTATCGGCGGATAGGCGGTTGCCATGTCTAAAGGATGACACCACTCGGGGACCTGGCCTGTCAGTCATCGGCGGACAGCAAGAAGTCCCGGCACCCGACTGGGGCCGTTAAGACCCCCGCGCTGCGATGGCGTTGGCCGATCGGGCGCAGCTCGGTGATCTTGTTGATCATCGGAAACTCGGCGGAGACCGCCTGACCGGGCGCCTCGATGATGAGGCGGGTGAGTTCCGCGACCAGTTCCTCCCGGGTGGCAGGGTCGGCGGACTCCCACTCGTGCTGCACGAACCTGAAGTAGTCCTCGTAGGTCGGCCACTTGTTGCCCAGTCCTTGCCGGTCTACGACCGGGAAGACCTTCGGGAGCAGGAAGTGGCAGAACTTCGAGGTGAAGACGGGCGACATTACCTTCGTCGGCTTGATCTCCGCGACCAGCTCCGGAAACGCGCTGACCTGCTCCCAGGTGACCGCCGAGATGTCGTTGTCCTCGAACGGTGCGCAGGCTTCCTGCCAGGCAGCGCTCAGGGCAATTGCGCGCTCGTTGAAGCGAGCGGTCAGGTCAGCGTGTCTGGATCCGCGTGTCGCGATCCACGCGTGAAGCCTCGGCAACTGGAAGTCCTGCCACCAATCGGGCGTGAAGTTCCCGTGCGGATTCTCCCGTGCCCACTTCTGGTAGCAGGCGTTGTGAAAGTCGTGAGGCCAGGTCGTTGTCCGCCAGAAGGCGACACCGTCCGCCAGTTCCTGCATCTCGGGCGTCCTCGTCCGCACGCGACTCGTGACTCCGTCGTCAGGCTTGGCCGCCGCCACAAGCGGGGACGCGCTGGCCGGGTCAGGAACTGCTGACAAGTCAGGCCAGCCGTCACGCTCGGAGCGCGCTTGCCACGCCTCAGCGAACGCAGTCGCCTCGGCGGCGCACAGCGCGAGGTCACTCGCCAGGGCACTGAGATCCTCGGGCACGACCGGCCACGTGGTGTCGGTCTTCGCGTGCCATGCCTCATAGAGGCCCCTATTGTCCGCCCTGATCTCGGCCAGCATCACGGAGTGGACCACGCGGTGGCGCTGGCCGAGGAGCCTTTCCGCATCAGCGGCGAGCTGGCCCGGATCCGGGCCGAGGCCGAACGCCTCCAGCCGGGGGACGAGCTTCTTGTACTCCCGCAGCGGCTGCCCCGGCCTACCGAGCACCCTGGCGTACTCCGGGTCCTCCCAGTACGCGATCATGCCCGTCAGGTAGGTCAGTGCCCACTCCAGCGCGCTGGCCGAGATGCAGACCTGGCCGACCCCGCTGACGAGCTGCTCCATCATGTGACCGGCTGGCTCTTCCGCTGCATGTTCCGTATCCTCGTCCACCGGGCCATTCTCAGCCCTCGCCGGCAGGGGCGACCAGCAGTTAAGCCGATATTGAACGAAACCCGCCATAACGACCCTCAACTCCTCGCCCGACCGGATTCCTCTGGACGGGGTCAGGATTTCGCCGAAGGCAGGGATCGGGACGTGCAGGCGTCACCGGCACCGGGCTGCCGACGTAAGGTACTACGCCCTTGCCTCGGCAGGAATGTCCCAGGACCCGTTCCCGAGGATCCTGTTCCCGCGCGGCCACCCCATCCTCGCTGGCACCCGCACGTCGGGTACCTCGTGCTTGCTGACGGTCACCCCCGATTTCGCCAGCAGGTCCATAACCTCCTGCCAGGATCCTGACCCGATGACCTCGACGGGGCACTGCCTGCAGCGGCCGGCATTAGCGCACGCGTATCCGCCCGCCAGGGCTTGGCGCATGTGGCTGAAGGCATCCGCCGGCGAGTCGGCGCGGACGACGTACCACGTTCCCGGCTTATCGTCATCGGCAGCGCCCGCCGCGATATCCGGGCTTCGCGGCAGATCCAGCAGATCACCGTGGAAGCGGAGCAGGAACAGGCGATCCAGGACGTCCACCTCATCACCAGCAGGCTGCTCCCGCCTGAGCCATGCCATAGCCCCGCGGGCTGTGCCGCTCTCGTAAAGCAGGGAGAAGAAGAACCGGTCCCGCAGCCGGGTGCAGGCGTCCAGGATCACCTGCGTCTCGGCGACCGTGAGGATCCGCGGCAGCTTCGCCGGGACCTTCAGCGAGATGGCCCGGCCGCGATACGGCTTCCCCTTGCTGACGTGATGCGCACCAGCCGCCCCGCCCGCCGGGCCGCCACGCGGCCAGCAGGTCACCCACTTCGGCGCCGTTGCGAGCCTGGTGCGCATAGAACGCGCTCACCGCCGCGATTATGCGGTTCACCGTCGCCGCCGTGACCTGCGGGCCGCCGACGGCAGCACCGCGACCACCCCGGACCGGCCCGACGCCGGCAGCCGCAGCCACGCGACGAACTCGCCAACGTCCTCAAGCCGGGCCTCACGCCAGTCCAGGCTCCGGAACGCCAGGAAGCCCCAGTAGTCCATGAGATCGTGGGCGTAAGCCTTGACCGTGTTCGGCGACCTGCCGATGTCGGTGAGATAAGCCAGGAACCGGTCCACCGGGACGACCGGCACGTCGTCGTCCCCGAGCACGGTCCACGACAGCGTCCCCGGACCAGGGACCACCACCGGATGCACGAGCATCGTTCTCCTCCTTGAGCAACGTCATGGACAAGGCAGGAGATAACCACGCTGGGCGCCCCAACCGGGCACCGGAAAACGCTCGTGCTAGACGTTAAAGACACTCGGGCTGAGGCTTGAGATAAACACCTTCCGCCCCCACCGCTTGAAGAACGTCCCGTCCACCGCGACCACCAGCGGCTCGCCGTCAGCGATCAGGTACTTCACGATCAGCCGGGCTGTCGCCAGGCCCAGCGCATCGATGTCCCAGACGGCGCCGGAGAAGAACCAGCACGCCCGCCGCCACCGCTCCGCCATCCCCGCCGCCGCGGCCATCGCCACCACCGTGCTGCGATCGGCCAGGATCATCCCGCACGCCAGCGTGATGAACAGCTGGTGCGTGGACCGGCGGCTGAACGCCGGGGCCAGCTCTTCTAGCAAGTCCCGCCAGGTTGATGGCATGGGCAGGCTCGCAGGCGGCAGCATCGGCGGGACACTCCGGTCATCGGTGGTGTACTAAAGTACCGCCGGTGCTGCCCCATCAGGCGATCACCGCCAAATCAGGCCCTCAGCAGCCGACCCGCCATGCCCGCCGCACCTGCTCTGCCTCTCCAATGCTCAATCACCGCACCGAGAAACTCGGAAACACGAGAACCGGGAACAACGGGCATATCACCGGGCCGCCCGGCCCCCCTGACCCGCCACCTGGCCCGCCCGCAGACCGGTTCGCATGACCGAGGCGCCACCCAGGAGATAGCCCCTGAACAGCGTAAACACCGGCCGTCGCGCTACTTCAGCAGCTGCCTGGCCATGACCACGCGCCGGATCTGGTTGGTGCCCTCGTAGATCTGGGTGATACCGGAGCTATGGGCAGTTTCCGCAGCTACTGTAGATGGCCTGCGGCAGGGTGGGGTGTCAGCACGGATTCAGCACCGACGACTCGCCCGGGACGTGCCTAAATTCGGCTCCGCCGCGAACCCGCCGGCGTCAGCGCATGGTCGGCCGATGCGGCCGTACCGGTGCAATGATCTGCATTGCCTGCCGCATCGGCCGGAGGCCGACCCGGCGGCGTCGTTCCCGGATGAAAATGGCGGACGTTGATCTTGCGATCGGGCAGGCCATCGCGAGACTCGCGCAAGTTGATCACCATTCTGGCTGACGTCCCAGAACTCCGGCAGTCAGGCATGTCGGACATGTATAACTCAGGTGCCCTTCCACTAGCTTGTTTTCAAGATCGAATAGAGATTTACTGAGCCATGCCCGATCTCGCCGAATATTGTTCGGTGATCGATGCAAGATTCAAGAGATCCTTCAGTTACCAGCTAGTAGATCTTTTTCAAGAAATTTCATTTTTCTGACACCTCTGTCAACAGCGACTCCGCAGGTCACGGGCCATTGCGCGGACCGACTGCCGGAGATCTGCGTCCTTGAGCGACGAGCTTGTCGTAGAAGGCGCTGACTGCTTCAGGTGCGAGCTTGCCCAGTACGCGCATGACTTCAATCCATTCGTAGCCCCCCTTGGCAAGCGCCAGGCTCAGCATGCGCCGTGCTCGTTGCCGCAAGGGGTGGTCTGGACCTGTCTGCAGGGCCAGCGATTTGTGAAGTGCTTCAGCTGTCCAGATCAGCACCTGTGCCGGGTTCGTAGTCGCCTGGGCGAGACGCGTGGCATCATCGGCCAGCTTGACGGCCAGTTCTCGCTCGGCAGTGGCAAGAACTCCGGCAGCGCTGGCCCATATCCGCGCGTAGAGACCGGTCCACCCGGCCGGGATGCTCTTGACTGCGGTGCCGAATTCATCGGACCGCTTGGCCATGAACGCCGCAGTGGCGATGTCGGCGAAAGCCTCCGCCCGCTCATTGAGGGCTTCGATTTCCCGTGCAATGCTTTGGGCCCGATCCCAGCGCCCGGCTAGCGCCAGCACTCTGGCGATCCTGGCCATGTACTCGCTCCTGACTCCCTCCCAGTGGTGGCCCGAGTCGACACCGCGGATGTAGGTGCCCCTTGCTCTGTCAGCCATCAGGACCTGGTACACCTCGTCAGCCAGCCCGGCCGCTTGGTACGGGTCCGCGCCCACCAGTGCCTGCGCGGTGTCGAGGAACACCCTCGGCTTGAACCATGACTCCTCGTACTCGCGGGCTGCCTGGACGGCGTCCTGGGCTTTCTCGGCTGACTTGCCCGGATCGGTTGTGGCCAGTGCTGAGGCGATGCTGGCCAGAACTCGCGGCCGGTACATCCCGCAGGACTTGGCGATCTCCTCCGCCCGGTCGCATAGGCCGGCCTCTGCCATCGTGGCCGCGACCTTACTCTGGGCGATCCCTTTGAAGACCTGCAAGGCAATGTCAGCGGCCCGGGCGGCATGTTCGGCGGCATCCCATTGATGAGCGGCAGCAAGGCCTTCGGCGAGGCCCTCGAAAGCGTATCCCTCATGCCCTATATTCGTGTTTTCCCAGTCCCGCAAGGCCGGTGTGCCGTCTGCCCGCCCTGTGCCCGCTTGGGCGAGAGCCCACGCCATCCTGGCCAGCACGGGTTCGCGGAATCCGCACTCGCGAACGGTTCGGGCGGTTCGTTCGGCTTCTTCGGCCAGTTCGCGAGCCTGGTCCGGGAAGACTCCAGTGAATGCATCCGCGACGCCTGCGAGTACGTAGGCGCGCGTGCTGGGCCGGGCGGCGGCCCCTGCGGAACGGGCGGCTTCGTCGGCGAGTTTGGCTGCCAGGTCCGGGTCGATATCGGCAAGGATCGCGGCGACGCTGGCGCTGATCACCGGTCGGCCTAGTGGCACTGGGTACTTCTCGTCTTCTCGATCTTCGATCGCGTTGGCGTCCTTCACCGCCTCTGCGGCGAGGTCGCTCGCCACGTCCTTGTGGGTTCCGGCGAGTACGGCGGCCACGCAGGCTTGAGCGACCGGCCGCAACCGCACAACTCCCGCTTCGTAGATCCCGGCCGCAAGCTCCCGGGCCTGCTGAGCCAGGTGCGCCGCCGGCTCTGGGAGAGCGTCGGCCAGCGCGACAGCCATGCCGGCAAGCGTGACCGCCTGATAATCGTCAGGTTCATCTGCGCGACGGACAATTTTCTGAGCCTCTTCAACCAGGGCGAAAGCGCGGGCCGGGTCGGCGCTGGCCACGATCCTGGCCTGCGCCACCAGTACGATGGCCCTGAGCAGGGGCTTTGTGACTGCGCGTGCTGTCTCCGCCGCGTGCTCGCGCGGTTCCCCTGCCGACTGGCCAGACCCTGCGGGCGTCTGATCGGCCATTGCCTTGACGCTCGCTACCAGATTCTGCATGTCTGGCGCGGCGGTGGATGCGCCGAGAACGAGTTCGGCGGCGGTGATATACCCGGCGGCCTGGTTAGGGTCATTGCTGGCCGAAGCCTGGGCCTGAGCCACCAGGACTCCCGCACAGCCCTCATGGCTCATGATGGCGCAGAACTCGTCGAGCCGTTCCATGCGGATGGTTTCCATGGCCGCGGCGAGCGCGGCGAGTCGGTGCTGGATGCGGACTGCATCGCAGCCGAACCAGTCCCGCCCTATCTGGTCAGATCGTTCCCATTCCGGCTCAGGACTGGCCCAGATCAGGCTGGTGCGGTCGGTCACGGCCCGTTTGGCGTCTCTGATGAGCTTCCGTGCCTTTTCTGCCCGGTCGAAGTCACGGCCCGGCGCTTCGCGGGCGGCGTGCTCAGCGTCCTCAAGCGCGAGTGCCGCGAGCGCTGAGTCATTCGGCGCGACTGCCTCTGCCAGCATGGTCAGTGCCTCGACCCGGTGAAGCACGTCGGGAATGCTGCGGGCCAGGTCCTGGGCGCGCGTAGTCTGCCCAAGGCGAGTCCATACTGCCGGAAGGTTCTCCGGCATGGCGTGGTTGCGGCTGGCTAGGCGCTCGCGCTCGAAGACCAGCACGGCCAGAGTTGTCAGGTCGGGGTCATGCTGGTCCGCGAGAAGCTGGAGCGTTGTGGCTACTTCCTCGATGGCGGCTGCGTCCGAGCCGCCGTGTTGCAGCATCCGGTCGTGGCGGGTTCCGTCCTTCGAGACTGCGGCGAGCCGCCCTAGGTCAGCGCGCATCCGCAGGTGCTCCCAGTAGCGCCACAGCAGGTAGCCGGGCGGCGGGTCTGCGGCCCAGCCAGATGCCTGATGGCTCTCATACCACTGGTGGATGCGCTCGCGGTGTTCTGTCATGTCGCCGGAGAGCGCTTGCTCGGCGGTCTTGCCGAGCTCATCATGCGCGAACCGGTAGACATCTTCGCCGTCACGGCTGACGAGTTCGAGGCTGCGCGCGAAAGGCCGCAGCCGCGCTGTTATGTCATGAACGTTCTCTTCGGTTAGCTCCGCCAGGTCTCTCGCCGTAAGGCCCCCTCCCGTCGCGGCCATGAGTCCCAGCAGGGGCCGCCGTTCTGGCTTGCCGAGGTGGGTTCTCAGTTCCTCCCTGGCCCGCCGGCGCAGGTCCTGCGCGCGAGCGGAGGGGGCAAGCCCGATCCGCGGGCATGAGGGTGAGGCCAGCGGATGATCAGGGGGAAGGTCCAGGCCCGGCCTGCTTGACACGATCACCTTGACCCCCTCCGGGGGGCGGCGCGGCAGGAAGTCGACGATGCGTGGCCGCTCGCTGTTGTCCTCATCAAGGCCGTCGGCGAGCACGACGAGTTGCTCGCCCCGCCTGGCGACGACGCTGGCTGCCTGTTCGAGCAGGCCGAGGAACTGGTCGCGTCGCTCCACGGTCGACCGGCCGGCGGGTCTGGCGGGTGCGTTCGCCAGCAAAGTGAGCTGGCGGATCATCGCGAGATGGAACGCCTTGGCGGTGGCACCGCCGGGAATGGAGTCGGCGATGAACGAAACGACATGCACCTTCGGCGGTGGATGGAGCGTGAAGTAAGCAGCGAGAGCCGTCTTCCCGGCCCACGGCGGACCCTGCCACCACATGTAAGCGCCCTGATCACCGGAGAAGGCCGCCAGTTGTTCCAGCTCTGCCTCCCGGCCGCTGAACTCCTCGGGGACCTTCTCGCGGGCCAGCGCCATGTCCACTTGCTCGTCTGGTGATCCGGAGACGGTGCTCGTGATCGCCGGGTCGGGATGCTGTTGCTCTGGTGCGCTGTCCCGGGAAGGGCGAACTGTGTCCACCAGCACCCACACAGTTGCGGCCGTGCCGATCAGCGCCAACGGCAGCCCAAGCACCGTGCTCCACAGGCTTGCCCGGCTCAGGCCCTGCCGTACGAGGAAGAACGCCAGAACGCACCCGCCGCTGACAGCGCCCACCAGGCCTGCCGCCAAAACGATCCTCGCCCGGCGATCCACATCCCTAATGATCGCCGCCGACCCGTCAATTTCCCAGAGCGCCCGCGCTGCCGGTGATCTCTGACCCGAGCTGCAGTCGCGCCCGGTCCGATCATCGTCTGAGCCAGCAGGGATACAACAACTTCCGGCGCAGGTTCCACGGCTACGCCGAGAAGATCAGCCTGGTGTTCGACGCCGCTGATCGCGACGAGAGCGTCAAGCGATGGCGGGACATCTTCGGCGACGCGTTCACGTCCGGACGCCGCTAGCCGTGGTCGCCATTCCGACCTGGCGGCCGCACGGCCCGGGCTTCAGGTCCCTCGGACTGGCTGCCGACCGCGACGGCAGGCCACGTCACCGTTGTCGTGAGCCACCTGAGCTTGAGATTTAAGCTCGGCTGTCCGGCCTGACCGAGATCGGTGATCTTGTCCCGCGTGTCGCCGTGACATAGAGCAGCCACCGCGTGATCATCTTCTGGTTCGTTCCAAGATCCGGGAGATGAGGACCGGTGGCCGCGATGTTCATCATGTCGAGTCAGCGGGCAGCGGTCAAGGACAACGACGGTGCAGCGGGAACAGCCCGGCTGGTGGCGTTCCGCGAGGGCCTGTACGGGTGCTGCACCCGGCGTGCTGATGCGCTGTCGGAGCTGACGGACGCGATGTTGTGCGCGGACGGGCCGGTCCGGTCGCCGGCGGAGCTGTCGGTGGAGCCGGAGTTCCGCCGCGGCCACGGGTCGGTGTATAACGCGCTGGCCGGCGGGCGGGTCGGCATGGACCGGCTGCGCCGGCTGCAGGTGGCGGCGATGCCGCCGGCGGCGGCTGGGGATCCGCTGATGCCCGGCATCGACGTGACGCCGCTGGCCCGCCCGGACGCGCTGTTCGCCGATGAGATGGTGATGGTCCAGGTACGGGGCGCGGGCGGGGACCGGTACCTGCCGGGCTGGCCGCTGAGCGTGCTGGCGGGGCTGCACTGGGGCTCATCGTCGTGGGTGGATGCGATCGAGGCCAGGCGGCTGCGGCCGGGCGAGGATCACGCCGCCGCGACCGTCGCTCAGGTCACCGGCCTGCTCGCGGACCTGGCCGCGACCGGGAAGCGGCGGCCCGGTGACCCGCCGCCGCTGGTGCTGCTGGATGCCGGGTACCCGGCCACCGACATCTCCTATGCGCTGGCCGGGCGGGACGTGCAGGTCCTGGTCCGGCTGCGGTCTGACCGGGTGTTCTACGGCGATCCCGCGGAGCGCGCGGCGGGGCAGCGGGGCGCGCCGCGGCGGCACGGGCAGCGGTTCGCCCTGGACGAGCCGGGCACCCATCACGCCCCTGACATCGAGCTGGCCGGCGAATCCCCGCGGTACGGCAAGGTGGCCGTCCGGGCCTGGAAGGGCCTGCATCAGGCCCTGGGCCGGACCGGCCGGTGGCAGGATTACCCCGAGGATGCGCCGCTGCCGGTCGTGAGGGGCACCGTCATCCAGGTCACCGTCGAGCGGCTGCCCGATGGCCGTAAGCCTGTCAAAGACCTGTGGCTGTGGCATTACGGGCCGGAAGAAGCGGACGCGGACCTGGTGGATCTGCTGTGGAAGGCCTACCTGCGCCGCTTCGACCAGGAGCACTTCCACCGGTTCGCCAAGATGTACCTGGGCCTGGACGCCGCGCACCTGGCCAGCGCCCGGGCCACCGACCGGTGGGCCGCGCTGGTCATGGCCGCCTACACCCAGCTGCGGCTGGCCGCACCACTAGCGGATGACCTGCGCCGGCCCTGGCACAAGAAGGCCGAGCCGGGACAGGTGCTCAGCCCCTGCCGGGTCCGGCTCGGATTCCGCCGTCTCCGCGCGCACCTGGGCACTCCGGCCAGGACGGCGAAAAGCACCCGGCCCGGCCCCGGACGCCCGCTGGGATCAAAGAAACAAGCCCAAGACCCGCCAGCCGATCTACCGCAAAAGCGACAACAGGCGCCCTGCGCGCCGCAGCGCGGCCAAGCAAGATCCTTAAATCACAAGCTGAGCTGACCAGGCTCACTGGACTGCCGCTCGGCACTCATCCTCAGGACCGCCGCACTTAAAGAGCTGCCGCGCCATCAGCACGCGCTGGATCTGGTTGGTGTCCTTGTCGATCTGGGTGATACCGGAGCTACGCGCAGTTTCCGCAGGTAGAAGGCCTGTCCGGTGGCCAGGAATCAGCACAGGTCTAGGTCGCGGCAGTGCCAGGTATAGCGTGACGTTCCTTGTAGGAATGCCGCCCCCAGCCCTGGCGCTGAATCGACACGCCGACGATCGCTGAGCCCGGCGCAGCCAGATGCGGCGCGGGGAGTCAGAAGCAGATGACGTGGCCAAATGCGTTGCACCGTGCGCCTTGCTAGCTCAGAGTTTCCCAGGCGTGGTCTGTGGCAGAGAACGGGGTAAGACAGTGAGCAAGTCTCGTGGAAGGGCTAGTTCGCCGATGCCGGCCGCCGAACGAGCGCTACAAGAGTTGCAGCGACTGGTCCGGAGACCGCCTTCGACCGCGGAACGGCCAGCTTTGACCATGAGGCTTCCCGCCGACCTGGCTTCCGACGAGGCTCAGACCCTCTGCTTCGTCCGCGACGAGGTGGAAGCAGCCGACAAGGCGGCCGCAGCCCTTCTCGGCGACGTCCGGTTTGAGCACCTCGACCGCGCCGAGGATGAGGTGCGGCGGTTCATGGCTGAGTGCTGGGCCGACAGGTCCACCGACCATGTCCCCCTGTTCGTGGCGAGCCACAGCGCAGAAGTGAGGAAGGCGACCTGCTTTATCCCGGTCGAGTTCCTTTCGGTCACCTCGGTGACGGAGTTGCCCGGAGTGCGCCTGCTACCCGTTGATGATCCGCACATCCCGCCACCGACCCCATGGTTCCCGCTCGGGAAGCCGACCGGCTGTGTGGCGGCCGTAGAGGTTGAGGGAAGCAGCTTCACACGGATGGCAGACCGGGCCAGGGACCGCGTGAACCACCTCCTCAGGGCCATGCGCATCGCCCGGTCAGCGCACGTGCCAGACTTCCAGCTCCGCTTCCGCATCGGAATCGGGTATGCCTTCGACGACAGGCTGCACGGGTGGAACCGGCGCGCTGACGAGGCCTACGAGCTGGCACTGACCGAGGAAGGCGTGACGGAACTGCTCAGCCACCCTGCCATGTCCGTCCCGATATCGGAACGCAGCGACATCGAGGAGAAGGCCGCTCTCGCGATGGGCTGGATGGAGCGGGCCTGCCTGACCGGTGACAACCTGATCGCCATGCTGTACAGGTTCTTCGCCCTCGAAGCGCTCCTTGGCGACAAAGCCGAGGGCCTGAAGGCCCACGGCCTCGCGTTCCGCGAGATGATGCTGAGCCACGTAATCGAGGGCGGGTTCCGCCATCCCAACGCGACCTTCTTCTACTACGACCAGATCAGGTCAGTCGCCGTGCACGGCGGGCAGGCGCCAGATGTCCCGCGGAAGGTCACGGCCCAGTTCGAGTGGGCCGTCCGCGACGCGCTCGTTAACTACCTTGCCCTCGCCCGCCAGCAGGGCCTTTCCAGGAGGGGCAAGCTCCTCAAGTTCCTGGACCAGCATCCCGACAGGCCACAGCTGCTCACGTGGATCCGGGACTACGGCGGCCCGGACTGGAACAAGTTCCTGGAAAACAAGATGCCCGCCGCTGCGGCAGACGGAGCATCACCAGAAGCAGGCAACCATGGTGAACCTGCCTGAAGAAGAAGCGTGGGCACGGGACTCCCTGCACGCGGCACTCCCGGGCTGCGCGGTCGACCAGCATGACGACAACGCCGAGGCCGGCATGTACGACCTCACGATCACCTACCCAGACGGCGCTATCGGCGCCGTCGAAGTCACCGCTGCAAGGCGCCAGCTCTAACCCGGCGGATGCGGGCTGGATTGCGGCGCGCACCCGTCCCTCATCGCGGGCGGGGAACTCCCTGGCCGGTTGATACTCGCCGGGAAGGGATGTCACGGTGAAAGTCTGCGGCGTAACGGCCATCTCCAGGGCCAGGACCGGAACCAGTGCGGATCGAAATCAATGCCGGTCTTTGCCCGCAGCCGCAGCACCAGGTCATAGACAGCCGGATAGGGCCAGGCGTGCCCGCGCGGTTCGGCGAGCAAGTTCACGAACACGTAGCTGCTGTCGATACCGCCGTACTCAGCGTGCAGGTAATCGGCATACAACCGGATCAGCCCCGCGCCCACCGGGATCACTCGCGGCCCGGACTTGGCCCGCGCCTGGTTGGCGTTCTCCCGCGGCACGATGGCGATCTCGCGCTCGGCGGCGGCGATGTCCTCATGGCGGAGCCCGAGGGCTTCGCCTGCCCGGCAGGCCAGGACCCCACAGCCACTCCGACGGGTACCGGGCCGTCTCGTACTTGGCGTCGAAGTGCAGCAGGTCCCAGTCGTGCGGGACATCGCGCGCCAGGACGCAAGACCAGTCATCATGCTCACCGTCGCCGGGTCCGTCCGGTGGCGAATCGCCGGGTTCCAGAGAGGGCTGCGATCCGCAGACTTCTTCCTTATCAGGGTGCTGATGTCACCCTTCTGGTAGCGCTACCAGGGCAGTGACCTGGTCCGTAGATCGCGCCGGCCCTACTGATTCCCTTTGGCTCACCCCCACTCCCCAGGGTGCCCTAGGGCCACTGTAGGGTCACCGCTAGGGCCGGGGCTCCGCATCGGAGGGTCCGTTTCTGCTCGCGCCCATATCAGTCGGTGCCGTACCTCAGTGCCTGTCTGTAGTCCAGCAGCCAGCTAGGGAATACCCCCACAGTCCAAACAACAGCTCCTGCGACGGCCAGCCATCCCACCACCGCGACAGCCGCCAGCTCGTCTGGCAGGCCGGTCAGGACGATGCCGCAAGCAATGGGTCCAAACCCGCGAGCGTCAACACGCGAAGCCTGGCTTCGCTCGCCGCGCATCGCTGAGGCCAGTTGCTGCAGTTGGCCAACGACACGGCTCTCAGCGTCGCGTATTTCCTTTCCCAGGTCGTCGGCGGTGCGGTCAACCTGCGTCCGCAGTTCCCCGATCTGGTCACGTACAATTTCGACCTGTTGGTGCAGGATCTCGATCTTCTCACCGTTCCTGGCTTCCTCCCTCCAGGGCTGCCACCTGTCTACGTATGCCCTCCCGCCCATGGTCATCTTCCCGGCAGCCGCTCCTCCCAGGCTGACTGTCGATCCCGGCAGCCGAAGCAGGCGCCTAGCAAGCGTCCAGGCCCTCCGGTGCCAGTTCTTCACCGTGCGCCAGGCTGCTGCGATGCCGTCCGGAGTAGCCAGTGCGACCCCGGCAACCGCAACCGTGGCCCCGACCCAGCGGATCACGCCGGACTCGGTCACGCCGGACTCGGCAGCTCTGCGGACTGCTTCAATCACAACGACGCCGGGTTCGGGAATCATCATCACAGTGTGCCGCCCAGGCGGGGTCGTACGTGATCTTAAACGGGCTCCTGCCCGCACGTGCCTCGCCCATCATCCCGTCTGCCGTCGACCCGCCGGTCTGCTCGGCTCGCCCGAGTTGATGGCAGGAGGGATGATCAGCCACCAACCAAACCACTTGCCGACGCTCGGCTATCGTGACGATCATCCCGGAGCCGGAGCGCCCCCGCCGGAGGCGTCTTCGCTTGGTTGCCAAAGCCGATCATTTGATCCGTAGATCAGCGCGAGGCGTCCAGCCCGTACGGCTGAGTCCGCCGCCGCAGGTCAGGGTCCGCAGGGTGTCCAGCGCGGGCGTCTGTGTCCGATGCCGTCTCCCCAGTCTGTGAGACGGCGGTGAGAAGTCCTGTACCTGATACGCTGCTGATCAGACGCGATCGACTGCATCGTTCGCTACATCAGTGTAGTATTTGCTACATGGATCAGTTGACCCGCGATCAGGCTGAGCGCGAACTCGTCGCCTGGGCGACGGCAAACGCGTGTCGTGACGACATCATCCGGGCCGCGTACCGAGCGGGTGTAGCCAAGAACAGAATTCATGCGATAACTGGGGTCGCCCGCACCACTATCGACCGCACTCTAGAGGAGCGCACCGTGCGTAGAGGAGTCATGCAGATGGCTACGCGAGAGGAAGTCGGCCAGTTTCTCGAGGAGTTCGTCCAGGACTGGCCGCGCGATCCGACGTGGCAGGGTGGGCCATTCCCGTTCCGGCCTCAGCCAGCGATGGCCTACCAGACCTCGGCCGAGGAGCTTGCGGGCCAGATGTTCGAGATGGTGGGGTTCCGGGCTCTGAGGCTTGGTTCGTGGCTCAGCACGCCTGATGGCGAGCTGATGGCGGCGGCCGTCGAACTGCTTACGCCTCCGCCGTATGAGATCGATGCCAAGTTGCTGGTCGATGCGCTCAAGATCGCGGCGACTAAGCAGCGGACTGCGGAGCGGGAGAAGGCAGTGGGCATCGGCATGGTTGCCGCCATAGGCGCGGTGCTTCTTGCGGGTTCAAGGAGCTGACGCACACGGCGGGGTGCATGAGCATGCGTCGGCTGACCCCTTGCTTGCAAAGATTGCGGACCCGGCGGCCTGACCTGGCCCGGCGCAGATGAGTACCCATGTGGCGTGCCTGTGACCGACCGTGAATCACCGCTGATCACTGTCCGATCGGGCACGCCACGGGCACGCGCCTGCTCTAGGTTGCTCGGGCTGATCCATCTCGGTATGGCGGCAAAGCACCGTGGGCTCCGATGGAGGCCGCAAGTTTCTCCAGACCCTCGGTTCTGGGCTGACCCGGAATCAGCCAATCTAGATCACGGCCTGCCCAGATCAGGCAAGGGGCAAGCAGCGCGAAGTTCCCGCGATGAATATCCCGCGCCGGGCTGGCCACCAGCGTGCCGCTGTCATCGCAGTAGGCGTTGACGGTCGCCACGGAAGGATGCACGAATACACTCTCCACGCCGTACACCACGTAGAGATCGAGAATGCCGAGCTGCTCGCAGACCTGCCGGAACTGGCCAACCACCTCGCTCTCGTTGAAGTCAGGAGTCAGCCGCTCGATTTCCTGCTCGACCTCCGGGGGAACCACCAACTCTGCCTGTCGCATGGTCCGGACGGACTTGTTGACACTCTTGGATTGGCTGGCGAGCATCGCCGCCACCCCCGCGTCTCCGCGCTCAACAACCCAGTGCAGTAGAACCGTATGCTCTAGGGCAACGCGGACCATGACATGGGCTTCCTGAGCCATGTCGGCATCAGTTAGCACCAGCGCCGCCTTGGCATGGCGGTGAATCTGCGCATACAGCCCCCACGCGCAGGCGAAGACCCTCCCAGGAACGTCATCGCGCGGCGCAGGTACCTTGCCACGCTCAAACTCGCCGACGAGCACTTCCACGATCTGCCGGTGAAGCTGCGGGTCAGTCGCGCCTGTGGTCACGATTCCAAGCTAGGGCAACTAGCGTCAGGCCCGCTCCGCATCTGTTCCGTAGATCAGTGCGGCGTGTCCGGCTAGCGATCCTTGGTCTCTAGCGATCCTTGGTCTCTAGCTTCTTTAGGTTTGTGTCAAGTTTTCACGCGGCCTTGCTGAGGCGTGCGCGGGTGATGTAGTCGTCGATGTGCTGGTCG
>Ga0307373_10006570_pt1 | contig 18447 bp, 19 predicted proteins | sample OX2MG_FD_202534 | JGI IMG/M metagenome (GOLD analysis project Ga0307373, IMG submission 202534) | Soil microbial communities from Risofladan, Vaasa, Finland - OX-2 | ecosystem: Environmental > Terrestrial > Soil > Coastal area > Acid sulfate soil | place: Finland: Risofladan, Vaasa | collected...
AGTGCCGGCAAAGTTTTCGTGAATGGAAGTGAGCGCGCGGACATGCTCGTTGGAGATGCGGCCCGCGGAACGGAAATTGCAGCTCACTACTTGCTTCTGCTTGCCGTCCGTCAATTGCGTCTTCTGTTTCGGAATCATAGCCATAACGATTTCCTATGCATTTGCAGGCGTTCTCCACACGCTCGCCTGCGTGCGCGCGGTCTGTTGCGAACGTTGTTCCGTATGCGCCATGGCGTTGCGCAGCTTGGCGATGGCGGCAACTCGAATCTGCGAGACGCGGGAGAGCGCGATTCCCACCACCGCGGCGATTTCCTTCATGGTTAGTTCCTCGCGATAATAAAGCGACAGGATCAGTTGTTCTCTTTCGCTGAGAGTGGCAATCGCCACGGCGAGGTGGTCGCGCATCTCGCTTTTCAGACATAGCTCAAATGCGTCGGGCTCATCCAAACTGGGCGCCGATTCGATGAGATCGACTGAGCCTTCGTTGTGTTCCGAGGATGGCACCCGTTGGCCGGTTATCTGGAGGACATCGAGTTGGGCAAGCGTTTTGCGGAGTTGCTCGACATTGGTATCCAACTCCGCGGCAGTCTCAGCTTCGGTGGGTTTACGGCCGAGTCTTGCTTCCAGCCGGACGACCGCCTCGGAGATTTCGCGGCCGCGACGGCGTATCAGGCGCGAGCCCCAATCCATTTCCCGCAAACCATCGAAGATGGCGCCGCGGATGCGGAATTTGGCGAAGGTTTTGAACTGGACGTTCTTGGCGCTGTCAAAGCACCGGCTGGCTTCCAACAAGCCGATGACGCCTGCGCCGACCAACTCCTCGAGGTCCACGTGTCGGGGCAGCCGGTCGCGGATGCGCGCCGCGATGTAGTAGACCTGGGGCAGTTCCTGCATGACCAGTTCGTCGCTGCCTTCCGGAGGCGCAGAGTTCAGCTTATATGCGAGTTCTGGCGGCGTCATGAGCTTACCTCGTGAACTGGGGAAACCGGGGATTCTGTGTTCATCGCACGGCCCCCAGCGATTTCACTTGCGTGGCGGGAGGAATTTCCGATGGTGAAATCACGACCACTCGGGGAAGAAATGGCTCCAGGTGGCGCCGCAAATAGAAGCGGCCCGGCGAAGCGCACAATAACACCGGCGGAGCCGCGGCGAACTGCTCGCCCAGCATGGCGCGCAATCCATCCAGCACCTTGCGCGCGAGGGAGATCTGCAGCGCAGTACCGGGCACTAGTTGCGGACTCTGCGATGCCGTGCGCATGCACTCTTCTTCAAGTGCGCTATCAAGCGTTACAACCCTCAGCCTTCCCTGCTCATCGAGCAGCGGGCGCACAAGGGCTCGTCCCAGCGCATGCCGAACCGATTCGACCAGCAAGACTGGATTCTTGTTGATGGCCGCGGTCTCTACCAGGGTCTCCAGGATGGACCCCAGATCGCGAATGGAGACCTGCTCTCGGAGCAACTGTTGGAGCACCTTTTGGACCTCTCCGAGGGTCATCAGCTTGGGGATCAGTTCGTCCACCAGCTTGGGGTGTGAATCGGCGAGGCGGTCGACCAGACGCTTTGTCTCATGCCGGGTGAGAAGGTCGTGCGCGTTCTGCTTGATGAGTTCGGAGAGGTGCGCAGCCAGCGCCGAAGTATGGTCGACGACGGCATAGCCGAGCGAAATCGCCTGGGCCTGCAAATCCGGTGCGATCCACTTGGCGGGCGAGTTGAATGCCGGTTCTCTTGTGTCCTGGCCAGGCAGATCGCCGGGGTTTGGGTTCGAGTTCACGGCGAGAAGGCGATCGCGGCGCAGCTCCCACCGGGCAATCTCGACGCCGCGCAGATAGATGACGTATTCCCGGTCTTTGAGAGAGAGATTGTCCGTGATGTGAATCGAGGGAACCAGAAAGCCGAGCTGTTGCGCGAGGTTCTTGCGCAGAGCTTTTACGCGGGCGAGCAACTGCCCTCCCTGCTTTACGTCTACAAGGGGCACCAGGCCCGCGCCGACCTCGAGCATCAGCTCATCCAGCTTGAGCACGGCATCCATTGGGTCCACTGCGGGAACTCCCGGCTTTTCGGCGGGCGATTTGGCTCCCGCCGCCGGGGCCTGAGAATGAGGTTTTATATTCCTCGCTGCGAAGAGCGCGGTTCCGCCGAGGACCAGGAATGGGACCTTGGGCATGGCCGGGATCAGAGCGAGTGCGAGCAGGGTACCGCCGACGATCCACAGAGGACGCGAGGTTTTGAAGACCTGTTTACCAATGTCCGTGCCGAGCGAGTAATCGGAAGCTGCCCGGGTAACAACAATGCCTCCGGCGACCGAAACCAGCAGGGAGGGAATGATGGCGACGAGGCCGTCGCCGACGGTAAGGATGGTGTAGGTTTTGAGGGCTTCCTGGAATGGGACTCCCTGCTGGAAGACACCGATCAGAAAGCCGGCGACGATATTGATGACGGTGATGAGGATGGTGGCCAGCGAGTCCCGCTGGCTGAAGCGTGCGGCGCCGTCCATGGCTCCGCAGAATTCCGCCTCCCGGGCAACCTGTTCCCGGCGCTGTCGCGCCTGGTCGGCATTAATCAGCCCGGTATTGAGGTCGGAGTCGATGGCCATCTGTTTGCCGGGCATGGCATCGAGGGTGAAGCGCGCCGTAACCTCCGCAGTGCGCACTGCGCCGTGGCTGACGACCAGGTACTGGATAGCAATCAAGGCAAGAAAGATGACGAAACCGACGATGTAATTGCCGCCCACCACGAACTGGCCGAAGGCTTCTATGACTCCGCCTGCCGCCTGCGGGCCCTCGCTCCCATGCAACAGGATGCGGCGAGTGCTGGCCAGATCGAGTGCTAGCCTCATGAGCGTCAGGAGGAGGATGAGACTGGGGAACACGGAAAACTGCGCGGGGCGGAGGACCTGAATGGCGGTAAGCAGCACCAGCACCGCGGCCATGATGTTGAGCGTCAGGAGGAGGTCGAGGGCAAATCCCGGCAGGGGTACGAGCATGACGAAGATCAGCGCCATCGCGCCGGTGGGAATCACCCAGTCGGAGTAAGTTTGCAGCGTTTTCAGGAGCCCGGCTTTCTTCATATCGGCCGCACCAATCCTTGGATTTGAGCGGAGTTTCTCCGCCGCGCCTCGCGCGCTTTCACTTCCGCCTGAGCCTTGTAAACCATCACCAGGACCTCTGCCACGGCGTGATAGAGCGCCGCGGGAATAGAGTCGCCCACTTCAACGCCTTTGTAGAGAGCCTGCGCAAGAGGGCGATTCTCCACGATGGGAATGTCGTGCTGATTTGCGATCTCCCTGATTTTCGACGCCAGAACGTCGAGGCCCTTGGCCACTACGATGGGAGCGATCATGTTTTCCGCGTATCGCAGCGCGACTGCGTAATGCGTTGGATTGGTCACCACCACGGTCGCGAGCTCGGCCGCTTTGAGCATCTGCTTGCGGCGAGATTGGCGCTGCAGCCGGCGGATTCTCGCCTTGCCGGCAAGGTTCCCTTCCGATTCCTTGATTTCATCCTTGATTTCCTGGCGGCTCATCTTGAGGTCGCCTTCGTTTTTCCTCCAGAGGAGTAGGTAGTCGACGACCGACCAGGCGAGGAGCACGAGTCCACATTTCCAGCAGATTTCAAGGAGCAGCGAGCTGATCATGCCAGCAAGCGGCCGGGAATCGGAGTAGCTGCTGCCCAGGATCACTCCCCAGCGGCCGCGCACGCAGGAAAAGCCGATCCAGATAATCGCATTGAAGGGAACGAGCGAGCGGAGGATGGCGCTAAGGCCGGCGGGCGATATCATCTGGCGAAGCTTTCCCGCAGGGCTGAGGCGCTCGGCCTTGGGAGCGAGCGATTCGGGAGCAAATATGAATCCGCCCTGGGCGAGCCCGGTGATCAGGGCCACCGCGAGGGCGCCGATGAGGACAGGAAGTACCCAGTGGATGATCTCAATCGAACTCCAGTACAGGAGCGGGCCACCCGGTTCGATGGAATCGGACTGGGCGGACTGGAGGGCATTGCGGTAAAAAGTGGACCAACGAGGCACAGCTTCGCGCCCCATGAACCAGAGAATGCCGGCCGCGGCGGCCATGCTCAGCGCGCCGCTGAGGTCCCGCGAGCGCGTAACCTGCCCGCGCTCGCGAGCGCGCTTCCGGTGCCGGGGTGTTGCCTGTTCCGTTTTGCTCGCGTCAGCCATAGTCTCAATGCGCCAGGTGAAACAGGTGATCGACTCTCGAAATGGAATTTATGAACAAACGCCGGAACAAATCGGGCCAATAGATGAGGGTTGCGGAAAGAACGAAGATGCCCAGGACGCTCTTGACGGCGGGCCCGAGCAGCATCACAGGCATCTGTGGAGAGGCTTTGCCGAGAAGCCCGAGGACGACATCGGCGGCCAGAGTGGCCGCGAGAACGGGCGCGGCAATCTGCATTCCCAGGCCGAAGATGGTTCCCACGATCCGAGCAATTTCCCCGGCGAATGGACCGTTGAAATGCGCGGATCCTGGAGGAAGATCGAGGAAGCTGTTGCCTATAGCGCGCAGCAGCCAATAGTGGATGTCCATACGGAGGAAGAGCAGCATCACGATGCTCTGATAGAAAAGCTGCATGACACTCGAGTTGGCTTTGGTCTGGGGGTCAAGTAAGGTAACCAGGGAATAGCCCATTTGAATGCCGACGATCTCGCCCGAGAATTGAACGGCCTCGAAAATGAGATTGGTCGCGATCCCCATCCCTACGCCGATGAGGAACTCGATTGCGATCAGCCTGGGCCACGCGGAAAGCGGTTCAAACTCGATATGTCTGCCCACCGTCGGCAGAAGAAGGATGGTCATTGCGAGGACCAGGATGGCCTTGATGCGGGCCGGAATCACCGCGCTCCCGAAAAATGGAGCAAACAGCATGAGGCCGGACAGACGCACGCCGGCGGTGAGGAGCGCGGTGATGATCGCAACAAGCGGAATCGTGATCATTGCCAAATGCGAAAGTTGGAAAAAATGGCGAACGTGAATTGCGAAAGATGCCGCCACATCCACGGCATCGCGATAAAGATTGCGGCACCGGTGGCGATGAGCCTGGCGACGGTGCTTATGGTGGTGTCCTGCAACGAGGTGAGGACCTGAAAGACATTGACCAGCAAGCTGACGACTACGGCAACCGCGAGAATTGGTGCCGCGAGGATAAGCGCCTCGTTAAGCATCAAGCGTCCGATAGACACAACCTGATCGACATCCATGGCCTTACCTGAAACTCATCATGAGCGAGCCAATCAGGAGGTGCCAGCCGTCCACCATGAGGAAGAGCAGCAACTTGATTGGGGTTGATATAACGACCGGCGGCAACTGCAGCATGCCGACGGATGTGGTGATGGATGCTACCACCATGTCCACAATGAGGAAGGGCAGGAACAGAACAGTACCGATCTGAAAGCCAGCTTTGAGTTCGGAAAGGATGTAGGCGGGAACCAGGACGCGCATGGAGATGTCATCGATCGATCTCGGGCGGTTTTCTCCCGCCAGGCGGAGAAAAAGCTCGACATCTTTCTCCCGCGCATAGTGGGCCATGAATATGTGCAGCGGCACTTCGCTTCTTTGCAGGGCATCCATGGCGGAGATGCGACCGGTCTGCAAAGGTGAGATGGCGCTGTCGTAGATTTCCCGAGCAACGGGCTGCATCAGGAAGAACGTCAGAATGAGAGAGAGGCCGATGAGAGTCTGGTTCGAGGGAGTGGTTTGCAGGCCCAAGGCCTGACGAAGAAAGTGGAAAACAATCAGCAAGCGCGCAAAGGGCGTGATGCACACCAAGAGCGACGGCACGATGGTCAAGGCCGTCAGCAGAATCACAATGGACCAGGGAACGTTCGATCCGGGTAAACCCTGGATCTGGATTCCATTGTTGACGGGGTTGGCGGCGAGCGGCGTGACGGGGGCTGGAGCGCGCACGCTGCGAGCGGGGGGGTGAGCCGGGATTATCGGCATAGGGCCGACCCCGGCTGCCGCGGATGTCCCTACGCCGACAAACAAGGACGCGGCTAGCGAGACACACCGGACGAACAATCGCCGTTTCATCTGGACCGGCCCCCAGCGCATGCAATCGGCTGAAGAGCCCGGGAAGCATCCTTCGTATCGAGAACCGAACTATCATCCTGCTCGGATTCGTTGTTCAATTCGGCGAGCAAGGAGACGCCGGAAGCTCCCCCTCCAATCAGGAATCTCTGGCTCTCAATCTGGACCAAAGCCACAAAGCGCTTTTCCCCGAGAGAAACTGTTTCACAGACACGTAACTGCTTCTTTGCAGAGAACGCCTGCTGTTTTTGCAGCCAGCGCCATGCCCTGGCAAGCAAGGAAGATCTCTGTGGCCTAGTGCGTTTGCGCGCCAAAGACGATTTTTCCGAAAGTAGCCGCCCACTAGCGGGCTGCGGTAATTTCCCGATTGCGCTTGTCTCCGTATCTTTGGGAAGAAAGGCGGGGCCGGTAGATGGCAGCTTTTGCGCAGCCGTGGCAGCAAGCAACGGTCGCGAGCGCGATAGCTCCAACTGTTGCTTTTTACCAAAAGCCCGAAGCGTCCCCGCGAACGAAGCGGCGATTGGCACATCTTCTTCCTCGCAAAAAGACAACGATTGAATCGGTTTGGATGAAATCATACCTGTTCGGTAATCCTGACTGCGAGCTGGTCTCCGACCACATTGAATTCGCTCCAGCCAATGAGAAGTCTGTTCACCCGCAGGGGCAGGTCGCTAGTGTGGTGGCATGCGGTTTCGACGATAGAGCCCTCGGCAAGAGCAAGAAGATCCCCGATCGTAAATCGAGCGACGGGCAGCTCGACTGTGAGCGTGCAGGGCAGCCAGGGCATGTTCGCCAATAGATCGTCTTCATGCGTACCGTTTCCGGGCGCAGGAGTTTCGATGACTTGCGGACCAACTCTGTGTGCGGCAGTACTCATGGTGGAGCTCGCTCCTGCTGTCGTTGCCCATTCCCACCCCAAAACGGAATAGGAACCGGGGACGGACGATTGAAGGCGGATATTCTCACTTCCGACCATGCAATCGCGGTGCCGCAATTAGAGGGGAATGGAGGTTGGCGTGAGTCTGTGCTGGCCTGCTGCTATGTAGCGTAAAATCCGTACCTTGCGGACGGATAATGGAACGCGGCAGCCCCCGCCGCCGAGTGAGATGGCGATGAGAATGGGCAGGAGGCGACGGATATCCGCCAGAAGCAGCACGCTCCTGGCGGATACCTCTAATCGTTCGTTAACAACTCATTCGGCGAAGGGATTATGTAATGAGCTGGATCGTGGCTTGCGAGATCTGGTTCATGGTAGTCAAAACCTTCGCGCTCGCCTCGTATCCCTGCTGGGCGACAATCATGCTGGAGAATTCGGCGGACAGGTTCACATTGGAATTCTCCACCGCATCTCCGACAATACTTCCGTTGCCGCCGGCTCCCGCCTTCCCGATCACCGCGGCGCCCGAGGCCGCTGTCGAAACCAGATTGCCATTTCCAGTCTGAGTCAGGCCCTGAACGTTGCTGAAGCTTGCCACGGCCACCTGGCCCAGCGCCAGAGTCTGGTTGTTGCTGAACTGCCCCTGGATGGTTCCATCGGGTAGAACTGAAAACCCGGTCAACGTTCCTACGCCATAGCCATTCTGCGTGGTCGACGCGGTGGCGCTGGTGGATGCCTGTTGCGTCAGGAGCGAGGCGCCTCCCGATCCGGTCAGGTCCCAACTCAGGCTCATGTCGGCTGCTCCGTCGGCCAAACCGGAGATCTTGATTCCGCTGACGGGAGATGCCGGGGACGTCAGGTTGCCTGACGAGTCGAAGGTCAACGTACCCGAAGCAACTTGCGTGGTTGTGCCCGTCCCGCCCACATCCGCCGAAGGAATGGTGACGCTGTAGCTCCAAGTATTGGACCCAGTCTTGGTGTATTGAACCGTGAGGGCGTGCGCGTTCCCGAGGGAATCGTAAACCGAGATGGGGGAACTGAACGTGGCTCCGGTCGCAGCATTGGCATCCAGATTGGTGGTCATCTGAAAACTGCTGGTTGCCACGCTGGGAATTGTGCTTTGGTCATTCAGGTTGATGGGGACGGGAGCGGCGCCGGACGAGATCTGGCCGTTTGCGGCCGGATAGCCCAGGACCAGTTGGCCACCCGAAGTGCAAAGCTGGCCCTGAGCGTTCATACTGAAATTTCCATCACGCGTGAAACTCATCTGGTTGTCGCCGGAGTTCCTTACGACGAAGAAGCCATTGCCCTGCAAAGCCATGTTGGTGGCAATGCCCGTCGAGTTGACGGATCCGTTGGAATAGTCGGAAGTAATTCCTCCCACTTCAACTCCGGAACCGACCTGGATCGGATCACCGTTGCCAGAGACGCCCTGCATCTGATTGAAAAGGTCGCCAAAGCTGATGCTTTGGCTCTTGTACCCGTCTGTATTCAGGTTCGCGAGGTTGTTGGCGATGGCGTTCAGGGCAGCGGACTCAGCCGCTAAGCCGGAAAGGGGAATCGAGAAAGCTGACATGCTACTTGCCTCCGTATGTGGTGAAGTGGTTGGAGCCTGTCGCCAGTGCGCCAATATTGCCGTAGAGGTTGTAGAGACTCATGAGCGAGTCAGGAGAGCTTGCATTGGCAGGAAAAGCCTGAAACGCTAAGGGCTCCGTGGCGCGGGCCAATGTTGAAAGGCCCAGGTTGTGGGCACCGGATTTCGAAGGTTCGGCGGATTGCGCGGCATTCGAGCCTCCACCGCTTGGCGGCGCGCCCAAGCCTGAAAGAATCTGATTTATGGATATGAGTTGGTCCAGTTCGTTCAGGGAAATCATCTGCCCGACCATCTGGGTCGGGTCGACGGGCTGAGTCGGATCCTGGTTTTGCAGCTCGGTCACCAGAAGATTAAGGAACATGGTCTGCAGATTGGAGGAGGATGTCCCGTTGGTGCTGCCGCCGGAACTACCTGTTCCTGAAGTGGAGTTGGCGCTGGCCGTTTGCGAGTGCAACGGTGCGCTGATCAATGGGAGCATTCCCTGAATGTTCATTGCACTTTCCTCCTGCCCTCACGGGGCGACCGAACTAAACCCGAATGTCCAAGCGGCGATCACTGGCTCCGGTGCCAGCTAAATGGGTGCCCTGAACTACGCTCTCGGCGGACGCCTTCGGGATCGCGTTTTGCGCCGGCGCCGCTTGAAAACCTTGTTGCCCGCTTTGCGGGGAATTGTTTCCGCCACCGGAAAATGCCGAGCCATTCTCATTCACCTGCACGACGGTTCTTATGCCAAGTTCGTTTCCCAGCTTCGCCTGCATCGCTGGAACGTGGGCGGAGAGGGCGTTGCCCAAGCCGTCGTGATCGACGGTAATTTGAGTTAATACTTGTTGCGGTGAAAGTGAGGTTCGAATGGAAATGGCTCCGAAATCGCTCGAATGCATGGCTAACCGTAATTCGGATTCGTTCACCTTTTGGATCAGGCTGGCGGTATTGACCACGGATGCTTCCGCAGCCGCAGGCGCATGCCCCTCTGGCATCTGACTGGCAGAGCGGAGGGGTTGCGGAACGGATTCAGAACTCTTGACAGAGATCTCGATTGGGTGAGCCGCTCCCTGCAACGCGGTTGCCTGAATCGGCGTAGAACCTGAACTCGGCGACCTGACCGCTTCCGGTGCGGGTTTGGAGGAGCCGGAATCCGGTTGCTGCGGCGCGCGATTGCTGCTTGTGGAATTGTGAGCCGGTGAATCTGGAGTTTTCGCGGTAGTCTCGCCCTGCTCATTTCTTCCGTCGCTTTTTGCGGTCACGCTGCCGATGTCTTTGATTGCGCCCGCCCCAGACGCGAGGCTCTGGGAATAACCATCCGGCAGCGAGATGACGTTGGTGATCTCCGAACTGCTAGCTTCGACAAAGGTTCCGATAGCGAAGGCCTTATCCTGCGAGTTGGCTTTCTGCGTCAGCGGCAAACTTGAACTGGCTGGGTTAGGTATTTCCGGACCAGATTTTGAGAGACTGGCAACCGGCTGCCCTGCCGCCCGGCTGTTGCTCGTTGAGTCACGCGCCGGCGGCTCCGGGGTTTTTCCACCATCGCGCTGGCTCGCTGTGCCGCTGCTTGTAGTTCTTCCGATTAGCTCAGGTAACTGCGATCCACCGTTCGTCGGCCGGACAGCGACAATGGCCCCCGGCCCGTTGGCGGCGGAGGGGGCGAGGATGCTCTGCGGTGCGTCGGAGAGGCTCGCTTCACCCTTGAGCGCCCCGGCTGAGAGAGTTAGTGGCGATAGTGGGTCTGCTTTGGCGAGTTGCTGGGCGGCAACAGTCCCCTCGGCCAGTTTCAGACTTTGCGATTCTAGCCCGCCACCCGCTGCCGGCGCCGATTCCCGCCTGGAAAGCGGCGCGGAAAGAGCCGTCCAGACCTGAGTGGGGATGAGCTCCTCGCAGGCCATAACAGGGATCGCAGTCGCGTTGCGATGTGCGCGACGTTGTTCCTCGCGGCCATTGGATCGGCTGGTATTTCTGCTGTCGCAATGCACGGGCGACGGAGGAGGTTGCTCGAGAACAGCGGTGACATCGATTCGCGGCGTTGCTTGATGGGCGGCGTTCTCCGGGATGGCATTCGCGCCGAGGGGTGCCGCTTCCGGTGCGGAAGCCACGCCTCTATCCGAGTCGGGCTGTCGCTGGGCAAGCGGGACATCACGCCGGGTCCAAGAACCCTCAGTCCGCGCAGCCGTACTGGCGAGCAGCGCGACAAAGCCCGATTTAGTCGTGGCGATATTCGCCGGCGAGACGGGGGCGGAATTCAGATTCACGGATTTTTCGGCTGCAATGCGCACGCACTTCTTTATGCACGCATGACGCCAGATTTTTGGGTACCTGCGACAGGCAGTCCTATTCAGCAGTGCGCTAAAAACAAAGCAGTTGCGCATAATTGCGGCGCCACTGCGCACATTCCGCACCCGCAACTCGGCAACTCTTGCCGTACAAACTGGGCAAGGTTTGCCGAGACCTGCGACGGGTCAGTCGAAATCAAGGAGCTATCCTCGCCTGTCATCGCTTTGGGTCAGCTCCGCTGCGCGCGGGCGGCGAAGATTTCGTCGAGGAACTTCTGCTCAGCGTGTTCGCGCTCCCGCGCATGGGCATCTTGTTGCCGTGCGTGCATGTCGTGCAGCATCTGGCAGTTGTTGCGAGCAGCCTGGTACTTCCTGAGTTGGATTTCGCGCTGCCGGCTAAGTTCAGCAAGGGCATGACTCAGTTCCTGTTTCCGATCCATGGCACCCTCGATCCGATTGGTCATGGATTCGACGAGCACGGCGGGGAGCATTTCCCGCATGGCCTGCTCCAGCAACTGGCGTGCATGCAAAATATCCGCAGTCAAGGCTTCCATCCGATGCTGGACCTGCGATATTTCCACGAGGACCTTCTGAAGTGCAAGCTCCTCCTGTTTCTCGATGCTTTGCTTAAGGCGCAGCACAGCCGCAAGTGAAAACTTGAATCCCATGTTTCTGCCTTTGAGAACCCCGCACGCCTCCCCGACTGCGGTGATCTCCGCATCCCTTCTCCCTCACCCTCACATAGGAATGGCCATGATTTGCTGAACCGTCTCCTCCAAGCTGGAGCGGACTGCCTGATTCTGCTGCAAGAGAGCGTTTAGAGCCGGAAGGGTCCGGATCGCCTTGTCGAGCGTGGGATCTGCGCCGGATTGATAGGCGCCGATGCGGACCAAGTCCTCGGAATGAGCATAGGTAGCCATCAGCAATCGCAGTTCCTTGATCTTCGCCAGGTGCGCATCGCTGGCCACATTCGGCATGAGACGGCTGATGCTGTCGAGGATCGAGATCGGGGGATAATGGCTGCGCATGGCAAGATTTCTGCTTAGAACCACATGCCCATCCAGAAGGGAGCGCACCGTGTCAGCGATCGGATCCTGCTGATCGTCGCCTTCCATCAACACCGTATAAAACGCAGTAATGCTGCCTTGAGAAAAGTTGCCCGCGCGCTCCACCAGGTGGGCCAGCGCGTTGAGAACCGAGGGCGTGTACCCCTTGGCGGTGGGCGGTTCTCCCGCGGCCAGACCAATTTCCCGTTGCGCCATGGCAAATCTGGTGAGGGAGTCTACAATCAGGAGCACGTTCCGGCCAAGACTTGCGAAGTACTCGGCCATCGCAGTCGCCGCAAGCGCCGCTCGCAGCCGCACCAACGGCGACTGATCGGAAGTGGAGACCATAACCACGGCGCGGCGCAGGCCTTCCTCACCGAGAACTTCCAGGAACTCTCCAACCTCGCGGCCGCGCTCGCCCACCAGCGCCAGCACGGTCATTTCCGCGGCGGTTCCACGCGCCATCATGCCGAGCAGGGTACTCTTCCCCACGCCACTACCGCCGAAGATACCCAGACGCTGTCCGCGGCCGCAGGTTAGAAAAGCATCGATCGCGCGAATCCCGCAGCTCAACGGGGCGCGGATCGGGACCCTGGCCAGCGGCAAAGGCGCCGCGCCGTTGATGGGCATCACATCCGTGGCGCGATAGTCGCCTTTGCCGTCCAGCGGGTTGCCTGCGGTATCAACCACGCGGCCGAGCAAATCCGGGCCCACTCGAACGGACGGACGCACCCCCCAAGTCACGATCTGGTCCCCGAAACGAATGCCGCGCAGTGGATCGGCGGTCATGGAGAGCATCGTTGATCCGCGGAAGCCAACGATCTCACCGGCATAGCGCCGCCCGTGCGCGTCGATGATCTCACACGATTCGCCAAGGAAACAGAAGGGGCCTTCCGATTCCACCAGGTTTCCGATCACTTGGCTAACGCGGCCCTTCCATCGCAATGTGGAACTCGATTCGAGGTGGCGCGCGTACGGAGCCAGAAGAGCCAAGCTCATCGCGTCACCGGCCGCAGCGCGAGCAAATCGAAGAAACCGCGTTCTACTTCTTTGAGCTGTGTCTCGAGCCCGAAATGCGCGGTCCCGAGCTCCGTCTCTAGGATGCAATCCTGATCGCTCACCTCGGGATCCTCCACCACCTCAACGCGCGGCAGATTTGGCCATCCCGCGAAATATCGTGTCCAATCGGCTCCGCAGCCCTTCCCCACCCGGACTGTCACGCCGGAGCCTTCGCGCATCTTGTCTACCGCCATTCGGACCAAAGCGGCGATCAGCATCGGATCGACCTGTGCTTCGCGGCGCAAAATCTTCGCGGCAATCGCCAGCGCAAGTTGAACGACCTCAGCCTCCACTCGCGCAAAATAGTCTGCGCGTTGCGCCTGGAAAGTTTCGATTGCCTTCGCAATCTCCGACCTGACTGACGCCAGCTTTTGGTCGTACTCATGCCGGAGCTGCTGCTCCGCCCGGCTTACTGCGTCGGCACGCTCCTGGCGGATTCGGGCCTCGATCTCGACTGCGGAGGCTTCTGTCTCGAGTCGCCGTTTCTCGGCGCGCGTGGTTGAGAGACCGGCTTCCGGTTCCTGATCGGCGGCGTCGAAGGAGGGAGAGACATCCGGATACTGCAATGCCGAGATCGGCGTCGGAAAGGTGCCGCTATAATTCGCGCCGCTAAAGGACATACTCGTCTTCACCCTCGCTCTTCAATGCAATCCTGCCCTCGGCCTCGAGTTTTCGCGCAATGGCAACGATCTCAGACTGCGCCTTGATAACGTCTTTACCGCGGATCGGTCCCAACGCGTCAGAATCCTCCTTCATCATCTCCACTGCGCGTGAAGACATGGTGCGGTAGAAATGACTCCGTAGATCTTCGCTGGCTCCCTTCAAAGCGATAGTGAGCGTCCTCTTGTCAATTGAATTCATCAGCTCCCGCATCTCCTGCTCGGGAACTTCGAGAAAATTCTCGAACGTAAACATGAGGTCGCGAATGCCCACCGCCAGCGTGGGTTCCTCCCGCTCGATATGTTCGAGGATTTCCCGAGCTACGGCAGGTCCCAGTCGGTTCAGCAACTCTGCAATACTTCTCAAGCCCTCGCCACAAGCCCGAGACTGGTCTCCGGAGGATCGCAAACGCCTATCGAGAACATTGGATACCTTTGCCGCCACTTCCGGTGAGAAACTGCCCAGACTGGCGAGACGTCGCACACAGTCCGACCGTACTTCGGGCTCCATCTTCATCAGCAGGGCCGAAGCCTGCCTTGCATCAAGGTGGCGGAGAATCAGGGCTCTGGTCTGAGAATGTTCGCCCATGAGGAATCGCGCCAGTTGCTGCGGATCTGCTTTCTTCAACGCCTCGATACGGAAGGACCGGCTTTCGGTGGCCTGGGTGAGCCGCTGCACGACGTTCCGTGCGTGATCTTCCCCAATGGCTCTCTCCAAAAGCCGGAGTGCCACATCCTGTCCTCCTACGGTGAGGAACTCCTCCGCGGACACTCGTTCCTGGTGCTCCTCCAAAACCTGAAGGGTAATCGGCAACGGAACCGGCCCCATTTTGGAAATCTCCACTACAATCCGCTCCAGTTCTTCCGCGGCCAAGCTTCTCAATACGGGCACCGCCGCCTCTTCTCCCAAAGCGGATAGCAGGATGGCCGCCTTGCGGGGGCCGCTGATTTTCTCCTCTTCGGCGCGGATCATGAGTTCTCCTCGCGAAGCCACGCCTGCACCGTCCGCGTGGTCTGTAATGGATTCTGGCGCAGGATTTCCAATGCTTGTCCCTTTAGCTGCGCCGCGCGTGCCGAACCCGCTTCTGAGGATGCGCCGGGCAACGACTCCATGGATTCTTGCGGCAATCGTGGCGGCGTCGCTGTGACTGCGGGTCCGGAAGTGAGGATGTGCCTCTGCACCGGACGGACGACGAGAAGGTATACCAGAACAAAGAGCGCAAGGAGGGCGAGCGGCCGCAATGCCGGTGATGAGTCCGAGACGGCTGTTTGAAATTGATCGAGGCGGGATGGCGCCGCATCTTCGATATCGTCGGAATCCGTATCGAACGAAACGTTCTCGAGCGTGAGGATATCGCCTCGCTTCGCATCGAACCCAACGACCGCTTCGGCTAGGCTCCTGATTTGCGCGAGCTCCTTCTGCGATCGTTTACGCCTTGAGTAATGCACCTTGCCGTTATCGACGCTCCTTACCACTTCGTCATCCACCAGGATGGCGGCAGTAATTCGCTGGATGCGGCCGGCAGGCGTAACCGTGTGAATGACCGTCCGATTCACGCCATATTGTGCATTCTCCGTTATGGAATGCTGCGTCTCAGGTACGGCCGCCGGCTTGGATTGCGCGGCTGACGGAACGTTGCTCGCGGTTCCGGGGACTCCTGCAGGAATGGCGTTCCCTCCGGATTGATCTTCCGTTTTCTCGTGGCTGAGTACCGCACTGACGGCGGGATCGTATTTCTCCTGGTTCTCGTCGGTCGTGTTGCGATCGTAGTCAATGTTGACGCTGGCGCGAATCTTGCCGGCGCCAACCACCGGCTCCAGCGTGCTGATCAGCCGTGTGGACAACTCGGTGCTTCCCCCCGAACCCTCCATCGCATCCATGCCGCCGTTCAGCGACTGGCCCGAATCGGCATCCACAATCGCCACATCTTCAGGTTTCAGTCGGTTCACGGCGCCGGCGATAAGCCGCGAGATGGCGAGAGATTCATCCTTGGATAGCGTGCCATGCCGAAGCTTGAGAATGACCGATGCCTTTGCCCCTTGTTGCTGATCGACAAAGATGGAATCCGATGCCATGACCAGGTGGATTCTGGCGCTTTCAACGTTTCCGAGGGTTTCGATGGAACGGGCGAGTTCGCCTTCCATAGCGCGCTGGTAATTCACCCTCTCATCGAATTCGGTTTCGCCCCAGGAACTCTTGTCGAAGATCTCGAATCCCATCTGGCCACTATGCAGATCCTGGTCGGAGGCCATCTGCATGCGGGCCGCATCCAACTTGTCTGCCGGCACGCTGAGAGTCCTTCCGTCGGCGCTGATCGTGTGGGAGATGCCTTGCCGATCTAGCGCGGCGGCGAGTGCCTGGGCGTCGGCCGGCTCCAGTCCACTCGATAACGTCTTATAGTCCGGCACTCCGATGAGCCGCACGAATAACGCCACGAGCACGCCGGTAGCAAGCGCGCCGCCAATAAGAAGCGCTCTCTGGCGTCCGTTTCGGCTCGACCAGAACTGCTTGAGTTGCACGCTTGCGTTGGTATACCCAGCCATTTGCCATCAGTCCTAAAACTGCATCTGTGCAATATCCTGATACGCGCTCACGATCTTGTTGCGCACCTGCATCATCAACTGAAAAGAGACGTCCGCCTTCTCCACAGCAATCATGACCTGGTTAAGATCACCGCTTCCCCCTTGCAGCAACTGTGCCACTTGCGCCGCCGCGCCGGTATGAAGGGAATCCACGGTTTGCACAGCGCTTTTGAGAATGTCGGAAAAGCTCGCCCCGCTCGTTTCGATGCCCGGATCTGGAGTACCCGCGTTAGTACCCACACTCGGAACCGGCACATTCGGGATGTTGCCAAAGCTGACGGTGTTCATCCACAGGCTCCCTTATGTGGTTTTCAAGATGCCGATTGATTCCTGAATCATCTGCTTGGCAGCGCTGATTGCCGACGCGTTTAACTGGTAGGAGCGCGTCGCATTCATCAGATCCACCATCTCCATCTCCGGATTGATCGCGGGGTAAGCGACGAATCCGTTCTTATCCGCGGCCGGGTTGCCGGGCTCATACCGCATCACGGGCGGGGTCGGATCATCGACCACCTGGGCCAGGCGAACCGACCCAGGAACTGTGCCGCCTTCTTCTCCAAGGCGATCTAACACCGATCCAAACGGCACGGGACCATTAGAGCTGAACACGACTTCCTTGCGAACATAGGGACCGCCACTTGCCGTTTGCGTGGTTTCTGCATTGGCCAGATTGGCGGACGTAACTTCCGCCCGCTGTCGTTCGGCAGACAGCGCGGAGGCGCTGATGCTGATCATAGAGAACATGCTGCCCATGGTCGGTCTCCCTCTATTCCTTGATCGCAGTGAGCATTTCGTGGAATTGCTCTTCGATTAATTGCACGCCCATCTGATACTGAAGCTGGATCTGGGCGAGCATCATGCTCTCGCGGTCGACGTTCACGTTGTTTCCGTCAGGCCGTGCGGGAAGGTCGGTCAGCTCCAGTGTCGCGGGTTCGACCTGCGCCCCTCCCTGCGAATTCATCACAAGGCGCATGGCAGATTGGAAGTCTAGGTCCCGGGTGTGGTACCCGGGCGTGTCCGCGTTGGCCATGTTTGTCACCACCAGGCGCTGCCGATCGTCAGCCACTGTGAGAAATCCCTCCAGGGCCTGCAGCAAAGGAGTGGTTGCCATTTACGCGTACCTCCTTGGTGGAAGTCCATACTCGCGGATCTTGTTGCGGAGAGTGCGCAGGCTGATCCCGAGAAGCTCCGCGGCGCGTGTGCGGTTTCCGTCCGTCAAGGCCAGAGTGTTTTCCAGGTGTTGCCTCTCCACTTCCCGAATCGGCGTGCCCGCCGCACTCGGCAGCGCTGCCGCCACGGGCAGCATCTTCCGGTCGCCGCGAGGAGGCGATGGAAACTCGGCGTCGAAGCACTCCGCGTCGATGTCAAGCGTGTCGCTGAGGGTCAATACCCGGCGCATGAAGTTGGCGAGCTCTCGCACATTCCCAGGCCAGGAGTGCGACTGAAGCCGGTTCATGAACTCCGGATGCAACCGGGGAACTCTCCCGCGCGCCAGTGCGGCGAACTTCTCTGCAAAGTACCAGGCAAGAAGAGGAATGTCCTCATGGCGATCGCGCAACGCGGGTAGGGATAAGGGAATGACGTTCAGGCGATAATACAGATCCGCGCGGAACCTGCCTTGTGCCACTCGATCGGCCAGGGATACGTTCGTGGTCGCCACCACTCGGATATTTAATCGAAGCGGACGCCCTTCGCCCAGCCTCTCGACTTCGCGTTCCTGCAAAGCCCGCAGCAGTTTCGGTTGCAGATCCAGCGGTAGGTCGCCGATTTCGTCCAGCAGGATGGTGCCCCCATTGGCCAGTTCAAACTTGCCGGCACGAGAAGCGACGGCCCCGGTAAACGCTCCCCGTCCATGCCCGAACAGCTCACTCTCCAGGAGAGGTTCAGGTACCGCGGCGCAGTTGACCGCAATGAACGGCTTGCCGCTGCGGTCGCTGGCATGATGGATAAACCTCGCCAGCAACTCCTTGCCAGTCCCGCTCTCCGCCTCGATCAGAACATCTGCGCCAGTGCTCGCAGCGGCGCGCGCTCGCTGTAGCGCGCGCATAAGCAGCGGCGATCTTCCCACAATTTCTCCGTCTCCGCTCGCATGGCAGGCCCGCGCTTGATGGGCACGCTGCATCACCAGAGTAACCACGGCCTGCAAACGATCGAACGGGATCGGTTTGGTCAAATAATCCAATGCCCCATCGCGCATGGCGGTCACCGCATCGGGAACCGAGCCGTATGCGGTCAGCAAAATGACGGGCGTGGTGCTTCCGTTCCGGGCCGCGCGCATGACTTCCATGCCGTTGCCATCCGGCATGCGCATGTCGGTGATGACTAGGT